>OBEQ012030891.1_pt1 | contig 16911 bp, 17 predicted proteins | sample 1670901 | NCBI WGS metagenome assembly OBEQ01 (sample SAMEA104232315, study PRJEB22302) | groundwater metagenome | biome: forest; feature: aquifer; material: groundwater | place: USA | collected 2011-08-07 | depth 5.4 m
GGATAGCGGTGCCTCGACACCGGCGGCTCGGTGTGCGGCGGGTTCTCCCCCCGGTGCAGCGCGATCGAGTCTGACGGCGGCGGGGGTGGGGGTTCACATTTAGATATTGCTATTCAATTACAGTTTTCCATTCGAGTTCGAATCCTGGCAGTGGCTGCACAACTACATTTGGCTTTTTGATAAGCTAATAATAAGTTTTGGGGTTTTTGGTAATCTTGATAAGCTCTCTTAATTTTGGGCACTGGAAATGGAAATAGCAAAGAAAATCTTTTCTTTATTCTGCACTCAAATCTTAAAGCTGGTGGTAAAAACCAAAGAGCAAAATTATATAATTTAAGAAAAGGTAAGTGAGTTTTGCAAAAATAGCTGAAGGTAAAAAAGGGGAAGAACTTGCTCTAAGTTTCTTAAAAAAACAGGGTTATATAATTTTAGAAAAAAACTTCAAAGTCAGATACGGAGAAATAGATATCATAGCTCTCGACAAAGACATTTTAGTATTCATCGAAGTCAAGACAAGATCATCTTTTAAATTCGGAACACCTCTTGAAGCAATAACCTACTGGAAGCTTAAATCCGTTATAAAAACAGCAGAGTATTACAAATTGACCCATCCAAAACTTCCGGAAGCAATGAGAATAGATGCTGTATCTGTTCAAATTAGTTCAAATAATGAAGTGAATATAGAGCTTACTAAAAATATTAGCGAGTAAATATCTTAGAAGTTCAAATCTTATTCTTCAGTTGCCTAATTCTATCTCGAAGAAGCGCTGCTGTTTCAAAATCTAAATCCTTAGCTGCTTGTTTCATCTCAAATGATAAATTTTTTATTAACTTTTCTCTTTCGTCGGGAAGAATAACATCTTTATCTGCCAAGTGAAGTAATATGTCTATTGATTTTTGTTCTTCTTCCTCTTTTTCAACCAATCTTGCCCTTATTCCTTTTTTAATTCCTTGGGGAGTTATGTTATGTTTTTTATTATACAAAAGTTGAATATTTCTTCTTCTTCCTACTTCTTTTATTGCTTCCTTCATGGAGTCGGTAACAGTGTCTGCGTACATAATGACCTGGGAGTTAATATGCCGAGCAGCTCTTCCCATTGTTTGGATAAGCGATGTCTTACTTCTTAAAAATCCTTCTTTATCACTATCAAGAATCGCAACTAAAGATACTTCTGGAAGATCAAGGCCTTCCCTAAGAAGATTTATTCCTACAACAACGTCATATGTACCTGTTCTTAAGCTATCCAAAACATCTTGTCGTACAAGAGTTTCTATATCTGAATGAAGATAAGCAACTTTAATGTCTCTTTCTTCTAAATATGAAGATAGTTCTTCTGCCATTCTCTTGGTAAGCGTTGTTACCAATACCCTTTCTTTTTTTGCAGTTCTTTTTTCGATTTCTAAAATAAGGTCATTAATTTGTCCTTCGGTTTTTCTAACAGACACCTCAGGATCAATTAACCCGGTTGGTCTGACAAGCTGCTCAACAATTCCTCCATCTCCTTTTGATAGTGAGACTTCGTAATCTGCGGGAGTTGCGCTAACAAATACCATTTTACCAACTCGTGTCATAAACTCATCAAATCGAAGAGGTCTATTGTCAAGAGCAGATGGAAGTCGAAAACCATAATCAACAAGGGTTTGCTTTCGAGATTGATCACCATTATACATTCCTCTTATCTGAGAAACAGTCATATGAGACTCGTCTATAACTAAAAGCCAATCTTTATTTGGTGATGAGTGATTAAAGTAGTCAAGAAGAGTGTAGGGAGGATCTCCTTTTTTTCGTCCTTCAAAATAACTGGAGTAATTCTCAATTCCATTAACATATCCAACCTCTCTAATCATTTCAAGATCAAATTTTGTTCTTTGTGAAAGCCTGTTAGCCTCCAGTTCTTTGCCTTGCGATTTTAGCTCTGTTAATCTTTTTTCAAGATCAGATTTAATGTGACTAAATACACTGTCATAAGTTTTAGGATCTGTCATGTAATGTTTTGCTGGGTAAATTACTGTTGAATCAAGGACCTGTGTTGTTCCACCAGTCAGAGGATCAAATTCAGAAAGAGATTTAATTTTTCCATTTTCTAAATTAATATTTATTCCCAAATCTGAATAGGCTGGAAATAAATCAATAGATTCTCCACGTACTCGAAAACAACCACGTTTAAATTCATATTCATTCCTTTCGTATTGAAGATCGGTTAGTCTTAGCATTACACTTCTCTGGTCTATTTTTACACCTCTTTTAAGCTCTAAAACAAACTTTCCATATTCAACAGGAGATCCTAAATTATATATACAAGAAACCGAGGCAACAACAATTACATCTTTTCTGGTTAACAAATTAGCAGTTGCAGAAAGTCTTAATTTATCAATCTCTTCATTTATTTCTGCTTCTTTTTCTATATATGTATCAGTTTGTGGAACATATGCTTCTGGTTGGTAAAAGTCGTAATAAGAAACAAAATAAGAAACAGCATTATTGGGAAAAAACTCTCTAAATTCCTGATAAAGCTGTCCTGCTAGTGTTTTATTATGAGAAATAACGAGAGTTGGTTTTTGAATATTGGCAATAACATTTGCCATGGTAAATGTCTTTCCGCTTCCAGTAACTCCTAGAAGTGTTTGATATTTTTTATTATCTATAAAGTTTTTGGTCAAGTGTTCAACAGCCTCAGGTTGATCCCCAGTTGGTTTAAAATCCGAAACCAATTTAAATTTCATGAAGCTATTGTAACACAGGAACCTTCGTCTTACTCAAATATGATATTGAAAAAGTTATTTCGATTTCCGGCGACTTTCTAAAAATGTTTGTCTTGGATTCCGAGAAAGAACCATTCTATATTCATTTTCTCGCTCCTTTAACTTATATCGCGCTAAAAGGATTGTAAAAAGTGGTTCAACAGCTTCTGTTGCTGCTGCAAGGAGCAATGCATTTTCGGCGTTGCCAGTAACAACGAGTCCTGCTGAAGCAATTGCAGCACCAACACTTCCTGGTAAAAGCGCACTTTGTACAGGATGAGATTTCATTGCTTGTGGACCATGACTGTCTTCTTCGGCGTATTTTCTTTTTGCAATTTCTGTTGTGATAACAGTTGGAATAAGTGAAACGAGTGAATATACTAATGCTGCTTGAGGTGTGTAACCAGTATCAATCAACGCCTGAGTACCAGCTGCTAATATAGGAATTGAAAATGCTCCAACGCCAAGTGGCAACAAGAAATCTGTGTATAATAATTTTGAGAGCTGAGCTGTCTTTTTGATTAAGGGTTGATTTTCCTCAACGAAGGGCGTAGCGGCAGAAGCATTTGTTGCGATATCAGCAATTAGGGGAGGAATAGTTTTTTTTACCATCTCTGGAAGAAATGGTGAGAAATACGTCAGTACGCTGCCAACCATTGCTGATGCGCCGAGCGCAATGGTAGCCATTTGTACATCTTTTGATACTGCAGTATCCCAGTATTTCCAAATTGCATAAGGCAAATCAATGTGATTATCGAAAACCTCATTCAGCCGTTTTTCTATAGCAACAATAGTAACACCAGCAACAATTTCTTCGCCTTTAGAGTTCATCTTAGAAGAAGTCTTTCCTTTCGGATTATCGGACAAGATTTTACAATGGAATAATTTTCGAGCCCCTTCTCTTGCAGTCATAACTGCTTCCTGTAAACTCGGAGAACGATTTAGTACGTCTTCATCTAAGGTTTCTTCATCAGACATGATAACTCGTAATGCTTTATCAACTGACCCACCTGTCGTATCAACAATTGTATGAATTGCTTTTTTAACTTCAGGGGGTAGTTCCTTCACTTGCATGAGCGCAATTTTATCACCGCGTTCCAACACTTCTTTTACATTAGCAATTAAATCATTTCCTCCAATACCCAACGCATATTCTAGTTCAAGAGGAATTTTCGTTTGTGGGGCGAATAGTTCTTCGCCAAAAATATAAAAATCGGTATGTTTTGTGATCTCGTCTATCGTTTTTTCAAAATCTATCGTTTGGGGTTCATGCTTCTTTTCACCTGAAAATTCATCCTGTTCTATAGTAACTGGTTTACCAAGAACAGCATATGGGTTGTAATGCAGTAAGTCTGTGATTGCTTGGTTTCCATATGGAAGAATAAATTCTCTATGGTTTCCATTTATTCCGTTGCTAGTTCTTGCATGATGTTCTATTCCGGCAATTCTTGTTTTTGTATATTCGCCATGGTAGAAAGAGGCATTGTCGACAATGTCAGGAAGCTTTTCTGGATCAAAATTCTGGGAAACTAAATCGTTTGACCATTGTTCAAGATAGTCTCTTTCATGATTGGAGAGCCATGGATTATCTTCTATAAGTTGAAATACGCTTTTGACTTGTGTTGTTGATAATCGTAAGTTCTTACCATAATTTTCTCTTGTATGTATAATTGGAGGAAGGTCTTTAGTAGCTGTTCCGTCATTAAGCATGTAAAAATATTGTAATTGAAATTAAAGTTTTGGTCAATATAATGTTGCGACACTTATCCCTTGATGTCATATATATGCAATATAAAAGTGATTGTCCTTTAAAGATCAATTAAGAATTACTCCTTGATATATATAAATATACAGATCAAACTTTCTGGTTCATATAAGAGGACCTTATGGGAACCAGAGGAGATTTTTAATTCGAATTCTAACTCTGAAGTTAGATTGTATTTAAAATATATAATGCTTATACTTATTTCAAGGAACTTATGTCTCTTAGTATTCTTTTAAGAATAACAAAAGTAAAACTAATATTACTAGCAGTAATTGGCAGCGGCATATTAATTTCTGGTTCTCTGGCATCCAACGGGGTGTATTGTTTTACAGCTCCTTGTCCTCAGGAAACATCGACAACCATAGGGAGAATATTTTATCCTATACTTACTTTTAATGAATTATTTCTGACCTCGGAGCTTTTATTAAAGATAAGAAATTTACTTCAACCTATATTTCCTTTTTACGCAAATTCGATTATGTCTATCGTGGATTTTATCTTAAACATTATCGTGTGGTATCTGTTACTATCTTTATTATTGGTATTTATGCAGATTTCAAAAAAGAATAAGAGATAAATTATTTCAATTGTAGAAAACTTCTAACCCTCCCTATCTCTCTAAACTCTAGCTTTGAGTTCATATAACTCAATATTATGGGTAATTAACTATTGGAAAATTTATTTTCTGCTTGGATTGTGTGGAAAAGCAATTGAGTTTCGCAGTGTGGCAACGAGAATTACCCTTTCTCCTCCTTCAACTTGCTCACCACACAATACCAGATATTGTCCCCAACCCACACTGTAATTCATTCGGTGCTCCAGTGCATCAATACCAGGGAAAATTAAGATATCTGGTTTCTGAATTAGAATGATCTCGTCAACTTTTTGAAAACTTTCTCCCTCATTTTGATCATCACCTTCTTTTAACCCTTTCTCTTCTAATGCCTGTTTTACTTGATCATAAGTTAATGCAACAGCAACAACATCAGGTATATCAAGATGGGTTGGTAAACCTGACTGTGGTCTTCTCATTCTAAAACGAATATCCACAAAGGTGTATTCTTTAAAATCAAGGCTTGCCGGGGATTCAGAGGGAATTAAGGCTGCTGTTGGCTCCTGCCTGCCCGAAGAAACAACTTGGCGATTTTGCTCAAACAATAAAGATCGCATACTTCCGATGTCTCCTTCAACATCCAATCGTCCTGCATGTTCTACGCCAACACCATAAGGATCCTCTGGTGAAGTCGGGCGGTGAAGCAGTGGTCTAAATTGATCCCTTGAACCTTCTATCCCCATAAGTGATGTGTATTGTACTCTTTCCAGAGAAGCGAAGCAATTTTACAGCTTCCTATAATGTATGATTATGGGAATCTACTATCCAGCGGTAGGTTTTATATAATGTAAAATGCTAATCATTATATGTACTATTTTTCTAAATAAATTAATGCTTTTTCGTGCCTAAAAAGTCTTCATAATACATTATGTGTTGGTATATCTACCAATATTGACATACTTTGTGTATCTTTGTCATCTTGCAAAATTCTCGAAAACTTCGTATAAATTAAACATACACTATGCCCGGAGTATTATATAAAAAAGAAAGAGAAGTTTTAGAATATATTGCCCAGTTCCAAAAGCAATATGGTTATTCTCCAACTTTAGGAGAAATAGCTCAAGCTACAGGCCACAGAAGTAATTCCACAATTCATGCTCTAATAAGATCTTTAGTTGAAAAAGGCTACATTCAAAAGGTAGAAGGAAACACTAGGACTCTTAAAATAATCAATGATAAGGTTACATCATCTATGTTTGGCGGCAATCCTTCTATTGAATTGCCCCTAATGGGTTATATAGCAGCTGGTAAACCCTTAGAGCCACATAGCGATCCAAATGCTACGTTTCAAATTTCTGCAAGTATGATTTCCGGTAAGAAAACAGCTTTTGTGCTTCAGGTAAAAGGGGAGTCAATGATAGAAGACGGGATTAATGATGGAGATTATGTGGTTATTGAAAAAGCAAATGAAGCAACGGATGGAGATATTGTAGTTGCAATTGTTGATGACAATTTAGCAACACTTAAAAGATTTTATAAAGAAGATGGGCGAGTGGTTTTGAAACCTGCAAATTCTAAAATGGATCCTATTTATCCTACTTCCATTATGATTCAGGGAAAAGCTGTGGGATTAGTGAGAAAATTTAATAATCCTTAATTTATGGTTAATATAGAATAAGACTCCTAGGATTAGTAAAACTGCAATTCCTATTTCAAACTTCCTGTAATATCCTTCTAATGAATTCCAATTTCTGCCAAGATAAAATCCAATAAAAGTCAAAAAGCTTGACCAAATTAAAGATCCAAAAAATGAATAAATGGAAAACTTTACGACATTCATTTCAGAAAAGCCAGCCGGAAGTGAAATGAAAGTCCTAATTCCTGGAAGAAGTCTGCTAAAAAAAGCAATTTTTTCTCCATATTTTCTAAACCAAGATAGGGATTGCTGATAGTCATGTCTTGTTAAAAGGAAAATTTTTCCATACTTATCAATAATACTAAGAATTAATTTTTCTTCTAGGAAAAAACCTAGATAATAAAGAATAAGAGAACCAGTTAAATTACCAAAAGCGCCTGCTAATACTATTAATGGAAAAGATAATTCACCTTTGCTAGCTAAAAAACCTGAAAATGGCATGGTAATCTCTGAAGGTAAAGGAACAAGGGCAGACTCAATTGTCATTAGCAAAAATATGCCTAAATAGCCAGAAGATTGGATTAGATGTATAATAAAAGCCGAAACTTGTTCAATCATATATAGTGAGCTTGTCGAACTATGGGTACTTTGTATATTGTAGCAACACCAATAGGTAATTTACAAGATATTTCTTTACGGGCGATTGAACTAATCAAGAATGCTGAGTTTATTGCGTGTGAAGATACCAGAAGGACAGGCATACTTTTGAAATATATTAATGATAATTTTAACCCTGGCGTTATTCCCAACCACCCTACCTTACTTTCCTATTACGAGGAAAACGAATTTAAAAGAATACCACAGATAATTACGGTTCTAAAAAATGGAAAAGATGTTTTGTTAATTTCTGACGCTGGAACTCCAACAATATCTGATCCTGGGTTTAAGTTGGTAAGAGAGTGTGTTGGTTTAGGAATAAAAATTGAATCTATTCCTGGGGCGTCTTCAGTAATTTCGTCTTTAGTAATATCTAGCCTTCCCACAGATAAATTTCTTTTTCTGGGATATCTACCGGAAAAACAAGGAAACAAGAAAAAACTTTTAAATAATCTAAAGTCTGTTCTTAAAGAAATAAATACAACTGTTATTTTGTTTGAGTCGCCATATAAAATTCTAAGAAACCTTGAAGCTATTAACGAAATATTTGGAAATATTCAAATTATAATTTGCAGGGAATTAACAAAAATTCATGAAGAGGTAAGGCGTGAAAGGGTAGAGGAGGCAATTATTCATTTTCAAAAAACTACACCAAAAGGAGAATTTGTTATTTTATTTAATCTTGGAGCACAGTCTTCTTAGTTATTTTTCCTTCACTACTTATCTCATAAAGATAAACACTTCCAAGCTCTATATTTAAATTAACAATATCTGTGTCTGAAATATTTTCTATGTGTTTAACTAATGCTCGAAGGCTATTTCCATGCGCAACAACTAAAATATTGTTTCCCGACTTTAATTCGGGAAGTATATCTTGATCATAATAGGGGATAACCCGGTTATAAACATCTTTAAGACTTTCCCCTTCCGGAATTTTATAATCCCATCCCCTTCTTAATTGTAAAAATTCCTTTTCTCCTTTTTCTTTTTTTATTTCCCATTTATTCTTTCCTGTAAGTATGCCGTAATTACGTTCGTTAAGAGCGACTGATTCGAAAATATCAGTAATTTTTTTGTCTAGTTTTTCATTAACTATCTCAAGGGTTTGTATCGCGCGTTTAAGTTTGGAAGTAAAAGCTTTATCAAATGAAAAATGTTGAATTAATTTTCCTGCGTTTTTGGCTTCTTCAATACCTTTTTGATTAAGGGAAACGTCTGTCAATCCAGTCCAAAGTCCTTTTGCATTCCATTCTGATTCTCCATGACGGATAATTATAAGATTTGCCATATTTAGATAATTTGCCTCAATTGTCTATCAATTTGAGACAAGCGATTATATTTGGAAACCCGTTCTCCTCTGGCAGGAGCACCAAATTTTACAAAATCGGCTCCAACTGCTACTGCAAAATCTGCTATGAAATCATCATTTGTTTCCCCGCTTCTATGTGAAACAATTATCTTAAGTCCTGCATGCTTTGCTACTTCAACAACAGCTAAGGCCTCTATAACAGTTCCTATTTGATTGGGTTTTATGACAATTGCAGTTACTGCTTTTTTGCTTAAAGCCATCTGAAGTCTATAAGGATTTGTAACTGTCAAATCATCGCCAGTTATTATAGTGTTTCCGGAAAGTTTTGTCATAATGTTTACCCATCCATCCCAATCATCTTCTGAAAATGGATCTTCCAGATATAATAGTGAATATTTTTTATTGAGCTCTTCATAGTATGCAATTAGATCGTTTGTTGAATATGGCATCGAACGATCCTTCAATAGATAATTGTGATCCTTATAGAAACTATTAGATGCAGCATCTGCTCCGAAAAAAACATCAAATCCAAATCTGAGACTGTTAGTATCAACTGCTTGTTTTAATAAATCAAAAGCAGCAATGTTTGCAGGAAGATTTGGAGCAAATCCACCCTCATCCCCAATCAGAGTTGAAAGATTGTTTTGTTTCAGTATCTCTTTTAGTGATTTATAGATATTCACAGCATCTATTAATGATTCTTCATATGTTTTGGAAGTCGCCGGTATGATCATAAATTCTTGAAAATCTAAATTAAAACTTGCATGTTTTCCTCCGTTAATAATATTAAATAAAGGTTTTGGGATTTTTAATGATGATTCGTTATTGGTTTTTATGAATTGTCTTAAATATAAATAAATTGGTAAGACCGAACTTTGACTAGCTGCTTTTACAACTGCCATAGATACAGACAGCATAGCATTGGCTCCAAGCATTCCTTTATTTTGAGTTCCATCTAATTGAATCATTAGACTATCTATCTCTGCTTGATGAGTGACTTCTTTCCCGATTAGCTTAGGAGCAATTATTTTTTCTATATTTTCAATGGCTTTTAAAACTCCTAGACCAGTGTATCGTTTCGGATCATTATCTCTTAGCTCACTTGCTTCGTACGTTCCTATCGAGGCCCCGCTAGGACAAGAAGCTACTCCGTAGACATTATCGTTTAAGACTACAGTTGTTTCAATGGTAGGATTACCTCTGGAATCCAAGATTTCCCTAGCATGTATTTGTTTTATTTTTGCCATTATCTTGTAATTAATCTTTTCTCAAAACCTGCAATTAACTGTCTTGTGTTGTCAATTGCGTCAGGAGAGATAGAAACACTAGTTATTCCCCATTCAACAAGCTTTTCCAAAAGATCAGGATACATTGAAGGCGCTTGTCCACAAATTGAACTTGTAATCCTATGCTTATTGGCTGTTTTAACTACATGCTCTAAAGCCCACAATACCGCATCATTCCGTTCGTCAAATTCCCTTGCAACTTCATTGTTGTCCCTGTCAGTTCCTAAGATTAACATAGTTAGATCATTCGACCCAATTGATACGCCATCAATGCCTGCAGTAATAAATTTATCAAGTAAGATTACATTTGACGGAATCTCAACCATCATCCATAACTTAAAGCTCGGAGATCGGTAAAGACCAGCACTTGAAATTATTCTTTTTACATCAAGTAATTCTTTGACCGTCCTAACAAAGGGTAGCATCATCCATAAATTTTTTAACCCTTTTTTATTTCTGACTATTTTTATTGCTTCAAGCTCCAAATCAAATACTTTGGGGTCATTTATATATCTAAATACACCTCTATATCCTAGCATTGGGTTAGGTTCAGTAGGTTCAAATGCTTTTCCTCCAATAAGGTTTCTATATTCATTTGTTTTAAAATCAGAAGTACGATAAACAACAGGTCTGGGATAAAAAGCCTTGCAAAATGAAGAAATATCTTCAACCAACCTATCTACGAAAACTTTTTGTTTTCCTTCACGAATTAACTTTTTAGGATGGGTTCCAATTGCTGCCATCATAAATTCTGCACGAAGTAAGCCAACACCATCAACATTTTTAATACTTATTCTTTGAGCAAATTCAGGTTCTGCTAAGTTTACATAAACTTTTGTCGCAGTTTTTATATGTTCTTCTTGTTTGATATTTAATATTTGAGGTTTGATATTTGAGATTGAAATGTGGCCTCCTTTGTAAACTTCTCCTTTGTCTCCATTAACAGTAATTATCATTCCTGTTTTTAATATTTTTGTTGCGTTTTTAGATCCAACAATAGCTGGTATTCCTAATTCTCTTGAAACTATTGCAGCATGTGATGTTCTTCCACCTTTATCTGTGACAACTGCAACTGCTTTTTTCATTGCGGGTACAAAATCAGGATTGGTTTGAGAAGTTACCAGTATATCTCCACTTTTAACTTTTCCTATTTCTTTGGCGCTTTGAATGATCCTAACTATTCCAGTTCCAATTCCAGGACTAGCAGGATCACCTTTTAGGATTGGGGTACGAAGTTCGGGTTTGCTTCTGACTTCTGGTTTCTGATTTTTGATTGTTGTTACTGGACGAGTTTGGACAAGAAATATTTTTCCTTTCTCTATTGCCCATTCTATGTCTTGAGGAAAATAGTAATGTTTTTCAAGTTTTTTTCCTAACTCTGCTAAGGCTTTAATCTCCTTATCTGTAATTTTTTGTTTTGACCCAACGCTACGAGGAATTTTTAATTCTCTATTTATGGTTCCAGATTTCTTAAGCATTATTCCCTGAACTGATATGTTTCTTTCTAAAATATTTAAATCTTCTTTTGCAACTTCGTAATGATCTGGAGTGACTGTACCCTGCACAATAAATTCTCCTAGTCCATAAATTGCTTCGATTGTAATTTTTGACTTATCGCTATTTACTGGATCAATCGTAAACATTACTCCGGACTTTTCTGATTCAACCATTTTCTGGACTGGTATCGCAATTCCAATCTTAAAATGATCAAAGTTTTTTTCATGTCTATAAAAAATTGCCCTTGGAGTGAAAAGAGATGACCAGGCATCTTTTATTTTTAAAAGCAAATTCGATTCACCCTTAACGTTTAGAAATGTTTCTTGTTGACCAGCAAACGAAGCATCTGGCAGATCCTCGGCTGTAGCAGATGATCTAACTGCAACCAATGCGTCCTGTAGCACTCCTCCTAGCTTGTGATACGCTTTAAATATCTCGCTAACTAAATCTTCAGACAATTCACTTTTGATAAATTCTTTTCTTATGTGTTTTGAAGCGTTAACAAGTGATTCCTGATTATTAAAATTAACTTCTTTTAGGAGATGTTGTATTTTTAAAGTCAAATTATTATCTCGAAGAAATTCGTAATATGCGCTTGATGTAACAATAAAACCATTAGGGACAGGAAAGTGGGCTTTTGTCATTTCTCCTAAATTTGCTCCCTTTCCGCCAACCAGAGGAATATCATCTTTATCCACGTCCGAAAACCAGACAACTAAGTCTTTTCTCGCCATGATTTATTATGCCATCAAACTCGTAAAATTATCAAGAGGATAAAGTTTATTTTGCGGATTTTAACTTGTCTTTAAAATAATCAACCCAAGGGTTGCTAGCTGGATTTTGGTCGTACATTAAACCTAAATACAAAGTTAAAAAACTTCCATACATTAATACTTCTAAAACATCATCATATAGAGTTTGTCCTTCGGTTGTAAATTCGAAAACTGCCTGATTATTTTTTTTAACCACATCAATTGTTAGTTCTACTCGTTTTTTAATTTTTGGAGAATAATTTGGAGAATTCAAGACAATAAAATGTAAAGGTGGGTTATTAGGAAATTGTAAGCCCTCCATTAGATGATGATTTAAGTCTGGAATTAAAAAGAAACTAGAAAATGTTTTACTTGTTTCATTAAATTGATTTCTTAAGATTAATCCATTTCCTGATAAATGTTCTGCTGCAAAAATTATTGGGATTTTATTATAAAACATTTCAAAATCACTAGCTGCTTTAGATTTAATTTCTTTTATTTTTTCTCCAAGTCTGGTAATTGCGTCAGCCATTTCCTTTTCTTCAACTTCTATTATTCCAACTTTATTCAAAAGTCCTATCAAACCAAGAATCGTGTAGCCATTTCCCAGCCTAGGAGTACTGGAAGGGTTTAACTTTCCATCAAAAATATAGGAAGGAATGTTGTTATTTCGAGCAAACTCAGCAAGAGGACCACCTTTGGTCAAAACTATTATTTTTGCCCTTTTTAATTTAGCTTCCTCAGCGCAAGACAAAACTTCTTCTGTTGTACCCGAATAGCTTGTTAAAACAACTAATGTATTGTTATCAACATATCCAGGTAAATGATAATCGCTAATCATTTCTATTGGGTACGGCATTTCATTTCCAAAGAGTGCTTTGGTAACTAAAGCTCCATAAATAGACGCGCCCATGCCACAAAAAATAATACTTTTAATTTGTGATAAATTTTTAGGAATATCTAGCTTACTTACTTCATTCCATGCGACCTTAATTTGCTCAACCATTAGTTCTGTTGAACCAAAAGCGTTTTGCGGATCTATTTTTTTTATTTCAGTAAGATTTGTAAAATCCTTCACTTTTCTCCTCTTTCTTTTTTACGTTGATCTTCGGTTTCGTCAGGTCGTTTATAATCATCCTCAAGTCTCCAGGTTGTTCCTTTTTCCGGAGTAGATACTTCCACCACGTCGCAATCAGTAATTGCTTGGTGGCGATGGCGTTGTCCAATCATAGTTGTATATCCTTTACCCTTTTCAAGTTTTATTGTCGCAAGTTCTCCGTTGGAATTTTCCAAAATAAGACTACACTCTCCATTTATTAAAAAATATGTTTCTTGTTTTTGGTCGTGAATTTGCAAAGATAATCTTTTTCCTGCATTAATATGCAAGATCTTTCCCATGTAAGGCATACCTTCCGGAACCCAATGCAACTCATATCCCCAAGGTTTATCAACCCGCTTGACATAGCCGTTGTTTGTAAATTTGGATTTATCAAAATTGGGAAGATTAGTCATAGGGTTTTTCTAACTTTACAACTCTTTTATCTACAGTATAAAAAATATCTGCAAGCAGGCTATCCAATCCTTCTTTTAAATCTTTCTTTGTAACAAATTGCTTCAGATCATCTTTTGTAGCCATCGTGATAAAAATCTTTGCAATTAATTTTTCTAAGTTATTTAATTTTTTAATAGCAACATCATTCATATCTCAACTTTACTCTTTTGCTTTATAATTTTCAAGACAATAAATTTGCTAATTGAAGACGTCTACCTTAATTGTTTTGAGGATTTCTTCAAATTTTTGTGCGATTGATTGTTCAAGCATCTCAGCTTCTTTATTTATTTCTTCTTTTGTTTTTTCTTGAAGCCTTCCTTTTGCGGTAATATAATATTTCATTTTAGGCTCTGTGCCGGATGGCCGAGCGTGAACTACTGTTCTTTCGTCCTCAGATAAGAAGAATGAGATCATATCGCCCTTATCCCACTTTCTGGTTTCTAATAGCTTTCCGTTTTGTCCATCTCTAACTTCTCCTGTTAATCTATCTAAAACTTTTACGACTTTTCTTCCTGCTATTTCTTTTGGTAAATCTTCTCTTAATTTTTTCATTGCTAAATTCATTTGATCAAATGCGCCAAATCCTTCAATCAACTTGTAGTATAACCTTTCTGCATAATAACCATATTTTTGATAAATAGATTCAAGCAAATCCATCGGTGTAATATTGCTATCTTTACAGTAAGCAGCCATTTCAGAAGCAACTACAGCAGGCGTTTCTGCTCCTTTATCTCTATATGCATTGCCAAACAAATATCCAACACTTTCTTCTGCTGCAAATACAAAATTTTTATCTTTTGGCAAATGCTCAATTCTATCTCCAATAAATTTAAATCCAACTAGCAAATCTCCTATAACCTCTGCTCCAAAACTTTCACCAATATCACGAAATAGGTCAGTAGTAACAGAAGTTTTAACAAGAACAGGATTTTTAGGCAATTTCTTGTTCTTGGAAAGAGTATCCATGATAAAATAAACCATGAGTACTGCACCTTGATTTCCGTTCAGTGGAGCCCATGACCCATTTTTATCTGGAACTGCCATACCGAGCCTATCAGCATCTGGATCTGATAGAAGAACAATATCTGCTTTTTCGTTTTTTGCAATATCAATTGCTTGTTTGTAGACTTTTGAGAATTCTGGATTTGGAAAATGTCCTTCTACATTAGGAAAATTTCCATCCAGACTCATTTGATCTTTAACTAACACAATATTTGTAAATCCTAACTCTTTTAACACAGGAAGAACTGATTGGGAGCCAACTCCATGCATGGGAGAATATACAATTTTTACATTTCTGCCTTCATAAATTGAAGCTTGCTTTGCGGATTCAGCAAATTTTTTATCAATGCCCTTACTTATAATTTTAATTAAATCTTTCTCTACGGCCTGTTCGTATGGTATTTTATTGATCGATTTAACAATTTTAAATTCTTCTTCGATTAATAATCCTTGGTCAGGTAATACCTGGACTCCATTTTCATCGTAAACTTTATATCCATTAAATTCCGGTGGATTATGGCTTGCTGTTAATACTATTCCACCTATGCATTTTAATTCTCTAACAGTAAAGGAGAGTTCCGGAGTTGCTCTATAATAATCAAAAACAAAAACAGGAATTCCATTGGCTGCTAAGACCCGCGCAGTTTCTTTCATAAATTCTTGTGAATGGTTTCGGCTATCATAAGCCAAAGCAACACCTTGTTTTACTTGATTTGCTTTATGTTTAAGAAGATATTGGGCGTATGCCTGAGAAGCCCAACGGATTGTGTAGTTATTTATTCTATTTGTTCCTAAATCCATTACTCCACGAATTCCTCCAGTACCAAAAATTACTACTCTATAAAAACAGTCCATTAGATGCTCCCAATTTTCTTTTTTGATCTCCGTAGTTAGTGCTTGTGTAAACTCTTTAAATTCATCCTCTGTTAGCCATTTAACAATTTCATCATGAGCGGCTTTGTTTAGTTTCTTTTCCTCAAACGCAGTGTTAAGAAGTTTTAAAATATCCTGATCCATATGGAATAAATATGATCTTACAAATCTAAGAGGAAAAAGTCAATTGCTTGTTCTAAAGATAGAGATGAGCCACCTGTTTTCATAGCTAAATCTATTTCGTAAAGTTTTTTATAGATATTTATTAGCTCGGAAACAGAAAAGTATCGAGCTTGTCTTTTAAGCTTAGAACTCTGCCAGGGAGCAAGTCTTTTTACTTCGTCAATCGATTGTTCAAGATTGCCATCAGACAATGCTAAAAGCAGTCTAAACTGGCGAATAAGCATAAAAAGCACTAATTCAACTTCAACTGTTTTAATAACATCATGAAACATGATTATATTTTTAGTATTTTTTGGTTTAATATTATCTAAAAATTGAAAAAGACTTTTTGGAAAGTCAAAAGTCTTGACAGTGGCATTTTTAAAGACTGAACTATTTTTTTTAGCAAGTTTTTTTCTTTCAAAAAAATAAATATTAGCTTCATTTTTTTTCTGAAGATAGTCAATTATGTCGTCAAAGTCTTTTCCAGGTTTTCTTTTACTGAAAAAATCTTCTATAAAGATTTCGTTAGTTGTGCTAAAAAGCATATTGCCGTCAAGATTTTGGACCAGTTCAGACAAGATTAACGTCTCTCCCTCGAGAGTTAGAGGATTTTTTACCTTTTCTTTTTGTTCAATAAAAAAGTTTCTTGAAGAAAGTGCATCTTCTCCATGAATGATAGTAATCATATTTTAGGATGACAAACGTCTATAGTCTTCAAACAATTCATCTGCAAGTCTTCCAAGATGGCGGCTTCTTGTCCTATGGGGGAGAAGTGCTCCTGAAAAATTCTTTGGGATATGCAAAAGTTCGTGAATTAAAACCTTTTTTTGTTCTTCTAGATCTAGCCGGTCAAAATATTTTGCCAAAACCTCAATTACATATGCAGGTTGTAATTTTAATGCGTCTTGAAAGATTTTGGGAAATGCCCAAATCCTTGCATAAGACCTGGATGACGATCCGTAAGTCCTGTAACAAAAAATTCGTGAAGAATCTATATAGTTAAGCTTAAGAGTTTCTACAATATGCTCAATATCTGCTTTAATTTCCGATGCTTTCTCCCATTCTAATTTTTTACTTTTAGCTTTCGGCATTTATTTTTAAGTTTTGAATTTTAACTTTTGA
>OBEQ012618630.1_pt1 | contig 16910 bp, 18 predicted proteins | sample 1670901 | NCBI WGS metagenome assembly OBEQ01 (sample SAMEA104232315, study PRJEB22302) | groundwater metagenome | biome: forest; feature: aquifer; material: groundwater | place: USA | collected 2011-08-07 | depth 5.4 m
CCTGACCGCCTTAGTGTTGAATTGGCGGTTCATGGCGTACTTCGTGCCGTTCTATTACATCGGGCATTCTCTCTCGAACCTGAACGGCTACTACCGGCACTACGGCGGCAACCCTGACCTGCCGATCGGCTGGGGTGTCAGCAACTATGGCCTGCTCTACAACTTGATCTGGTTCAACAACGGCTACCACGCCGAGCATCACTTCCGGCCGCGCGTGCACTGGACGAAGATGCGCGAGCTACACCAACAGATCAAGGAGCGGATGCGCGCCGCCCGCGTTCGCGTCATCTGCACGCCGCACGCGCTCGGTTTCCTCGACCCCTCGCTTCCCCGCCGGCACAAAGCCGCGGTTAGCGTGGGCGCGTGATCCAGCCTCCACCTGCACGTCTCCACCATAAGCTTGCTGCTCGTCACCATCGCCCGCGCGCTTAGCGCCGTTGCGTCGATCCGGGCCCGCGAAGCAAGAAGAGCGGAAGGTCGAAACCTTCCGCTCTGTTGTTTTCTGACCGATGCCCGAATGCCCGCGTCGAGCGATTAGCTGAACGCCACCAGCGCGATTCCGGCGACGACGAGCACCGTGCCCATCACGCGCATCCGGTCCATGCGCTCTCTCAACAACACATACGACGCCAGCAAGACGATCAGATAGTGCGCGCTGTTCAGCGGCATCGCCAGGCTCAGGTCCACGTGCGCCAGCGCGACCAGCCAGCTGACCGTGCCCACCGCGGTGATGATGATCCCCCACCAGATCCCCGGCATCACGATGATCCGTCGAAGAAACGCCAGATAGTCGCGCGCCGTGCCCAACGGGGCGGCGCTGAACTTCCGCGCGCTCTTCTTAAACGCGACCTGGCCGAGCGTCGAGCAGACCTCGTAGAACACGATCAGCAGGAACGCCTTGAGGCGCATCAGCCGCTCGAGTGTTGGGCGGAGATCGACACGCAGTAGCCGCCGATGAGGACAAAGACCGTGCCGATCCATCGGAGCGCGGACATGTGCTCGTGCAACACCACGATCGCCAGCAGCGGGATGATGAGATACACCGCATTGCCCAGCGGAAACGCCACGCTCAAGTCGACCTTCGCGAGCACCGTGAGCCACAAGCACAGGATCACGAGGAAGCACACCACGCCGATCCAAAGCATTGGGATGCCGAGGAGGCGCAACGCGAAAGTATTGAAGTTCGCCAACGTGACATTGGTGATGCCGGTTGCGGTCGTCGCACTCTTGAAGCAGACTTCCGCGACCGACTCGAGCAGATCGATGAAGAGAATCAGCCCGAACTGCTGAACGTTCAGGGCTGGGGTCGCAGGTTTCATCGTCGGAGCTGCGATTGGGCGATCTCTCCAGGAGCGGCCGTCGAGCAGGTGCGCGCGGAACAGACGCGTTGCACGTTCCCACTGCCGTCAGTGGCGCCCTCCTGCCGGTCCTTGGTCACCGGATGCACATAGGCCGAAGGATCAGCCGAACGCGACCCGATTGTCGAGCAGCCGCCGTCACTCTCTTTCCCACCACAGGTTCCGATCGGAAATCCTTCTGAGAGCAAACTGGTGATCGGCCAATATCTTGCCGGCCAGCTTACATTCCTCTTCACCGTGGATTTCAAAACAGATGTGCTTCGTCTTCTGAAGCGTCCTCGTCGCCCCCTTTAACGCGTCCCCTCCCGCCCCTTCCAAGTCTATTTTGAGCAGATCGATCTCGCCGATCTGTTCCCCATCCACGATCTCATCGAGCGTTTTCGTGATCACGACTCTGCCGTGTTGTTCCGCGCCCGGCTGGTACAAACTATTCTCGCCCCACAGCGGGTTGCCGACATTGATGGTGAATTGCTTTCCGCTTTCAGACCACAGCGCGGCGACAATGGGTTCATATCCGCCTTCCGCTGCCCAGAGCGATTGGATCGATGCCACGGTAAATGCTTGGGCTTCCTGCATCATATCAATGCCGAACACGCTGGCCCGAGGGTTCAAATGGAACCACCATCGCACGGTAATGCCGACGTTGACGCCGCAGTCAATCACGCAGGGTGTCGACTTCTGCGCAAGATGGCGTTCGATCTTCTCGTCTCGCAGATGCTCCATGCCAAAATTGTCGTGCAGGTTCATGATTTCGGGAAGCGTTCGAATCGTTCCAAATATCGGAACTTGGATCGGTCGGGGATTGATCCGCAGAGATCGGCAAAAGGACAGATACAACCCGCGAGCTCCAATCAGCTTGCTCATCTTGCTCATTCGACTGAAATCCATTGCCCACCTCTTCTGACCCGGCATGGGGTCACCCATGCGAGATGTCGCGTAAATGAATTGTTGCAGCAATCAACAGTTTATGGAATTGGAATACGGATGAAGCGAAGCGATGACGGACGGAGAGGTCTGCTCCTCTCCAATCGAATGAGGAATTATAGACGATACACCGACAAGACCTGAAACAGGGGTGATGTTGTCCTCGGCGGGGGTCGCTCGAAATCTGGCAGATGGGGAGCCGCGTGTCCCGGAAGCGCCGCTGGAAGTGACTCGGCCGTACCGGGGAGGCTGAACAATATCGGGGTCGAGAGCAAGCAGGGGTTCGACTGCGCGTCCAGCAGCCGGGTCGATTGTTCGGCAGGCGTCGCGAGCGCTTGATCGATCAACGTGTCGATCTGATCGGGCCGCTCGTTCGCATCCTCATACGCGTCGGCGAGGCGGATGCCGACCAGCGCCGACCATGCGGCCACGATGCATAGTGCGACGATTCTCTTATTCCTGAGGACCATGGTCATCATTGAAGCGCTCCAGCAACGAGGACAGCGTGCCGACGATCACAAGGATTATAGCAAGTTTAGATCAACCTCAGGTAGTGAGATCACCCGACCGGCTCACCGACCAGCAGGAGCACATCAAACGGGATGTCGAGCACGAGATACAGGTCGCCGGCGTTGCGCGCCTTCTCTAGGCGTTGATCCGGTCGGTAGTTGAAGTGCCACCATTCGTGCGGCAGCGGCACAAAGCCCGCGTCCGCCATCGCCGCGTGCAAGCGCCGCCGGTTCTCCACTTGTTCGCGCGTGAGGCCATCCGTCGCGTCGCTCGCGGCGGATGGCGAGGGATCGTCGAACCCTGTCGGCATCGCGCACTCCCGCCCGGTGTCGCGATGCACCAGCGTCAGGTCCACGGCGCACCCACGCGCGTGATTCGATCCGTGGGTCGGCGGCACGAACAGCCGGCGGATCGCGGCGTTGGAGATGATCAGCGGGTCGACGCACTGCCACTGGATGGTTTGCGGCCGGTAGCCGTCCCAGAGTTTGAGGCCGTAGCCTTGGCGATGGAGAGCCGCCTGCACGCGAGTGAGCTGTGTTGCGACTGACCGGCGCACGAAACACCGATCGCGCATCGAGGGCGGATACAGCGCGCGCTGCGCGCAGTTCTCGACGGTCGCGTAGCGCGAGTCGACCATGATGGTCGGATCGACGCGCGATACCTCGACGAGCGGGTCGAGGTACCATTGCGCCGCGTCGCCGAGATCCTGGGCGATCCGTTGCATCGCAATCTCTGAGAGGGGCAGCAGAAATGTGACCAGCTCCGCGACAATCCGCGCAACGGACGGCACGTCGCCGGTTGCGGGCGGCGGCAGCATCACCAGCTTGCGCTGCGCCTGGAGAATCTCAATCGCGCCTTCGCCGATCATCAGCCGCAGAGGACGGACATCCGCGCCGCGGTCCGCCAGCAAGGCAATCGCTTCGGTCAGCCGAGACAGCAGCGCATGGAGGTGTCGAGCGATCGCATCCGGTCTCATATCGCGCGCGCGCTCGACACGCAGATCGACGAGGCGACCGAGCTGCGCCAGTCGACCTCCAACGTCATCAGACATCGCGACTGCTTCCCTTCACGGATCGCGAACACAGCAACGATTGTTGAACGGCGTTGCTGCAGATTATGCGCGAGGATCATGCTTCTGGCAAGCCGTCGTCGAGGCCGGCAGGACGACTGACCAACACCTGATCGTCTGGATTGACGCGCAAATAAAGGGCCGAAGCTCTCGCGCGCTACGGCAGATTCCAGCCGGTGTGTTCGGCTCGAAACCGAACGCCCTTTCCGCTGTTATACGGAAAGGGCGTCGGCTCGTCCGGCCAGGCGTTCACCGGACCAAGCATCGCAGCGAGCCTCTTCGACCGAGAATGACGCCGCGGGTTTAGTGGTTCGCGTTCTTCTGGTGTTCCGCGCGGGCCTTGGCCTTCTCGCTGCGCTCTTCTTTCTCACTCTCTTCCTTGCTTTCATTGTTCAACTCTTTGAATTCCTCGTCCGCCAACTTGCTCAACCCCTGAGCCAGGTCAGGGCGCGACTGCTGCAGCGCCGTCGCGGCGTCCCGCAAGAGCTTCACATCCGCCGCGTCTTGCTTCTCGTGCGCCGACACTCCCGTCGACACCAAGGCACTCGCCCCGAGCAGCAGCGCAACCAGTGTGATGTTCCGCAATCCGATCATGGTGTTCTTCCCCTTGTTGTGTCCACCCATCCCTCGCCTGAGTTGCCGCCTCGGCAGCTGTTCGGCGGGAGAAGATTGTTCTGTCTTGGCCTCCGATTCGATCATAGCAATCGGTCCTTACGGCAAGATAACGAGGAGATAAATAATTCGTTATCATTCCGCGTCGTCAAGCGCGCACCCGCCACGCCTGGATCTAGCTTCGCGCGTGAATGCTGCCTATACTGAGACGCTATGCCCACCGACCGCGTGAAGGCCTTCAGCGACGGCGTCATCGCCATCATCATCACGATCATGGTGTTGGAGCTGAGGGTCCCACGCGGCAGCGACCTGGCCTCGCTGCGACCGTTGCTGCCGGTCCTGCTCAGCTACGTGTTGAGCTTCCTCTATATCGCCATCTATTGGAACAACCATCATCACCTGCTGCACGCCACCAAGCGGGTCAACGGCCGGATCATGTGGGCCAACATGCACCTGCTCTTCTGGCTGTCGCTCACGCCGTTCGTGACCGGCTGGCTTGGCGAGAATCACGGCGGATTGTGGCCGACGGCGTTGTACGGCGTGGTCTTACTGATGGCCGCGGTCGCGTACACGATCCTGCAGGCAACGATCGTGGCGTCGCAGGGTCGAGACTCCGCGCTCGCGTCCGCCCTCGGCAGCGATTGGAAGGGCAAGCTGTCGATGGTCGGCTACCTGGCGGCCATCGGGCTGGCGTTCGTGAGCCAGTGGTGGTCGGATGCGCTGTATGTGTTCGTGGCGCTGCTGTGGTTGGTGCCGGATCGGCGGATCGAGAGGCTCGCGCGGGATACCGGGCCGGCCGACTAATCCAATAACCGGCCAGCGATCGGTCGACGTGTCTCGCCTCTTAGTATGCGGAACGTTGAGCGGTGACCAAGAAATACGTGGGAATGCGATACGCGGAGTCGGCGGTCCGGACGGACTCGAGAAGCCGCTTGGCTTCCGCATGGGCCACCTGCGAGAGGTCCAAGGCAGCCTGCCACGCCCGTATCGAATGACAGCCGAGCTGGCGCAGGCCGAGTGAGCGGTACAACTCGCTGAGCTGCTCCGGCGTCTGCCAATTGTGATACTCCCCGTCCGGAGAACTCCCCTCAGTCTGCGTGACCAGCGACGGAACATAGTCGGGCTGGGAATGCTGCAGCGCGCACGCGAGATAGTAGAGCGTCGGACGGTGAGAGACAAACAGCAATCCATCCGGCTTCATGGAATCCCTCAGATGCCGGAGGATCTGCTGATAGTTGCGACACAAGTACAAGACCTCTGCGCAAATGACGACGTCGAAGCTCGACGGCCGGATCCATTGCCTCACGTTGGTCAGATCGCCGCGGTGCAGAGACAGCGACACGCCGTGGGCTTTGGCGTTTCGACGGGCGCGTCGCAAGGCAAACAGCGACCTGTCGAGGCCGGTCACGCGATGGCCGTCTTCAGCAAGCGGGATCAATAATCGTCCCGCCTGACAGCCGGCATCCAGGATCGACACGCGCTGATCCCCGAAGCGCTGCGCGATGAAGGACCTGATGTGGCCGAGGTATTCCTCGCCGGCGGCATGTGCCGCCGCGTCTTTATACATGTCGCAAAATGACGGATCGTAGTCGAAGAGCGCCCGCCAAAGTTTTCGAATCACGCTGGTCATCTGCTGAACCCTGGGCCAGGAACTTGGTCGTCGCGCCGCGCTATGCCGGCACGCGGATCGGCTCGGGAATCGCGAGCCGTCGACCGACGGACAACGACAACTCCGGTGGCGAGAGCCTCGCGGGATTCCCGCGCGGCAAGCGCACGTGCGTGGCGAGCCTCGCCCATGTGAGCAACCGGATCGTCAGGTAGGTCGCATCCAGCTCCCACCAGCGCAGCCCGTGGGCCGCGGAGGTCGGGTACGCGTGGTGATTGTTGTGCCAGCCCTCGCCATACGTCAGGATGGCCACCCACCAGTTGTTGCGCGAAGCTTCGCCCGTCTCATACGTCCGATAGCCCCAGACGTGCGCCGCCGAATTGACCAGCCACGTGGCATGATAGACGACCACGATCCGCACGACGGTGCCCCAGACGACAAACGGCCAGCCGCCGAAAGCAAAGAGCACGGCGGCCAGCAGAACCTGCTGCCACACGTCGGTCTTGCTGATGAACCGATGCACGGGATCGCGGACGAGCTCCGGAACAAAACGCTCGTATTTCGTGGACTCGTCCAGGACCTCGTCATACGCAAAGAGCCAAAAGATGTGCGCCCACCAAAAGCCTCGGTTGGGGCTGTGCGGATCTTGCGGCCGATCCGTGTAGGCGTGATGAACGCGGTGAGTGGCGACCCACTTGATCGGGCCGTTTTGCAGGGCCAATGACCCGCAGAGCGTCAGCGCGTACTCCAGCCACTTCGGCGCTTGAAAGCTGCGGTGCGTCAACAATCGATGGTATCCCAGCGTGATGCCGAGCGCGGCGGTAATCCATTGGAGCGCCAGGAAGACGCCGAAGGCCGACCAGCTGAACGTCATCGGCGCAAACACCAGCCCGACGTGCAAGAGGAGGATCACCACGAGTGTCGGCCACTTGATCGTGAGCTTCGGCGTCACCGCCAGGTCACTGCTGTCTTGTTCCATCGTCACCAACTCCCTTCTGCCGCTGCCCTCGATGCAACCACCGAAGGAAGAGATAGACGTTGATGCTGAACGCCGCGGCAAAAAAACACCAGACCGAATGAAACGTCACGTGGTACACGTAAAAAGCGATGCCACAGAAAATGAAGTTCAACACCCCAATGACTTGAATCGGCGGGTAGCTGGAGAAGAAAAACGGCAGGAGCGTCGCCAGCGCATACAAGGCCGTCAATTCATTTGGGTGCGGAATATCGCTGTCATAATAAATGCTGTGCTGCATGATCGAGGCCTCGAGATGACTGCGGCTCATGTAGTACAAAATATACGCGCTGGCACCCGCACCGAGGACGAGAAGCGATAACAAGCGCTTTTTCTTGTGCGCGTCCGGTTCGATCAAATACAGGGCTGCGGGAGAGACGACGGGCCAGAGGCAATACGCGACGACCAGATACCCGACCGTCAGCCACTGCACCAGCTGCTGCGATTGCCCCCGCCCGATGGTGAGCCACAGCACGCCCTCGATGAGTTGATGGATCGAGAACACGATCGGGAACATCGCCAACAACAGTTCTCGGTTCGAACGAACTTCCCCCAGCGTCGCGGTTCCGGCCGTCGCTAACACGGCGCTGGTGGTGAAACTCGCTCCGGCTGAAAAACACATAGGAGAGAAGTTCGATCCTTAGTTCAGGAGGGACTCGAAGGAGAGGTCGCCCTGAAGGGGGCCCGCGTTATCCAATACATCTCCCGATTGTTCACTAGACACCACTATAGGGAGGAGCGTCTAACAAGAGTCTAACAGGAAGGTAACAAGAGTGTTATCTTTTTGGCTAGGCTCGTCGGGATCAACACACTCCGCGGTCACGCGAGGGAATCCAGATAGCCGAAATGGCGCAGGCTGCGCTCGCAATGCGCGATGACGGCGTCCCGTTGCGCGGGGGTGAGTCGCTTGATCTGGTTCTCGTTGGCATCCCGAACGAAATGCTTATGAAACTCGTCCAAGGGATACCAGAGCACCTGCTTCCACTCGGTGTTGTGGACGATGGCGTGGCTGCCGTCGGGCTGGATGATGCGCTTGGTCTGCAGTCGGACCTTCTCCACCTTGTCGATCGGAAGATCGGCCAGTCCATAGATCGTTTCCAGCATCTCGCGCGGGCGCGCGATCATGTCTTCGTAGCGGATCAGGTGGAAGTTCGGGATCGTGGTGGAGTCCTCGATCATGCGCTGGCAGCCGAGCTCGTACGAGCGCGCGATTTCCTCGAGCACGTAGCCGCGGCGCACGTGCCCTTCGCACACGGCCAAACCGTTACGGATCAGCCCGAGGAACGTCGCATCGGGATACATGCGCGCCAGTTCGCGCGAGACGAAGATGAGCCCGTCGAGGTTCTTGCACATCAGCCGCGACGAGGCGATCTCCGCGTCGGTCCGCAGCACATGCTCGGTCTTGTAGAGGTTCTGGCTGACGTGGCGCGCCCGGAATTTTTCGCCGTAGAAGATCCGATCGATCAGATGCTGCGTCAGTGGGGTGAAAGGCCGTGGTTCGGCCCACGACTGCACGCGGAAGATGTCGGCCCGCTCGATCAGGATGCACGGCAGATAGCGCATGAATTTGGCCGTGCGAGTGGCCCGCCGCTCAGTCGGCTTCCCCTTGAACACTTCGTTGAGCTCGCCGCGCGGAGAGCAGACGTCCGGGTGGCTGCGGAGCAAGTTGAGCAGGATGTTCGATCCGCCATAAGCGAAGGAAACGACAAAGATCGGTCGCTTGTTGAGGCGCTTAGGCAACCGCCGCTTGCCGGCGGCTGGTTCGCCACCTTGGGCCGAAGATTCAGCGGCCGTCCGATGGCGCAGGACAAATTGGCTCGATCCGCTCGACAATGTCCGGAAGTTCATAATCGGCAAATTACGCATCACGTGCACGTCAGATGGTTGGTGCAGACAACTTGCTTGCCCGCGCCATGGCTACATAATAGAGGGAGGTTTCCAGGCTCAAGGACACCATCGAGGCGCTGGAGGCAAAACTTCCCTTTGCGAAAACTGTCCCGTATTGTAATATATTCTGGCTTGGAATGAAAGTCTGCCGTAATTCTTGGGGTGGGGGCGATGATTTACGTGGTACTCGGAATGCACAAGTCAGGCACGACGCTGATCGCGGAGGTGCTGCATCACTCCGGCATCAGCATCGTCGACAACACCGATACCGATCTCGACTATGACACCGGCAATAAATACGAGCGCACCTCGACCAAGGCCATCAACCACGAGCTGCTCGGCTCCGATGGCTCGTTCAGCCTTAAGGTGCTTGAAGACAAGCTCTTACACGCCAACCAGGATTTGCGTCGGCGCATGCAACAATTGGTCGCCAACCTGACCGCGGCGCACCCAGACTGGGGCTTCAAGGATCCTCGCACCTGTCTGACCTACCCGGTATGGGCCGAGGCGTTGCCTCCGCATAAGCTCATCGTGGTGTACCGCTCGCCGCGCGAAGTCTGGCAGCACTACCGCACGTCCCGCCTCACGCACCGCTTTTCGGTGACGCTCAATCCTCTGACCGCCTGGTGCGACTACAACAGGCTGATCACCCAGTACCTGAAATCGACCAAGGCGCCGTTCATCGTGGTCAACTACGAGCGGTTTATGAGCGAACAAGGCGAGTTCGAGCGGCTGCAGCGGTTCGTTGGCAGGCCGCTGACGGACCGCCGCAAGAGCAGCATGTACCGCAGCAAGCCGCAACCATCGGTCCTCAGCAATATGCTGTGGACGATCAATCGGCTGCAAATGCGCGACAAGGCCGAGCGGCTGGCTAAAGAGCTCGAGTCGTTTCGGAATTGATCCGCTGCGGAACGTTCCGGCGGCAATCCGCAAACGATGACTTACTTGATATAGATCGTCTTGATGTTCACGAACTCTCGAATCCCGAAACTGGATAGCTCCCGTCCGTAACCGGATTCTTTGACGCCGCCGAAGGGCAGGCGCGGATCGGATCGCACCAGGGCGTTCACGAAACAGCTGCCCGCCTCCAGTTGCTCGACGGCGATGCGCTCGCCGCGCGCGCCATCCTTGGTGAAGACCGCCGCCCCCAATCCGAACGGCGAGTCATTCGCCGCCTCGATGGCTCGCGCTTCATCCTTCACGGGAATAATCGCCGCGACCGGCCCGAAGGTTTCCTCTTCATAGACCGACATCCCGCGCGCGACGTCGGTCAGCACCGTCGGCGGATAGTACGCGCCGGGGCCGTCGGGGATGTTGCCGCCGAGCAGCAGCTTGGCACCCTTCGCGACGCTGCGCCGGACTTGATCGTGTAGCGCATCGCGCAAATCACGCCTCGCCATCGGGCCGATGGTCGTCTCTTCCTTCAGCGGATCGCCCATGCGATGCTCTTGCATCTTCTGCACGAAGAGCGTCTCAAACGATTTTCGAATAGACTCCACGACGATGAACCGCTTGGCGGAAATGCAGCTCTGGCCGGCGTTGATCAATCGCGACGCCGCGCAGGCCTGCGCCGCGACGCCGAGATCCGCGTCCTCGAGAATAATGTACGGGTCGCTGCCGCCGAGCTCGAGCACGGCTTTCTTCAGCACGGCGCCGGCCTTGGCCGCCACCGCCTTGCCCGCCGACGTGCTGCCGGTCAATGTCACCGCTTTCACCAGCGGATGCTCGATCAGCGGCCCGACGTGCGCGGATTCCACCAGCAAGGTTCGAAACAGTCCGTGCGGCAGTCCGGCTTGCTGAAAGCAGCGCTCGATCGCGAGCGCGCACCCGGGCACGTTCGAGGCGTGCTTCAACAAGACCGCGTTGCCCGCCATCAGCGCGGGGACCGCGGCGCGGAAGACCTGCCAGAACGGAAAATTCCACGGCATCACGGCCAACAAAATCCCCAACGGCTCGAACGCCACGAAACTTTTCGCAGCGTCGGTGGCGATCGGCTCTGGCGCCAGAAACCGCGCGGCGTGCTCGGCGTAGTAGTCGCAGACCCACGCGCATTTTTCAACTTCCGAGCGGCCTTGCGCCAACGGCTTGCCCATCTCCTCGGCCATCAGCCGGGCGTGCGAGACCTGGTCCTTGCGCAACTGCTCCGCCACTTTCTTCATCATGGTCGCGCGCTGGGAAACATCGGTTCGACGCCACGCGCCAAACGCCCGATCGGCTTGCGCAACAATCTCGCTGATTTCGTTCGCGGATGCTTCCGGATACGACTTGATGGTCTGTCCGGTTGCTGGATTGATCGCAACGATCGCCATAGCTAACCTCTGCGCGTCTCTTTCTTGAGTTTCTGAATCAGCTCGGCGTTGACGCGTTGGTCGACTTCGATATCCACCACACACAGCTCGCCGCAGCCGACCGCCACGGGCAGCTGCTCCCGCAACTCCTGAAGCGTGCGCGGCGAAAACGCGCGAATGCCGAAGCTCTCCGCATATTGTTTGAAGTTGGGATTCGTCAATCGCGTGCCGGTTGAATGGCCGTGCGACATCTGCTGCTTCCAGCTGATCAGCCCGTAATCGTTATCGTTAAAGACGATGACCGTAAAGGCCAGCCCCAACCGCTTGGCCGTTTCCAGCTCCTGCGAATTCATCATGAATCCGCCGTCGCCCATCGCGGCCACGATCCGGCGGTTCGGGTTCTGCAGCGACGCGGCCACGGCGCCGGGAAGCGCCATACCCATGCTCGCCAAGCCGTTGGAGATCAGGCAGCCGTTCGGGCTGCGCGTTGGAAAGTTTCGCGCGATCCAGATTTTGTGGCTGCCCACGTCGCTGATGAGCAGATCGTCATCGCCCATGCTCTCGCGAAGCAGGTTCAGCGCGCCGGGGACATTCAGCGGCTGGCCGGGCTTCAAGTCGTAGCTCTTGATGTCGGCGCGGATGCGGTCGCGGACGGGCACGTACCAGGCAGTATCCAACGAGCAGTGCGTGGCGGCCAGCCGTTCATTGAGCTCCCGAAGAATCGCGGGAACATCCGCCACGATTTCGACCGCGGGCTGATAGTGCGTGTAGACTTCCGCCGGCGTGAAATCGATGTGGATGATCGTTTTATTGCCTTTGGGATTCCAGGCATCCGGCGCGTATTCCGTCAAATCGTAGCCGACGGTGATGATCAAGTCGGCTTGATCGACCGCGTCCATCACGTAATCCCGAAATCCCAGCCCGATGGTGTGCAGCGATTCCGGACTGTCGTCGGACACCGCACCCTGCCCCATGAACGTGTGCGCGATGGGCATGTGGCAGCGGCTGACAAATTCGCGCAACTGATCCGAGGCAGGCTTGCGCACCGCGCCGTTGCCGGCGAGCACCCTCGGTTTTTTCGCCTGGCTGGTCAGCGCGACGGTTTCTTCGAGCGCCTGTCGATCCGGATCCGGCCGACGGACATACCGCGCTGCAATGGGCTGGCCGGTGGTTTCCATCTTCGCGACGTCCTCCGGAAGCTCAACGTGCGTCGCGCCGGGTTTTTCGTCCTCCGCCACCTTAAACGCTTTGCGGATCGCCTCGGCCGCCGCATTCGGGCTGGTAATCGTCGTATTCCATTTGGTGATCGGACGAAACATGCTGACGATATCGAGATACTGGTGGCTCTCGTTGTGGACTTTGCTGAGGCCCTTCTGTCCGGTGATGGCCACCAGCGGACTCTTGTCAAGATCGGCGTCGGCGACGCCGGTGATAAGGTTCGTTGCCCCCGGTCCGAGCGTGGCCAAGCAAACGCCCGCCTCGCCGGTCAGGCGCCCCCAGACATCCGCCATGAAGGCCGCGCCCTGCTCATGCCGTGTGGGGATAAATTTGACCGGAGATTGCTCGAGGGAAAACAGGAGGTCTTCGATTTCCTCGCCCGGCACGCCGAACACATGCTTGACGCCTTCGTTCTCCAGGCACTTCACGATCAGGTCGGACACTTTCATGGCTCGATCCTTCTCTTCGCGTGACGATAATCAACAACGACGTCAGCGCGCAGCCACGCGCGATTTCCTCGTCGAGGCGATTCGGGTGTTTGGCGCGCGGCGCGCGGGCGAATGCGCGAACGCTTTGCGCAGCGCGTCGCCGGCCTGCGTGAGCGCGGCTTTCGCGGCTGATGTGGTCGCGAGCGCGTTGAGCATGACGAAATCGTGGACGATGCTGAGGCAGCGAATCGCCGTAACCGGCACGCCGGCCTCGATCAGCTTGTGCGCGTAGGCTTCGCCTTCGTCGCGCAGCACGTCGCACTCGCCGGTAATCACCAGCGCCGGCGGCAGCCCACGGAGTTGGTCCACCGAGGCCCGCAAGGGCGACGCCGTCGGCTTCGCGCGCGCGGCAACCTCCGGCGCGTAGTGGTGCCAGAACCACTTCATCGCCTCGCGAGTGAGGAAATATCCGGTCGCGAATTGTTGGTACGACGCGGTGTCGAAGTTCGCATCGGTCACCGGATAGAAGAGCACTTGGAATGCGATGCGCGGACCGCCGCGCTCCTTGGCCAGCAGCGTGACGACCGCGGCCATGTTGCCACCGACGCTGTCGCCCGCGACCGCCACGCGAGTCGGATCGACGCCGATTTCCTTGCCGTGTTCGGCGACCCACGCCGTCGCGGCATAGGCTTCCTCGATCGCAATCGGATACTGGGCCTCGGGGGCGCGACTGTAGTCGACGAACACCACCGCCGCGTCGGCTCCATGTGCAAGCTCGCGGACCAACCGGTCGTGCGTCTTCGCGTCGCCGAGCACCCAGCCGCCGCCGTGAAAGTAGATCACCGCCGGCAGCGCGCCTCGGCGACCCTTCGGGCGGACGACGCGGATCGCCACACGCCCTTTCGGGCCGACCGGAATCACGCGGTCCTTGACGTCGGCCGGCAGTTTTGCGATCGGCCCGGCCTGCGCGCCCGAGAGCACGGCGCGCGCGTCCGCGACGGAGAGCGTATAAATCGGCGGCCCACCTTTGGCGGCCAACACATCGAGAAAGGCTTGAGCGGCGGGTTCCAGCATCGCGTGGCTCGTTGTCGATTCCTGGGAATTCTTTTGTGTGGTCATGCTGAACTCCTCATGTGGGCGGTGCCTATTCGTAGGATTACGCTGCACCTTCATCATCCCACACAATGCATTATGTCGCGCAAATATCGGCATGCGATATGACGCGTTCGTCATACGAATGTCATCCTGTCGTCACATGGCATTGGCTATCATAGTAGAGGAAGCTATAGCGTCTAATGGCGCCGCTGTCCCTGGCGGATCTGTCCTCAAGCCTCGGCGTCCGCCCTCAACCCTTTCCTCACCAAGTCGGATTGCGATTGCGGCAGAGCGAGCGCACTCGTCTCTGTTCCTCGAGCTCGACCTGGGTCCACTGTCCCGGGTCAACGGATGGAGGATGTGATGAAACCGATGGTATATTCGGCGCGCACGCGGTCGGACCCCGCTTTTCAGGCGTATCGGATTTTGTACGTCGGGTTTATCGTGGCTCCGATGCTGGCCGGTCTCGACAAGTTCTTCAATCGGCTCGTGGACTGGACCATCTATGTCGCCCCTGCGGTGTCTCAAGTCGTTTCAGCGACGGTGTTGATGCGCGTGTCCGGCGTGATCGAAATCGCCGCGGCACTCTTGGTCGCGTTCAAGCCCCGCATCGGAGCGATGGTCGTGGCGGTGTGGCTCTGGGGCATCATCGCGAACCTGCTGTTGATTCCCGGGCACTATGACATCGCGTTGCGTGATTTCGGCTTGTCGCTGGGCGCCCTGGCGCTGGCGCGGCTGAGTGTGAAGTTTTCGAACGCGCGGCCGCGCGAAGGCGCGCGGACCAATGGCAGGGTGGTGCGGCCTGAGCTGGTGGAGGCGCTTGCCGATTAAGTGCTCGAGCCTCGTGGCGGCCAATCGATGAAAGCCGTGGCGGTGTTTCCGACCGCGCGCACGGTGCGGCTCGTTGAGCATCCGGCGCCGCGGATCGGAACGGCGACCGATGTGAAACTGCGGATGCTGGAAGTGGGCATCTGCGGCACGGACCGCGAGATTTGCGCGTTCCAATACGGCAGCCCGCCGGCAGGCAGCGACTATCTGATCCTCGGCCATGAGTCGCTGGGCGAAGTCGTGGAGATCGGTGCCGGCGTATCGCGTGTCCGCGTCGGCGACCTGGCGGTGCTGAGAGTCCGTCGCCCCTGCGCGCGGGAGACGTGCGTCGCGTGCCGCGCCGGCCGGCAGGACTTCTGCTATACCGGGGAGTTCACCGAGCGAGGGATCAAAGACGCGCACGGGTTCATGGCGGAGACCGTGGTCGACGACGAACAGTACGTGCACGTGGTACCGAGGGCGCTGCGGGAGGTGGGCGTGCTGGTCGAGCCGCTGACCATCGCCACGAAAGCGCTCGTCCAGGTTGAGCAAGTGCAGCAGCGTTTGCCGTGGGCGTGCCCCGTAACACCGGGCAAGACGCCTGAATTCTGTCACCGAGCGGTGGTGCTGGGTGCGGGCCCCGTCGGGCTGCTCGGCGCGATGGCGCTCGTCGCGAACGGATTCGAGACGTTCATCTACTCCCGCGAGCCGGCCACCAGCATCGAAGCCACGGTTGCCGAGACCATCGGCGCGACGTACCTCTGCTCCGAGACGGAGTCGCCCGAGCGCCTCGCGAAGCGCGTCGGCAACATCGATCTGGTCTACGAAGCAACGGGGGCGGCGCAGGTTTCGTTCGAGGTCATCGAAGTCCTCGGCGTCAACGGCGTCTTCGTGTTCACCGGGGTCCCGGGCCGCGCGGGGCGGCTCGTGATCGACGCGGACGTCATCATGCGCAACCTCGTCCTGAAGAATCAGGTCGTGTTCGGGACGGTGAACGCGGGCCCGCAGGCGTTCGATGCCGCCATCCTCGATCTCGGCGTCTTCATGGGGCGCTGGCCGGCGGCGGTCCGATCGCTCATCACCGGCCGCCACCTCGTCGAGGCCGCGCCCGATCTGCTATTGAGCAAACCCGTGGGAATCAAGAACATCATCGTCTTTGAGCGCACCGGCTCACAATCCGCTGGAGGCATCACACCATGATCGCCGTACCAACCGAATTCGGCATAATCGGCCTCGGACGCATGGGAGGCAATCTCGCTCGACAGGCGCTGGAAAAAAAGATGCGCGTGGTCGGCTACACGCTCGGCAAAGCGCCCGGCGATCTCATTGCGGCAGGACTCATTGAGGTCCGCCGCTTGGAGAAACTCGCGGCCGCCCTCAAAGCTCCGCGTCGCATCTTCATCTATATTCCGGCGGGCCCGGGGGTGGATAAGCTGCTGGATGACCTCGCCGCGTGCCTCGAGCCACACGACGTGATCGTCGACGGCGGCAATTCATATTGGGGCGATTCGATCCGTCGGTATGAGCGGCTGCGCGCGAAAGACATCCGGTTCGTCGACGCCGGGACCAGCGGCGGCATCAATGGGGCGCGCCACGGCGCGGGGTTCATGGCGGGGGGGGGCGGGGGCGGCGAGCCGATCATGCGCGCGTTGGCGGTGCCGGACGGTTATGTGCACGCCGGCGGGCCGGGCGCGGGACACTTCACGAAGCTCGTGCACAACGGCATCGAGTTCGGCATGCTGCAGGCGATCGGCGAAGGCGTGGACTTGCTCGAGCACTACCGCGAGCGGCTCGACATCGCGGCCGTGCTGCGCTGCTGGCGCAACGGCTCGGTGATCCGGTCGTGGCTGATCGATCTTCTCGAAGAGGCGTATCGCACGGAGAACATCCAGAACATCCCGTCGTACGTCGAGGATACCGGTGAGGTCAATTGGCTCGTCGACGATGCGATCCGGATGGAGATTCCCGTACCGGTCATCGCGCAGTCGGTGATGCAGCTCTTCGCCTCGCGGGACGACGCGAAGCACTGGGCGCGGGCGATCGCCATGATGCGCCACGGCTTCGGCGGACATCCGTACGGTCCGGCGGCGGCG
>OBEQ010362742.1_pt1 | contig 16909 bp, 16 predicted proteins | sample 1670901 | NCBI WGS metagenome assembly OBEQ01 (sample SAMEA104232315, study PRJEB22302) | groundwater metagenome | biome: forest; feature: aquifer; material: groundwater | place: USA | collected 2011-08-07 | depth 5.4 m
CCCTCGCCGATGACACAGACAATGATCGGCGTTTTGATCCTGGCCATTTCTCGGATATTGTAAGCGATGGTGTAGGCCTGCCCGCGCTCTTCGGCACCGATGCCCGGATAAGCGCCGGGCGTATCTACAAAAACCATGACCGGAATATCCAATTTTTCGGCCATTTTCATAATGCGCAGCGCCTTGCGGTAGCCTTCCGGATGAGCGCTGCCGAAGTTTCTCATGATGTTTTCCTTCGCGTCACGGCCTTTCTGATGACCGATCACTGCGAAAGTCTGCCCATCCAGCCTGGCAAAACCTCCCACCAGTGCCTTGTCATCCGCAAACGTCCGGTCGCCGTGAAGCTCACTGAAATCCGTAAATATAAACTGGACATAATCCAGCGTGTAGGGGCGCTTCGGGTGCCGCGCGATCTGAACGCGCTGCCAAGGCGTGAGCTGTGAATAAGTCTCTTTTTTCACATGCGCCAGGCGCGTTTCGAGTTTTTTCACTTCTGCTTGCAAATTTAAGTTACCGTCGGAGCTTAAATGCTTAAGCTCTGCAATCTTCTTCTCAAGCTCAAAAATGGGTTTTTCAAACTCTAGAGTGGTTATCATGATTTCAATCTATGATGGTCACTTCAGTCCCTGAAGGAATAAGCGAGTAAAGCTCCTCCGCTTCTTCATTTAACATACGTACGCAACCGGCCGTCACTTGCTGTCCAATCGTCTCAGGATGAATGGTTCCGTGAATCCCATACCCCTTTGCCGTGATCCCCATCCACCGCGTGCCCAATTCGTTTTCCGGACTCCCGAAGGGAACGACCGCGCCCGCCTTGTACCATGTCGGGTGGATTAGCTTGTCCGTGACCTTAAAAACCCCCACCGGGGTCGAATTATTTTTACCGGTGGAGACAGTATAAGTTTTTAGAATCTCTTCGCCCGCTTTCAAAACCAAAGTATTTTGTGATTTATCGATCACGAGACTCAACCGGCAAGTGGGTATTTTCAGTTTCGTGCCGGGTGAAAGCCTGTCGTCTTTCAAGTGATTGGTCCGTCTGATAAGATCCGTGGTTTGGTGGAACTCTTTTGAAATTTTGGTCAGTGTGTCTCTGCGCTTCACTTCATAAATAACGGAATATTTATCCGGTGCGGGTGAAAAAAGAGTCTTGAATAAGGCTGTCTCCGATGATTGGGCGACGACCGTGATCGCAAATCCGCATAAAAAAACAAGACAAGCGGCAATAAAAATAATTTTTCTATTCAACGGTGAATGACCAACGCAACAACGACGCCTAAAAAACTGCCCGCAAACACTTCCACCGGCGTATGACCAAATAGCTCCTTCAACCGCTCTTCCTGTAATCCCTTATGAGCGTAGAGGTCTTCCAAAATTTTATTGAGTGCCTCAGCCTGGTGCCCGCTTTGGCGCCTGACTCCCTGGGCGTCAAACATCGTAATGACGGCAAACCCGAATGCCATAGCAAAAAGTGGCGAATCAAAACCTTGAAAAAGTCCCACTGCCGTGGTCAGCCCCGCCACCAGTGCTGCGTGAGAGCTGGGCATGCCGCCGGAGCCGACAAACCACCTAAAATTAAACCGTTTCTCGCGTATAACACCCAGGATCACTTTGATTGTCTGAGCGATAAACCAGGACCAAAAACCGGCTAAAAAAACCTTATTTCGATACCATTCCGCCAAAAAGGAATCGTGTCTCACCGATATCATAACACCTTAGTATTTCATTTATTTAGGACAGATTATTATATAATTTCGAAGCTTTGAGTGCAAGGAGCTATTTTCTCACTTTCCTATGCAAAACTGATTAAAAAGACACTCCAACATGTCATTGTTCAACACGTCCCCGACTAAAGCACCTAAGGAACCCAGCGCCAAACGGATATCCACAGCCACAAGCTCAGGTGAAAGGCTGTCCCGACACGCCTTCCCGGCATCGTCAATATTCTTAAGAGCCTTCTCCAAAAAATCCTTCTGCCGGGTAGTTGTGATAACAGGCACGTCAAATGGCTGTATTTTGCCATTTGTAATAAATCCAAATATTTTCTCTTCTAATTCACTCAATCCGTTCTCGTTCACGCAAGAAGTCTCCGCAATCATCGTGTGTTGAAAATCTTTCACAAGCCGCAGTTTGTCCAGCTTGAGCGTCAGATCGGATTTATTAATGACAATAAATCTTTTTTTGGGATCCAAGGCGGATAAAAGCGTTCTATCCTCTGCGTGCATTGCTTGGCTGCCATCCAAAACATAAAGCACAAGGTCCGCTTCGGAGACTGCAAGTTTTGATCGTTTTATGCCCTCTCTTTCAATGGGGTGCCCTGTCTCCTGTATGCCCGCCGTATCTAAGAGTCTGACCGGAAAACCGCCGATTTGAATTTCTTCCTCCACCACGTCGCGCGTGGTGCCCGCGTGGGGAGTCACAATCACCCTGTTTTTTTTGGTCAGTTGATTCATCAGGCTTGACTTACCGACATTGGGACGGCCGGCGATCACGATTTTCAAACCGGTTTTGGCAATCAGCCCCAACGCCGAACTCGATAAAATGATTTTTATCTTCTCAATAAGCTCATTTAATCTTTCTTCGATTTTTGCGGACGGATCCGTCTCCGGCATATCTTCCGGAAAATCAATGGATGCCTCAAGATGGCTTAAAATATTGAGGAGTTCGTCTTTTATGTCTTTGATTTTATTGGATAAACCCCCTTCCAGCTGGCTGACTGCCCACTCACGTGCAGGTTCTGTTTTCGCTTTCACAAGATCGAGCACCGCCTCCGCCTGCAAAAAATCGATGCGGCCGTTTAAAAAAGCACGTTTTGTAAATTCGCCTCTTGCGGCCAGCCGCGCGCCGGCTTTGAGCGTAAGCTCCAAAATAGCCCGAAGCGCCGCAATACCTCCGTGCGCGCTGATCTCAACAACATCCTCGCGGGTATAACTTTTTGGCGCGCGCATCACCAGAATCAATGCTTCATCCACGATTTTCAACGATCCACCCTCTTGAACAGCCATCACATGCCCAAGTTGGACCGTAAAACTCTTTTGATGAAGCACGGAGCTTCCTTTCTTCGGCTTGAAAATTTTATCCGCAATGGCCAAGGCGTCTTTACCGCTCAAACGGATGATTCCGATCCCGCCTTCCCCGATAGGCGTCGAAATCGCCGCGATGGTCTCTTGATCCGATTCTCTCAACATGTCCGCTTGATGTTTCCGAGAAGAAACAAAGAACCCGTAACCAACACCAGATCCCCGGAAGACGCGAAACTCTTTGCTTTTTCGAGCGCCCGGCCCGGTTCTTTTTCAATGTAAACATCCCGTCCCCGATCCCGAATGTTTTCAGCGATCGCTTCCGCCTTGAGCGCCCTTGGGTTTTCCGATTCGGTGGCAATCACCGCAAAAACCTCCGGCAGGATCTCATCCAACAGGCCGCCCAAATCTTTATCCGCCGAAACTCCAAGCACAACGATTAAACGGTTAAAATGAAAATGCCGCCGGACGGCCGCCATGAGCCGCGCCGCACTTTCCGCGTTCTGAGCACCGTCCAAAACCACGAGCGGGTTATCCCCTATTTTTTCCATTCTCCCCGGCCAACGGGCATCTAAAATCCCGTGCTGTATCGCGATGTCCGAAACCTTCATGCGCGTTTTTCTCTCAAGAGCTTTCGCAAGACCCGCTGCTTGGGCTGCGTTTTCCATCTGATGAACGCCCAAAAGCCCAAGCTCCAGTTCGTAATAATCCCCAAACCCGGCGCGGATATCAAACTTTTGAAAATTCTCCCCATGCGCCCTGTCAAAAATCTTTATCTCTTTACCCACGCGCCAAAGCCCGGCCTCCTTTTCCTGCGCGGTCTTCACGATCACCGATTCGGCTTCCGGAGACTGCACTCCCGAGACTACGATTTCCCGGCCCTTGATGATGCCGCACTTTTGTACGGCGATTTTGGAAACCGTTTTGCCGAGTTTGTCCGTGTGTTCCAGACTGATCGGCGTAATACCGACGACTTTGGCCTCCGCGATGTTCGTGGAATCAAAAAGACCTCCCAGTCCCACTTCCAAAACAGCCGCGTGCACTTTCATTTCTTTAAAATAATAAAAAGCGATCGCGGTCAAAATTTCAAAATAGGTCGGCGGGTTTCTCCTCCAGAAAGTGTCTTCCAGGATTTTATGTATCCGCTGTGCGATCCCCACAAAGTGCGCTTCGCTGATGAGAAGCCCATTCACCCGGATCCGCTCCCTCAAATCCACCAGATGCGGCGAGGTGTAAAGCCCGACTCGCAAATTTTCCATCCGCAAGATCGAGCTTAATATCGCCGCGGTCGAGCCCTTGCCTTTGGAGCCGGCGATCAGGATCGCCTCATAGGCTTTCTGAGGATTGCCCAGCTCCTTGGCCAGCGCCTTCATCCGATCAAGCTTGAACGCTTCCGGGTATTCCCACACAGCGGTTCGCTCGTAATTGATAAAAGAATCAACCCATTCAACCGCTTCGGTGTATCGCATAATCCCTGGATTATCTCAGATTTTGAATCAATAAACGAGTGTAAGGATGTTGGGGGTTTTGAAACACCGTCTCCCGCGGGCCGATCTCGCAAAGCCGCCCTTCTTTCATGACGAGAATGTCATCGCTCATGTGCCGCACGATTTTGAGATCGTGAGAAATAAAAAGGAAGGCGGCGTTTTGTTCCTTTTGAAGCTTCAAGAGAAGATTCAGAATTTGGACTTGCGCGATCGCGTCCAGCGACGACACCGGCTCGTCGCACACCACCAGCTCCGGATCCCGGCTGATAGCCCGCGCGATCGCCACGCGCTGGCACTCGCCTCCGCTCATCTGGCGGGGAAATTTGTAAGAAAAACTTTCGGGCAACTCCACACGCAAAAGGAGCGTTCTGACTTTTTCTTCAAGAGCTTTGGTATTCGGCTCGCCCTGAACCAGGAACGGTTCTCTTAAAATATCCTTTACCTTCATACGCGGATCAAGCGAAAGAAACGGCTCCTGAAAAATCACCTGTACTTTCTTTCTGAAATCCTTCAACTTGGTTTCCGGAGCGCGGCTGACCAGTCGGCCCTTAAAATAAATCTCCCCGCTGTCCATCGGCAAAAGCCGGAGCACGAGCTTTGCCAGCGTGGATTTACCCGAGCCGGACTCGCCGGCTACTCCCAGCGTCTTTCCTCGTTCAATACCGAATGAAATATCTTGAACGGCTTTGACACGCGCAGTCTCGAAAACCTTACAAAGATTTTTCGCCTCTAATATCATTGGACCTCTATCAACGTCTTGGGCGCGCCGAAACCAAAGCGTGCTTTGAAAAGGCGTTTCGTGTAAGCCTGATCGGGAGTGAAACGGCCGTTTTGTTTTTCCATCCCTTCCACTACACGGCCTTTTTCCATCACAAAAATCGTTTGGGCATACTGCGCGGCCAAGGAAAGATCGTGCGTAATAAAAAAAATGCTCAAACGTCTGTCTTGTTGCAAGCCCGTCAGAAGCTTTAAAATTTCCACTTCCGTCATCACATCCAGCGCCGTGGTCGGCTCATCGGCGATGAGAAGCTTGGGATTCGATATCAAAGCCATCGCGATCATGGCCCTCTGTTTCATGCCTCCCGATAGCTCATGCGCAAAACTTCCATAAACCCGCTCACCGTCTTTTAAGCTGACAGATTCCAAAAGCGCCATCGTACGGGCCTTGGCTTCGGCTCTTGAAACACCCGAATGCGCCAAGCAGGCTTCATCGATCTGCGCCCCGACTTTCATCACAGGATTGAAAGACGATGAGGGATCCTGAAAAATATAAGCAATCTCCCTGCCTCTGACCCTCACAAGGTCTTTGGCCTTCATTTTTAAAAGATTTTGACGGCCAAAATTTGACGAAGGAAAATAAATTTGGCCCGAAACGGATAACGCTTGGATAAGACGACAGATGGAGAGCGCAGTGACGGTTTTGCCGGAGCCGGATTCACCCACGAGCGAAGTGAACGAGCCCTCCTGAACTTCAAGATCGACTCCGTCCACTGCACAAACGGGCTCGGAGGAAAAATTTCCAGGGTTGGGGAACAGCACTCTCAAATTTTTTATTTGAAGGACCGGCGGATTCATAAATTATCTATCGCCCATTATCCTTTCCCGCAAATGCTCCCCCAGAACATTAACGGAGAGCACTGTCAGAAAAATCATCGCACCCGGAAAAAATAACAGCCACCATGCCGCTCCCAGCGTGGCCTTGCCATCCGTCAAAATGTTTCCCCAGCTCGGTGTCGGCGGCTGAACCCCAATGCCTAAAAAGCTTAAGCCTCCCTCTGTCAAAATCGCGACCGGGATTCCCAGGACGGCGCTCACAATCACCGGTCCCAGGGCATTTGGAATAAGGTGTTTAAAAATAATTCTCCCGTCCGTTGCGCCAAGGGCACGCGTGGCCAGTATGAATTCCCGCCCTTTTAATTTCAAAATCTCCGCCCGCACCAGACGCGCCGTGCCCATCCAGCTTGTGAAACCGATGATCACCATGATATTCACGATGTTCGGCCCTAGAACAGCAATCACGGCCAGGATAAGGAAAAAAGTCGGAAAACAGAGCATGATGTCCACGAAAGTCATGATGATTTTCCCGCACAAACCCTCATAATAACCCGCCACGGCCCCCAAAATCGTTCCGACAAGCACCGAAAGCCCCACCGCAACAAGCCCGACGCCGAGCGAAATGCTCGCCCCGCACAAAACGCGAGCCAGCAAATCCCTCCCCAGCGAATCCGTCCCCAACAAATGTTCCCATGAAGGCGCTTCCAGCAAATGGGAAAAATTCATCGCTTCTGCACTTTTTGATAGGCCAAACGGCGCCCAAATCGCGGCAAAAATAAGGAGTGTGATCCACAAAAAAGCCGTTTTCGAGCCTTTTTTCATTTAAGACGGATCCTCGGATCCACAAAGCGGTAGGCTAGGTCTGCCAAAAAATTTCCGATCAGCGTTAACACCGCGCCCAACACCAGTATTCCCATGATCACCGGGTAATCCCGGGAAAAAACCGAATTAAAAAAAAGCCGGCCCATACCGGGAATTGAAAAAATTGATTCAAAAACAACGCTGCCGCCTAAGAGTCCAGGAACCGAAAGGCCTAAAATCGTGATAACCGGCAGCAGCGCGTTCTTAAGCGCATGGCCGTAAAGCACTTTACTTTCGGGCAGGCCTTTGGCCCTTGCTGTGCAGATATAATTCTCCCTCAAAACTTCAAGCATGCTGCTTCTCATAAAACGCGAAATCCCCGCAAGTCCCGTAACCGTAGAGACAAAAACCGGCAGCGCCAAATGTCTTGCCAAATCGGCGGCCTTCTCTGAAAGAGTCATGTCCTCAAAATTAAAAGAAAAAAGCCCTGAAACCGGAAGTAAGTGCAGCCTCACGCCGAAAAAAGACATAACAACCAGTGACAGCCAAAATGTCGGCATTGAAAATCCGGCCATCGTAAACACCGTGAAGAAGTGGTCCGGACGGCTGTCCTTCTTGACAGCCCCGAACATCCCGATAGGAATCCCGATAAAAAAAATAAAAAAAAGCGCCAACCCGTTCAAAAAAAGCGTCACTGGTATCGCCTTAGAAATTTTTTCAGTCACTTTTTCACCATCGGAAAAGGAATGGCCGAAATCAAACAAGCTCGCGCGCCTCGCCCAATCCGCAAACTGAACCAGCGCCGGTTTGTTCAAACCGTAGAGCGCTTGCATCCGGTCCCGGGCCTGGGCGGACATCTTGGGATTGAGATCCGATTTGAAATCCACCGGCCCGCCCGGCGCCAAATGAATCACGGTAAAGCTGATAAAGATAATCCCAAAAAATAATGGGATAAGTCCCAATAAACGTTTAGCCCAATAGTTCATTTGTGCGTTTTATATCTTATTTCGTCCTCCGGGACGTACCAATGAATAAAGTTATACCCAATACCGGCGGGGGCAGGTTCGATCCCTTTAAAACGTTTGTGCACCACTTCCAAGCCATCCGACGTATAAAGAAAGATGTAAGGCTTGTCCTCGTTTAAGATTTCATGTACGCGGTGGTAAACCCGCGCGCGGTCCTTCTCATCAAAAAGACGCCGGCCCTCTTCCAGAAGCCGGTCCACTTCGGGGTTCCTGTAAGAAATAAAATTAAACTGCCCCGGGGCTGTTTTGGACGAATGAAAAATATCGTAAATATCGGGGTCCGGCGAAAGCTGCCAGGCCAGGAGAACGGCGTCAAACCTTTTTTTGTCGATGAACTCCTTAAGAAACGCGCTCCACTCGACGATCTGGATTCTCATGTCGATCCCGATGGTTTTAAGCTCTTTTTGGATAATCTCACAGGCCATTTTTCTCTGGTCATTGCCTTGATTGGTCAAAATCGTGAAAGAAAATTTGCGGCCACCTTTCTCCAAGATTCCATCACGGCCGGAGCGAACCCAACCAGCTTCCTTTAGGATTTTTTCGGCCAACCCGGGATTAAAATCCGAAAGCTTCACGTCATGATTATACGCCCAGCTGTCAGGCAAAAAAGGTCCGGTCGAGACACGGCCAAGGCCCAGAAGTGTTACGTCAATGATCTCTTTTTTATGAATTGCCAGCTCTATCGCTTCGCGCACCCTTTTGTTGCTGAATAAAGGGTTTTCCAAATTAAAAGCCAGATAGGTGTATCCAAAACCAGGGGTGCGGTATTTTTGATAATGAGTTTCAAAAAAGCGGGAACGGGTTTGTTTTGTAAATTGAAGGGGCGTGAGACCGCTTTCATCAAGATTTTCCGTCTGAAGCTCAAGAAATATTGTCGCCTGATCCGGAATGATCCGGTAAACGTATCTCGGGATGAGCGGCACGCCTTCGAAATAATCTTTGTTCGCAACCAATTCGATGGTTTCGCCGGATTTCCATTTTTTTAAAACATAGGGCCCTGTGCCGACAGGGTTTCTTGAAAAACGCGTCGTTAACAGGCTCTCTGTCTTTAGAATGTGCTCGGGAACAACCCCCATTGTCCAACTCGCCAGTCCTGGCGAAAAGGGTTCCTTATAATCCACCTCGATCGTGTGCTCATCGATGATATTCAGCGACTTAACCTTCTCAAAGTCTCCGCCGTAGGGAGTGGGTGTGTCGCGGTCGGTCAATTTCTCGAATGTAAAGCGCACGTCCCGAGCCGTAAAAGATTTTCCGTCCTGCCATCTCACATCTGCCTTGAGATGAAAAATGATTTTCAGGCCGCTCTCTTTCACTTCCCAAGAGGAAGCCAGGTCACCAATCAGATGAAGATCCTTGTCGTATTTCAACAGTCCGTTAAAAATAAGCTGGGAAATGTCCCGGGAGGCGCTGTCGCTGGCCAGGAACGGGATGAGATTGGTCGGCTCGGCAATGGAAGCCGTTACAAACGTATCGCCGAAAGAATCGTCTCCTTTAGCAGCCGAAATCGAAACGAGACCAAATAAAAATAACAAAACCCCCACCAATATTTTTGGTGGGGATTTTGTTAAAAAAAATTTAATCAAGAAGATTTAGGCGAAGGTGAGGCTGCGGGCTGGACTGCTTTCACGTCCGTCTTGGCCGTCTCCGCGGCAGAAGACACTGTTTTCTGAACATTTTCCGGTATCACCGAGGGCTTCTTGGGCAGATTTTTCTTAATTTCGCCGAGAAGTATCTCCTTCTCCATCAAAGACTTGCCCCGTTGGGTTGTGATGATCCCAAGCGAAAGCGACGTGATGATAAATATAACCGCACAAGCCTCGGTGGCACGCGTCATAAAAACATTGGTCTGTGTGCCGAGAATGCTCTGAGGCGCGCCGCTTCCAATCGCATCCGAAAGCCCGCCGCCTCGGCCGGCCTGAAGCAAAATAACGGCGATCAACACCAAACAAACCACCACGTGAACAACGATTAGAAAAGCATACATTTTAAACCTCGCAGGTAATTAACGATCAATTGACCGCAACAGCGCTGGCTTGTTTAACAATCTCAGAAAATGCGCCGGCCTCAAGGCTCGCGCCACCCACCAGCGCGCCGTCAATATCCGGCTGTGCCATGAGCTGCGCGATATTATCAGGCTTGACACTTCCCCCGTACAAAATTCGTATGCCATTGGCGGTTTCTTCTTTGAAAGAATTGACAATTTCTTTCCGGATAAAAGCATGCACTTCCTCGGCTTGGGCCGGCGTAGCCACTTTTCCGGTGCCGATCGCCCAAACAGGCTCATAAGCAATAACCACCCGTCTCATTTCCTCAATATTGAAGCCTGAAAAACCGCCCTTGAGCTGCGCCCCCACCAAGCCGAATGTCTTATCCGACTCGCGCTCTTTAAGCGTTTCGCCGACGCACACAATCGGTGTCAGGCTATTTTTGAGCGCCGCTTTTATTTTTTTGTTCACAGCGTCATCGGTTTCGTGAAAAAACTGCCGCCGCTCCGAATGGCCGATGATCACAAACTGCGCCCCAGCGTCCTTGATCAAAGAGGCCGAGACTTCACCGGTAAAGGCCCCCTTTTCTTCCCAAAAGATGTCCTGGGCAGCTAGTTTGATGTCCGATTCCATCAAAACCTCGGACACACCACTGAGCGCCGTAAACGGGGGACAAACAACCACGTCGACATTCTGAAAATCAAAAGCCTGCCGTTTTAAAAGCGTCACGAGTTCTATCGCCTCTTTGATTGTTTTATTGAGCTTCCAATTTCCGGCAATCAGGGTTCTTCGCATAAATTTTTTAGGAGTTGAGCTCATTTATCCTGCAAAGCGGCGATTCCCGGAAGCGTTTTGCCTTCCAGATATTCCAGCGACGCACCGCCGCCTGTTGAGATATGCGACATTTTACCGTCCAGGCCGAATCCGATCACGCATGCCGCCGTGTCCCCGCCGCCAATAATGGTAGTGGCTCCTTTCAATTGGGCCAACTTAAGGGCGATCCCATACGAGCCTTTCGCGAAAGGCTCCATTTCAAAAATTCCCATCGGCCCGTTCCAGATAACCGTCTTGGCCGGATCCAGCGCCTTGGAAAAAAGCTCAACTGTCTTCGGGCCAATATCCACTCCAAGCCACCCTTCCGAAATCGGCGGCCCTTCAACACGCGCGAGAGCGCCAGCATCCACTTTCTGCGCAACGACATGATCAATGGGCAGTAAAATCTCAACTTTGTTTTGCCCGGCTTTGTCAAGAATGGTTTTGGTTAAATCCAATTTATCTTTTTCGTAATGGGAGCTACCGATCGCTATGCCCCTCACTTTGAGAAAAGTATAAGCCATCGCGCCACCGATTAAAATCTTATCCACTTTTGAAATTAAATTTTCAACTACGCCGATCTTATCTGAAACTTTGGAACCGCCCAAAATAGCGACAAACGGCTTTTTTGGATGCTCGACGGCATGGCCCAGATATTCCATCTCTTTTTCCAACAAAAATCCGGCGCCGGAAGGCAGGTATTTTGCAATTCCCTCAACGGAGGCATGCGCCCGATGGCTGGAGCCAAACGCGTCATTGATGTAAATATCCCCGTTTTCCGAGAGCGCCTTGGCAAACGCGGGATCATTTTTCTCCTCCTCGGGATAAAACCGTAAATTCTCAAGCAGCGCCACGGAACATCCATTATTCAGAACAGAAAGTTCTTTTTTCACCGCCGGACCGATGCAGTCGGAAGATTGGATGACTTCTTTGTGCAAAAGTTCCGAGAGACGCTTGGCCGCAGGGCTCAGACTCATCGATGAAACACGTTTTCCATCCGGTCGGCCAAGATGGCTCATCAAAACTACTTTAGCACCATGGTCCAACGCATATTTGATTGTCGGAAGGGTCGCGCGAATACGGTTGTCGTCGGTGATCTTAAGCTCTTTGTTAAGCGGGACATTGAAATCCACACGCATCAGAACCCGCTTTCCGCGAAGGTCAAAATCTTTGATCGTTTTCTTCATTGAATCAACCGGCAAATGAATCAGCGGCGAGCTTCCACCAAAAGGGCTTTACCGACAAAGATACAGAGATCGACAACACGGTTCGAATAACCCCACTCGTTGTCGTACCAGCTAAACACTTTAGCTAAACGTTTATCGATGACATTCGTAAGCTGAGAATCAACGATGGATGAACTTGGGTTATTAGTGAAGTCTTTGGAAACCAGAGGCTCCGTACAATATTCAAGGATGCCTTTCATCTTGCCTTGCGAATATTCCTTAAATACCGCGTTGATGTCCTCCTTCGTAGCATCCTTCTGAAGCTCGCAGGTCAAATCCACGATGGAAACGTTCGGGGTAGGAACACGGATCGCAACGCCGTCCATCTTGCCTTTGAGCTCGGGAATAACAAGGCCGATCGCTTTGGCAGCGCCGGTTGAAGTCGGGATCATAGAAAGAGCGGCCGCGCGTGAACGGCGAAGGTCTTTATGGCCAAGATCCAGCACACGCTGATCGTTGGTATAAGAATGGATGGTCGTCATGAAAGCCCGGCTGATTCCAAAACGATCCAATATGGCTTTGGTGATCGGCGCCAGGCAATTGGTCGTACAAGAGGCATTGGAAATCACGTGATGCTTCGCCGGATCGTATTTGTCTTGATTAACACCCAAGACAACCGTAATGTCCTCATTCTTCGCCGGAGCGGAGATAATGACTTTTTTCGCATTGCCTTTCGTGATATGGACTTCAGCTTTTTCTTTTTCGGTGAAAACACCCGTTGATTCGACAACGATATCCACGCCGAGGTCGCCCCAGGGAATCTGACCGGGGTCTTTGTAATTAAGAACCTTGAGAAGCCTGCCGTTGACGCTCAGGGAATCCCCTTCGACTTTCACATTTCCGCTGAACGTCCCCAGAATCGAATCGTATTTTAAAAGATACGCGTGAGACTCAAGCGGTATCGGCAGATCATTGACTGCGACAAACTCAATCTCTTTGTTATTGACCCCCGCCCTAAAAACATTGCGTCCGATACGCCCGAAACCGTTAATACCCACTCTGACTGCCATGACTTAAAACCTCCGTATGTGTGAAGCGTGTGATTTGAAAATTTAGGCTTTAATTATATCCGCCAAGCCTTTGAGTGTCAAAGAAAACCATCAAAACTAGCGGCTGAACGCCTCGAGGGCCCGCCGGGCTTCCCGGAAATCAGGATCGATCTCAAGCGCTTTTTTCCAACATTTTACCGCTTCTTCTTGTTGCCCGAGCCGGTGAAGCACCAACCCGCGGTTTGTGTAAGTCCTTGGACTTATAGGATTTAGCTTAAGTGAAATATCCAATTCTGAAAGTGCCTTGGCGTTTTCACCCATTTTACCGTAGACCATGCCCAAATTGTTGTGCGCCTGGGCAAAACCGGGTTTAAGATCAATCGCTTTTAAGAAATAGTCCCTGGCCACTTCAGGATTTCCCTCGCGGTCGTACCATAGGCCGAGATTATTGTAAGCGGTGGGGTTATTCGAATCAGCTGCGATAGATCTCAGATAATATTCCTTGGCTTCATCATAGCGCCCGGTTTTTGTATACACAATCGCCATGGCCAAAGACGCTTTGGACGCTCCAGGGTCTATTTCAAGCGCTTTTTTATAAAACTTGGCGGCACGATCAAAATCTTTCTTTTCTTGATACACATCCCCGGCATTGACAATGTCCCTCACCCAGTTTGTTCCCACAAGCTTCGCCTGCGTCACCCAAATGCCCACCGCCAAAAAAACAACATATAAAAATATCTTGGCCCATTCCCGGCTTCTGAGCCTTTCATAAGCATCTGTCACCGCAAAAGCCGCGATCGGGAAGAAAATACCTAGAAGCGGAAGCCGGTATCTTGCGTTTACAAAAAAGGCAACGATGCCCAGGCAATACGAGCCGACCCACATATAAACGAGCGGTCTGTACTTTAAATTTCCCCAGCCGGCACCAAGCCCCGCCAAAGCGAGCGGCCCAAGAAAAGCGAAAGTCAGCCACGGAAATCTAAGGAATGGGATAAAATTTCTTGAAAAGGCATAATCGTCTACATCTGATATTTCCCGCGCGTCAAAGAAGAGTAAAAGCTTACGGCCGCAAAGTTTTAAAAACTGTCCGGGGCTTTGCCAGATAAACTCCCACGCCTTGTCAGACCAATACCTGGAAACCTCCGAGGGTTTAAGCTCGCGGCCCGTTTCCTTTTCGGCGACGGCCTTTGAATCTTCCATCTGCGCGTCCACATTGCCGCCGGTGCCTTCCGGCGCGACGAACACCCCTTCGGCTTTGGGATTGTTCCCGATGTAGAAATTAAAACCCGAATGAGAAGTGAGAAAAACCATGTCTTTGCCATAGATGATATTGTGGAGCGTCACAGGAAGAAGCGTCCCAAAAAAAGCCAGCAGTAAAATGGCCAGAGCCGTTATACGGCGCTTCGGCCGAAATAAAACGGCGGTCGCAAATACAACCACAAAAAGAATAATCCCTGTTTTCGTCAAAGCCGCAAGGCCGGCCATAATACCAAAACCGATCCCTTTTTTCACGGTCGGTTCATCCCAGAAAAGACACGCCGCATAAAAAGCGGCCGCGTAAAGCGGTAAACTCAAAGCTTCGGGGATCAAAATACCCTCATGGAAAAAGAGCGGCCCGTAGAGCGCGGCAAAACAAGTGGCCAAAAGCGCGGTTTTTGAATTCGAAATTTTCTCGGCGGATTTATAAACAAAAAATATCGTCAAAAGCCCCAGAGACGCCTGAACCCACTTGACCGCCAAAAGGGAGCTATCAAAAATTTTGTAACAAAGCGCGAGGAAAAACGGGTAAAGCGGGAGACCGTAAAAAACACCCTGTCCGATAAAATCACCCCCAAGGATCTTAAGCGCCCACTTATGATAATACCCGGGGTCGAGAAGGATGGGTTCGTAAAAAGGGCTTTCTTTGGAAAACCACAGATAAAACGCTTTGACAAGAAATGCGACAGCCAAAATCAACCAAAGAAGAGGCGGCGGGCTCGGCGTGTTTTTTGAGGGAACAGCCTTTATTTTTTTTGAAATGACCTTAGAGCTCTTCAAATAACACCGAAATACTGAACGATATTTTGTTTAGCTTTAGCTCTTCGGGAAACGACGGAAAGGGTGAAGCTTTTTTCACGCAATCCACCGCGAATTTCTTGGCCGCGGCACTCGCATCCGACCTGTCATCCGTCACGTTCACCCCATCCAGGCTCCCGTCAGACCGCAAAATGAACACCAGCGTCGTCTTTCCGCGCTCAAGGCCTCCGGCGGAATAACCGCTTTTGGCCGTCTTCACTATCTTGTTCTTGATCCTTGAAAAATAATTCGAAAAAACACGGCCCACTTGCGGATCCGCCAAAAGTTCGGCGCTTCCGCGAACAGCGGTGCCCGTCAAGCCGGCAACCGATTTTCTAAACCGCGGATGGGCCTCTGCGCGGGTTTTATGGATCAACTCGGAAGATTGCAGCGCTTTGACGCCGGGGTCGGAAAGCGATTCGACGGCTTCGTTTTTTTCCGGAGGCGCCACCATAGTGATCTCACACTTTGGGTCCGCAAACAAGCCCCGGCCTTGAATGTGAGCCATCCCCACAGATTCCCAATTAGCAGCCCCGGCGTGCGCGGATAAATAATAAAATGAGATCCCCGCCGCCGCATGCAAAACCATTGAAGTCAAAAAAGCTGAAAATAAAGATTTGGAAGGCATATCGAAAACTTATTATAACACTTCCCAGCCTTTTCCTTGATGACCAAAATGGAAAAGATCGGGATGAAAAATCTCAGCTAAAATCTCAAGCGACTCGATGATCCTCGGGCCCGGTCGGTTAAAAAATTGATTGCCATCGGCAATATAAACTTTTTTATTTTTTATTGATTTTAAATTTTTCCATTCTTCTTTACCGGTTAAAGTAGAAATCTCTTTTTTTGTCCGCTTGATATCAAATCCACACGGAAAAATTACAACAATTTCAGGCTCTCTCCGGATCAGATTATCCCAGTCAAGCCATGGCGAATGTTTTCCCGGCTCTCCAAAAAGACTCTCACCGCCGGCTCTTTCAACCAGTTCAGGCACCCAGTTTCCAGCCGTCATGAGCGGTTCTATCCATTCTATGCACGCCACTCCGGGCCTTCGGCATCTTCGGTTTGTTCTTTCAGTAATAGCCCCCGCTCGGTTTTGTAAAGAACTGACAAGGGCGCTGCCTTGGTCCGGGACCCCAAGTTTTCCGGCCACACGCAGAATGTCTTTCCAAATGTCCGCGAGTGTTCCCGGTTCCAGCGAAATAATTTCCGGTCTTGAAATCGTCCATTTACAAAACGCTTCTTCCACATCTTGAGGACTCACAGCGCACACTTCGCATTGTGACTGTGTTATCACAAAATCAGGTTTAAGCTGTTTCAATCGATCCGCATCAACGCGATAAATAGACAACGCTCTTTCGATGACTTCCTTGACTTGGCGATTGATATCAAGGCTTGAGGCGCGAATATCGATCTTAGGCTCGCTGCAAACCGGTAGTTTCTTTACCGCTTCCGGAAAATCACACTCGTGCGAGCGCCCGACAAGCTGTCCTTCAAGCCCAAGCGCACAAACGATCTCGGTCCCGCCCGGTAAAAGTGAGACGATTCGTTTTCCTGCGGACTCTACCAAGAGTGGCTTGCGCTCCCCCTGTAACTTCTACCAGGCGCCGGAACGAAGAAATTATCTTCCACGGTATGGTCGGTGTTAAATATCGACGGCGCGGCGCCAAGGCTCCCGCCCGATTCATAACGCTCATCCAGAAGATTCTTCACTTCAAAGGATAACTCCCACTCCTTCCATTTGTAAAGTATCTTCAGATTGAACACCGTGTAGCTGGGCAGCCGACGGCCATTATGGTCAGTGGTGATATCATTGGTAAGCACCTGCGTTGAGACGGAAACCATATTGAGATCCACATCCAGGCCGTTCACCGGCTGAATCAAAACTCCTGACGTAAAGCGGTTTCTGGGAACCATCGGAATATGGTCACCGCTGATTTCAGTGCCGCCGTTCGTA
>OBEQ011607556.1_pt1 | contig 16908 bp, 10 predicted proteins | sample 1670901 | NCBI WGS metagenome assembly OBEQ01 (sample SAMEA104232315, study PRJEB22302) | groundwater metagenome | biome: forest; feature: aquifer; material: groundwater | place: USA | collected 2011-08-07 | depth 5.4 m
CGGGGTGGGACGGCGGAAGCCGAGATCCTCAATGCCCTTGAGGAGGCTGGGATGCAAGTTCAGCGACGCAAAGGTCACGCCGCCGTCAGCCTCATCGGCCGATGGCGCTGGTCCCTTTGCGGACGGAGCCGGTTCAGAGGCCGGCTGAGACACGGGGTGGTTGGCAAACACAGTCATAACCTCCTCATTCTGTGACGGTTGAAGATGACAAGATACACACGCGGAGAGGACGGCGAGAAGCGGGGCAAGCTCCCAAGGAACAGCCGGTTACACGTGTCGCCCTAGTATAGCAGATGCGCGATGTTCCGTCGAGAGCTTAGGCCGCCGGTAGTAGTCACCTCGTAGCGGCGGTGGCACTTCACTACATGCACGACAACTTCTGCCGGATTCACAAGACGCTACGGGTCACGCCAGCGATGGAGGCAGGAGTAGAACGACGGGTGTGGGAGATCAAGGACATTGTGGACTTGCTGAGGAGCTAATTAGTGATGAACAAGACGGTGGGATCGACCAGCCTGTTCACGGCTCAAGAAATCAATGCGGGATTTTAGCGTCTGGAGTGGGGCTAGTAACTGGTTCCAATCCTTTAATCGTTCCTCAAAAAATTCGACGACAAACCATCTTTCCGCTGGGTTATATCGCTTAATGAGATTGGGGTACAACGTACTGAAATTGGTAATAATATAGCCGACAACTTCAAAAGTTTCTGAATTGAGACAAATATCCTCATTTGGTGTCCAAGGGAGATTACGAGTAGATCGGTTGCTACTTGAAACATAGAATACATCCCGATCCTTATCGTAATGAGTTTTTATCTTAGCCATTGCTACTGTCCCTTGATTGATGGGGGTAAGAACGCTTCAGGGTGTGCCGTAAGCACTCGACAAACTTTCCGCTCCTTGTCTACGACCTCTGTCGGTACTTTTAGATAACGGTTCCCTACAGGGTCACGATCCTCCCACGCCTTCCAGTATACTCGATTGTCAATGGTCCCTGTCGTAAATTTATCAATTCGATCTGCTTGATCGACGGTAGATTTAGTATCCATCATTCTGTGTCTCATTCGACTGCGATGATACTTCAAAATATGACCGTACCAGCACGATGCTTCGAGAACAATCGTAAATCCCTCACGGTCTTGGGTTGCCCAGCATCGTTTCGGAGAGAGTGGGCCGGGTTGCCGTGGCATGGGAGGGGCACTTTACGCCTAGACAGGCAGGAAGTCAAAGCGGATTTCTCAAACTTGACCACGACTAGGCCGCCAGCCCTTCTTCGTTCAGCCACCGCTCGCAGTCCAGCGCGGCCATGCAGCCGCTGCCGGCGGCGGTCACCGCCTGTCGGTACTGCTTGTCCTGCACATCCCCGCAGGCAAACACGCCGGGAACGGACGTCGCGGTTGTGTGGGGCTTGGTGACGAGGTAGCCGTACTCGTCCATCTCCAGCTGGCCCTTGAAGAGCGCGGTGTTGGGGGTGAAGCCGATCGCATAGAACAGGCCGCCGCAGGCCAGCTCCCGTTCTTGGCCCGTCGTAACGTCCTTCAACCGCACGGCGCTCACGACGTCCTCACCCAGCACATCTGTCACAACGGCGTTCCAGACCAGCGCGATTTTTGGATGTTGAAGCACCCGCGCCTGCATGATTTTGGAGGCCCGCAGGTGGTCCCGCCGGTGGACGAGATAGACCTTCGAGCCGAACTTCGTGAGAAACGTAGCCTCCTCGCAGGCCGAATCTCCGCCGCCCACCACGACCAGCGGCTTGTTCCGGAAGATGGGCAGCGCCCCGTCGCAGACCGCGCAGGCCGACATCCCCTTGTTCCAGAGGCGCTGCTCGCCGGGAAGGTTCAGCCGTTTGGCCGTCGCCCCGGTGGCGATGATCAGCGCATGGGCCTGAACCCGCTGCGTCGACGACGCGACGGTGAAGGGCCGCGTGGACAGGTCCGCCCGGGTCACGTCCTCGGTGAGGAGGCGCGTGCCGAACTTGGCCGACTGCTTCCGGAAGGCTTCCATGAGCTCAGGCCCCTGGATGCCGTCCGGAAAGCCGGGATAGTTCTCGACGTCGGTCGTGATCATGAGCTGGCCGCCGGGAATGCCGCCGGCTGAAAAACCCTCAAACATCACGGGCGCCAGGTTGGCGCGGGCCGTATAGAGGGCCGCCGTGTGACCGGCCGGACCAGACCCGATGATGACGACGCGTTCCGCCATTCCTCCTCCTCACGATTTGGTTCTGGGCTATTATAGAGGACTGCGCTTGCCTGCGCCAGTGGCACCAACAGACCACCATGTCGGCGAAGGAGAGACGCTGCCCTCCACGTGGTCCCGCAAGCTTCCAGAGCCAAACCCAGCTAGCGTCCACATTGAGTTGAGGGGTCAGGTTGGCGGGTGACACGGAGCCAGGGCTCCCGCCGCCCGCCCGCAGGTGACGAGTTGCGGCTATACAGCCGCCCGTCACCGAGGACGGCCGGCGGGATGGCGCAGTGGCAGGCCCTGCCAACCTGACGGGTTGCTGGAGCCATCAACTCAATCTGGTCGAAGCACTAAGCTGGAAGCGCCACCGTGTCATCTGAATATCTCACAACACCTTGGCCCCATTGGCCCTCCTAAAAAAATCGCTGTACCCCTTGACAACACTACTTCTGATAGTGTTAATTTAACATTAGAAGAAAAACTTATAAGACCAGCACTCGATAAAGCCACACCCGTCGTAAGGCGGGGTCGGAAAGCCACGGGTCCTACTCGACAGGAATGCCGGGTTGCCGAAAGTGTAGAGAGGATCGCCGGGTTACCGAAGTATGCGAACGACTTAGGTAACTCGGTTTTTTTATTGATTGGGTTGGCGGCTCAACGACGAGGCACAGAAGCGATGACGCAACGACCACAAAACAGCAACGAGGCAGCAAGAGATGCAACGCAAGGAGGGCTTCATTCTATGAACACGCGCAGCCGAATCACCGTGGCTTCGATTGTGAGTGTCATCGTTGTGGTCGCGGGTATGGTCACCACGCCTGTCGCGCAGGCCGCTTCCCTCACGCCCCAGGAGGGACCCTCGGAGAACGTCGGCGCAGGCAAGGTTGCCGTCATCACCAACGCCCCGGCGGAGAAAGCCGTCCTTCCGCCTGGCGTGGAATTCCTCTACGCCGCCGGAGGCGTGGCAAGTCCGGAGGGACAGGACCAGGCAACCTACCTGGTGAGCATTTTCACTGGTGGCAAGAACGGACAGCTGGCTGCCGCGACGACAGCGTCCGTGATCAATATCGTCGCAGACCTGGGCGATCCCCACAGCCTCACGGAAGCCCTCAACACCGCCCTGAACGCCGGCGCGCGCGTCATCGTTATTCCGGACGATGTGAAGAGCAGCGTCGATCTCAACAAAATGCTGGGAGCGGCGGCCGCCCAAGGGGTGGTCGTGGTGGTCGCGGCGGGTGATGCACAACCTCCGGTTGACGGCGCCGCGGCCAGGCCGCAGCGCAAGGCACACGGCTCGGGCACGCTGTGCGATGTCTTCTATCGAGATATTCCCGCAGTCATCTGCGTCGGCGCAACCGACAACGACGGCACGCGGTTGGTCAGCGCCAATATCGGTCTGGACACTGTGCGTGAACGCGGTGTAGGGATTCCGGGGCTCAACGCCCACGGCGAGCTCACGCGCAGGGACGGCACCGAGCCGGCTGCCGCCTTGGTAGCGGCTGGCATCGTCAACGCGCTGGGGGGGACTACCAACATCCCTTACGACACGATCTTCGTGATGGTCTTGCAGGCTCAGAAATCCAACGACGTTAGTGGTATTGGGACCCTCGATCCTAACAAGTTGAAGAAGATGTTGAACTCCAACATCAGCCGCGCCTCCTCAGTCCTGAAAGGGCTGGCGCGCGTCCTGGACGCGCTGACGGGCACCGAAGAGGCCTGGGCGGCCGCTGCGGCCATCAGCAATCCGGACAACGGCGTGACCTGCATCACGAACCTTGTGCCGGTTGCGGGCGTCAACATCGATGGGACGGCGATTTCCGGCCCTGCGGCCGGCGGCACCACCACGCTTGAGCTCAGGCGCTACTACACCGCCACCGACTCGGCCACCCCGACAACCCCCACAACGATCTACTGTCTGGCGGTCCCCACGACCTCTGGGTACGGAACCTCGTACACCTCCGCTTCCGGTGGGACCTGCCCGGCTGGGCCAGGCGTGTTCAAGCCAGCCGCCACCTCGCCGCTCTTCAACCTCTCGCAAGCATTTATGACGGGTTTGGAAGAGGGGCTGTACAGCGTGTACCTGAAGACCACCACCGCTGACGGGGACGTTAAACAATCGGAACCGAGGTTGTTCATTGAGAGCCCCGGAAAGGTGAAGTGGACCTTCACGTCCAGCGAGCCCATCGAGGGCACGCCGACGATCGCGGATGTGAACCAGGACGGCGTGATGGACCTGGTGGTCGGCACCGTCGCCACCCAGGGCCAGGTGAAGGTCCTGGACGCGAAGACCGGCGCCACCATCTACGCCTCCAACAAATCCCCTCAGGTGGACGGCGCCATCTACGCGTCGGTCCGGGCCGCCGATTTGGTGCTCGGCGACGGCGGCAAACCAGAGCTGATCGCCGCCGTGGACAAAAACGGAGGGGGCTCGGTCGTCGTGCTTGACCCGGACGTCTCGGGCGACCCCATCGGCAGCGCGCAGATCACCAAGGCGTTCTCACCGGCGGCCGTCCTGAACAACTTCCAGTACCAGACCCCGACGACGGGGACATTCGTGGACACCTTCGCGATCATGAACGGCCAGGCCCAGCTGTACTGGTTCAAGTGGGACCAGCTTTCCGGGTTGCAGTTGCTCACCAGCGCCGCCTACCCCAGCCCCTTGTCGCTCGCGCCAGGCGCCACCCAAGAACGCGCGCAGCTGGTCACGGGCCGCGTGCGGCCGGGCCTCTATCCCGCAGGAATCTCGACGGGAAGCCCCGCCAGCACGGCTGAGCGGATCATCTCGGTATCCCTCGGCCAGACCAACGCATTTCGCATTGACACCACCATGGCGGAGCAAGCCGGCAGTCCAACCAACCAGGGTCCGTACGGCCCATTCCTTGGCCCCTATCATCCACTCGGAGGGGACTTCGGTTCTTCGACCCAGCCGGATGGCCAGCCGTGGCCCGGCAGCACCTCCCTCACCCCAAGCGTCTGTTGGTTGTCATTCGGCACGACGATCGCGGTCACGACCCAGGTGGTCAAAGACCTGAGCCCGGGCTGCGTGGCCAACCCAGGACCGACCACCTGCGACGACAAGATGCGCATCGGCGCCATCCCCCTGGTCAACATGACCTGGGCGGTGGACCCGTTGAAGCCCTGGGCGCTCACGCCGAAAGGCAATCAATTGACCTATCCGCCCACGACGCAACCGGGGTTGGATGCCTATTTCGGCGGCGAGCAGAAGGGCGCCATGACCGCGCTGGGGATTAACGGCAACCTCGCGTATTTTGTCGTAGATGCCTTGACCGGCGCCATCCACAAGCTGTACTACAATGACATCCTCGAGGAAGTCAAGGCGGAATGGGTCGCTACACCCGAGGCGTCGTGGCAAGGGAAAGGCACCTCCACGCCGACGGTCGCCTCGATCGCCGGCAAATGGGTGGTGTTCATAACCTCGACCGAAGGCCTGGTCCTGGCCTTCGACGCGATGACCGGGCAACAGCGTTACGACCTGCTGCGCAGCAGCGTGCCGCTGGGTCTGATCACCAGCAACTGCATCAATCCTGAGGTCGGCCAGACCGCCTCGTGGGTGTTCAACGACATCACCCCGTCGCAGGTGGCCTCCTGCGCATCGCCTCGCATCGTCATCAACCCAGGGCCAACCGGCTCACCCGCGGCGACGATGATCACGGTGGCCGGGCAGTCCGGGCCCACCAGCGTCATGATCGCCCGGGATCTCGGCGCGGGCTCAGGCCTGACCAAGCAACTGCAGCCGCCGGCCGCCTGGTGGCGGAGGATGCTGGCCTCGCTCGGGTCGTGGCTGAGCGTCACCGACACCGCGACGGCCAGTGCGCCATCCAACTACGTGTTGTCCGAGGACAGCATGTATATCAACAAGGTGCCCACGTCCAACGTGTCCAATAAGACCTACGGAGGTGTCGCCGAGAGGGTCTTTCTGAGGTTCCTCGACAAAAACGGCCATCCCCTGGTGAACCGGTGCGCGCGTTTGTACCGCCCTCTGAAAAACAGCGCCGGCGCTTCCATTGAGTTCCTGCCAGGGAACGTCCCGGAGTTCGCTGAAGAGTGCAAGACCGCCGCGAATGGTAACATCAAATGCGCCCGGGTTAAGGTCTGCGAAGAGCCGACCATCACGGACGGCATCACACGGGAGGCGTGTGAGCTCACGAGCGCCGATCCGGCGCTCACCTACACCGTGAAAGTCTCCACGACCACGGACCCGCTGTGCGGGATGGGGGGCGTGCAGGCGGCCTCTGTCGGCACCTCAGGCGACCTCGAGGGAACGTATGACGCGTCGCTGTACGGTTACGAGTACTTGGGGCCCACGATGGCGCCAGTCGTCCAAGTCGAGCCTCCGGCCGGAGGCTCGGGCGGCGTCACCACGTCCCGAGCGGTGAGTACAGTAGCTCCTGTGATGTCCAAAGGAAACGGAGAGAAGTAAGCACGAATCAGACAATTCGAGTCGCGTAAGCGTCCCGAATGGGCAAACCCCGCGAAAGCGGGGGACGCAAAGCCGTGGATCTACCGCTCCGCAAGCGCGCGGGGCCACGATAGCCAGGCTGCCGAAGGATGGAGTGCGGCAGCCTGTTGTTATTTGGAGCACGATGAGATGCACATGAAGAAACCGGGGATGAAACGCAACGTGATGAGGGCCGCGCATGGCAGAAGCCCGCGCGGTATGACGCTCGTGGAAATCATCGTCGGGCTGATGCTCACCGTGGTCATCCTGTTTGCGCTGGCCCCTGTGCTGGCGCAGAACCTGGTGATGAAGGGCGTCTTCTGGGAAATCCGGCTGGCCACGCGCGTCGTGGACGCCCAGTTGGAGCAGGCCTGTTACGATGTCGGGAAGCCCGGGGCGACGCAGTTCACCGCGCTGCCCGCGCTCCCGGTACCGATTCCGGCCGCCGACCTGCCCCCGGCACTCAACATCCTTAACCCCGCGACCGATGCAATCGTCACATGGAACTACGTGGAACCCGCCAATCTGACCACGCCGGTTCCCGTGGCCACCCTCACGACGATGCTGAGGGTGAGGGCAACCGTGAACTGGGTGTCGCGGGGACATCCGATGACGAAGACGGGGGAGTATTTTATCTCGAGGTTTGGAGTCTGTAAACCGGTGTAGACCTATGCAGCAGCCACGCTTGCAAACACGCGGGACGACGTTGATTGAAACGATGGTGGCCACCGCCGTGATGACGATCCTGGGCGGCACCCTCATGGTGGTAACCACGTCCGCGCGCAACGTGTTCTGGGCCGACACGACGCTCACGGAGCTCTCCGGCTACATCGACGCCAGCACTGAGCAGTTGAAAAAGGACATCTGGAAGGCGGTGGACGCCAAGGCGGTGTACGCCGGCGCCGGCGAGACCTGTCCCACCCCCGCTGGGCCGGTCATCGTGGGGCTGACCCAATGGCTGTGCCTGGATGTGTTTCCGGCGAATCCTGGGCAGTATCCAAAAATTGGCGACATCCGCTACATCATTCAGAACCCACCCCTGGGACCGCCACCACCACCCGCGTCGCAACCCGACGTGCGGCTCATCCGCCAGGTTTACAACGGCGCGGCATGGACGCAGGCGAGGATCATGGCCCACTACGTCGTGTCGGGCATCAGCAACAGCCCGGCGACTGTGGAGGTAGTCGCGCCGAGCACAAGGAAACTGGTCACCTTCGGGATTACGGTCCAGAAGGCTGCCGTAGGCATCCCACCGATGAAGCGCTCGATCGCCAAGGTCAAGTACCACTTGCAGACACCATAGGCCACGATGCAGCGACGAACAGCAACCGGGAGGGAGCAGTAATGAACACGCGCACCACTCAGGCCGATCGGACGCTCAGGAGCCGCGGGTCGATCCTCTTGTTGGTCCTGACCATCCTGCCGGTGATCCTCGCCTTCGTGCTGGGTGGCGTCAACCAGGCATTCCAGCAACGGCTGATGACGGATACCACCTCCTTCCGGACGGAGACGATTCGCAACGCCAACTCGGGGCTGGAGTACGCGTTTAGCGAGCTTAATGTCGGCGGCGCGGATTTCAAGACCGCGGATGGCTGGGACAATGTCACGACGCCGGGCAGCCACATCTATCAGTATCCGATTGTGACACCCAAGTGGAAGGTCGAGGTGAAGGATAACATCCTAACCACAGGAAAATTGATCTTCACAGGTACCGGCATTTCTGGCGCTACTCAGAATACGGTCACCGTGACCGTGACGCCGCCGCTGCCCGCCGGGCCGTTGGCGTTTCTAGCCTATGCTGAAAACAAGGTGATGATCTTCAAGCCCTTCGACGGTACGCCGACTGCCGTGTTTGACGGCTACTCTGGCGAGGAACCCTATAACGCCGCCCTGGCGCTGGACCACTCCCAGGTGAAAATCTTCGGACAAGCGCCACCGTATCTCAAGCTGAACTGGGAAACGCTGGCGGATGCCCTGAAAATTGACGCCTCGGTGGCGCTGGTCATCGCCGGAGACGCCAAAGTGATTGCCGACCCCATCGTTCCCACCCCCGGGCCGCTTGAAACGCCTCCGGCCGGTTACTCCTCCAACTACGGCTCGGCCGTCTACGACCCGGACATCACCCTCCAGCTCTCAGATTTGGTGCAGTTGCTCGGCATCCAGATCATCGACCCGTCCAGCACGGCGCCGACGTTTCCGGACCCGCCGGACCCTGGCTTACCCACAGCGGTCAATGTCTTGGACGCCACCATGCTTTCGGCGTTCGGCAACTACTACCAGATTTGTCCGGACGACCCGGCAGACCTCCTGTCCCTCGTCGCCCTGCAAGTCGCCGGCGGCGCCCAGGTGGACATCGGCTGCCAAGGTTCGGACCCGGCAGTGAAAGGTTCCTGTGCCTACCCCAGTTACGACTTGTACGGGACCTCCCGGAGCTGCGACTCAGCCGCCAGCGCTGTCGGTGGCGGGGACCCGAGCACAAAAACAGTGGTGCTCTCTATTGGAGGACCAGGCGGCAGCGGCTTCATCGCGCCAGGCAGCAGCAAAGCCTATGCCCTCGACGTGATCGGCGCAGGCTCCAAAATCAACGTCCTGCAGCCGGCTGAGATTCACCTCGCCCCAACCTTGGGCCAAGAAGCTCTGCATGTCGCCGGGGAGGGGATCACCAACCTCAACAAAACCACATTTGGAGCGACGAACCCGGCCGCGTTGCTGTTTTACGGCAAGCCCGGGGGAGGCGCGAGCGCCAAACAAATCCTCCTGGAATCCGCGAATCCGTTTTACGGGGGGATCTATTACAAAGGCATCGGGGAGATCACGGTCAAGACGGAAGTCTACGGGGCGCTCAATGGTAACAACATCACCGTCACCGGAGGCAAGGGCATCCATTGGGCCGCCAACATGGCCAGTATCTTGGGGGGAGGGGTCATTTCACTGGGCTCGATCTGCACGGTGACCACGCCCTGCGAACCGGACAACGGCTCCTACAACTTCTAAGCTCAAACCACACGAAAGGAAAACGGAGGCGTTCCGCGATGGAACGCCTCCGTTTCATGTGATGTCCCGCCCGCTATCGGCTCCTGCCAGTTGCGTACCTATTTCAAAACCGGTGATTCCAGCGATTTTAATCGGGTGATTCCAGCGATTCTCGACGACCAATCACTGAAATCATCCTTAAAAAATCACCGAAATCAGGTTATGAAATAACCTATCTCATCACTCCCTGTGACGAACAAACGTAAGACGCGCCTCCCCCCTCGTCATCTTGAGCGTTCCGCTCAGTAGTACGTCAATGTGACGGTTCACACCACAGAGGGCACAGAATCGCTGTAGAGCACGAGAGACGACGGACGAGAGACGCAGGGCGAGCTCGTCCCTCATCCGAGCGAAGCGGTCGTCCATCGTCCTTCTGATCGCTGTGGCTCTGTGGTGTCAACCTGATGCATTACCCTCCGCTCAGTAAACCTTTTCGTCCTCCCGGCGTCTAATGGTGTAGCACGCACGTCCCGTTCCTTGAAGTCACAGCATGTGACATACTCGAAAAAGGCAAACCTCCGCCAGCACGAACGGCGGACCCTTGACACGAACGTGTCAAGGGCACAGTAATGTGGGGGCGCAAAGCCACGGGTCCTCAGCCGAGGGAAGCCGGGCTGCCGAAGGCACGCCGCGACTCCCTCGTCAAGCCGGATAGCCGGGTTACCGACACGCATGGTAACCCGGCTTTTTAGTTGTGATGACGCGAACGAACCGGTAGGAGGCGTTCAGATGAGCCAGACAATGCGGAAATGGGTCGCACGTGCGCTGAGTTTCGTCACGGTGCTGGGTCCCCTGGGCCTTTCGGTGGTCGGTGACCCGCCGAACGCGTGGGCGTCCTATGCCGCCACCCTGACCGCTCCGGCGAAGAACAAACTGCTGTGGCCCTTCGATCCCCAAAAGATCGTGGACACGTTCGCCATCAAGGGCATCATCGACGGCTACTACCGCCTGGTGATCCTCCGCCACGACTGCAATCAACTGGTCTGTCCTTCCGGCGGGCGCATCAACAACTATAACCCTCAAGGCACGGAACTCATCAGCCTGAATGCCCAGGATGGCACGAGTTATACCGTGCTGGCCGGCGGGCAGACCGCTCCGTGGCTGGGCCCCTTGACCAAGGGGGCCCCCTTTGGAACCACGCTCTACACCGTCAACGCCGCCACGATCACCCAGATGCTCGAGGAAGGCAACTACACCATCCTCTTGGACGTCAAGGACACGGCGACCGGTTCCATCACCAGCGCCTCGGTCCGGTTTTTCGTGGAGACCCGTTTTAACCCGGACTTCGGCGCGGGCAAGGGCATCACGTACCTCAACACGACGGTGACGGGCGATGTGACCCTGGGAGACATCACCGGCGACGGCAAGCCGGAAATCATCGTCGGCGCCTCCACCACCGGGCAGGAGCAAATCCGAGCGGTGGACGGCGCCGGCGCCAACGTCTACACCTCGCAGCCCTTGGGCGGCCGCATCTTCGGCAGCGTGGCGGTGGGGGACATTGACGACGACGGCAAGCCGGAGTTTGCGGCCGGCCTCGATGCGTCCGGGTATTCGCTCTGGGCGCTGAAATACAGCGACCCCGCCTGGATCATCAAGAAACAGCCGGGCCAGATGAAATCCACGCCGGCGCTTGTCGAGCACCTGCTCGACCCCACGGTGATCGCGGTGACGACGAAGAACAACCTGCTCTATGCGTATGAGTACGACGCGGCGCTCAGCACCCTCCAACTCGTGGGCTCTCAGCCGACGACGTGCGTCGCCGATGCCGACGGGGCCCCGCCGTGGGATCCCAACAGCTACCAAGGCATGAACAAGCCATCCAACTGCGCCGGCAGCCCCCTCATGGAAACGAACAGTCCGATGGTCCTGCTGGGCCGCCCGGTCCTCGACGCCTCCGGAGGTGGGGTGGGATATTTCCGGCTCTTCACGATGTCGCTGGATGCCATCAGCTTCTACGGCCACCTCATCACCCGTCCCTACGTCTACGCGCCGAACGCGACGGGCCTCGAACTCTTACAGACCTTCCCGATGGTCTGGAGCCCGCAGGGCAGCAACCCCCAGACCCAACCGGCTGAGCCAGGCTCCGGCGGCATCTTCAACGCCACGGGTGCGGATTTCCACAACTTTGGCCGGGCGCAAATCTTCGCGAAGCAACCGGTCTTTGATAACACGACACTCACCTGCCCGAGCGACCCCACCACGTGCAAGGACACCAACCGGCTCGTCTTGCTGGAGACGGACGAGGGAGCTGGCTCCATCGGCACCTGGAATCAGCTGGTCGCCAGCCAATCGCAGGCCTTAGCGCCGGCGATGTACCCGGCTCCGGATCCGCAAACCTGTCCGCTGCCCTACTGTCCGGGCTTCCTGGACCCTATCGAATACGGCCAGGTGGCGGGCGGCGACTTGATTCCGCGCGACAGCGGCAAGCTGGAGGCGGCGGTCACCGGCCAGACCGGCGTCTATGCCTTCGACTACGACATGAAGGCGCTGCCGGGCTGGCAGGGCGGCCTGACCACCGACCCGAACAATGAGGGGGTGCCCAGCATCGGCAGCTCGGTGCTGGCCATCGCCGACATCGACGGCGATGGGACCTACGAGATCCTCTTCACGCGCAACGACAATCTCATCCACGCCATCCGCGCCGATGGCACTTACATGCGGTGGATGGCGGACGGCAGCTACGGGTTTCCGCGGGCCGAGGCGGGCGCAAGCCTGGCGGACGGCAGCTGCTTGAATCCCCTGCCCCCGCAGGTCGCCCAGCGGCAGGTGAACCCGAACAGCATCGTCTCCTGCACCGCCATCACCGTCGGCGATCCCGATGGCGACGGCGCGCTCGACGTCATCCGGGTGGGCATCAACGGGACCATTGAAGACCGGGAGTTCGGGCCGATGACCAACGCCTCCGTCGAGTTCGGGCAGCCAGGCGGCGGACCCGACAGGACTAACCGCTACCACGAGCGCCGCATCCAGGGACGGTTGGTGTCCAACGGAGTTCCACTCGATGTGCCCGCTTGCGTGATGCTGGTCCGCAAGACATCGGAGAAGGTCGCGACACCCATCCTCAACGCGAAGTGCACCGGGCCGGACGCTAAGGGGCTGTACACCTGTACCCCGACCGTCGCCACCGTAACCTCGGCGACCAGCGCGGTTACCGCTGACCCGAACAACATTGGAAAGTTCGAGGTTCCCGCCAATCCTGGCTCGGAACCGAACGGCGACCCAGAAGTCCACTACAACCTGAAGATCCGGGTAGGAGCAACCTGCGCCACCAATCCGCAAGCGAGCTCAACGGACGTTTCCGCCATCACGGCGGGTGGCCAATCCCGCAACACGACGCTTGGGCTCTCAAACGGAGGGGGGTCCACGCTCACGATCCCCGTGAATGTCGGCCACGCTTCTCTGCCGATCAATCTTGGGGACATCGAGGTGTCGCCGGGTCCGAAGAATCCCGCGACAACGCCGGCTCCACTGGACCCAGTCGGAGCCAAATAAACGAATCCGATGAAACACGACACAGAGGAGTGGAGAGGACGGAGGTCGAAGACGGGCACGCGGAGCCAACGCGCGCGGGACCTCGGCTTCACGATGGTCGAGGCGCTCATGACGGCCCTCTTTGTGGGCCTCGCTGCGGCCGTGCTCACCCCCGCCCTGACGACGGACCTGGCGGTCGGCCAAAACCTGCTGGCGCGCCGGCTGGCCAGCAGCGGCGTCATCGAGACCCAGTTGGATCTGGCCTGCGACCAGGCGGCCGCCGGGGGGTTCGACAATTTGGTTCAGCCCTTCAACCTGACCACGTTTCCCCCAGAATTGCAGGGGGCCAGCGGGACCCGAACCGGCCAATATCTCGACCCCGCACTCAACCCCACCGCGACCAGCACGAACCTGCTCTTTGTCCAGCTGAACGTCTTCTGGACGTTTCGGGGGCATCCCATGCAGGCGGCAAGCCCGCGGTACATCATCTCGCGGGCCGGCCTGTGCGGAAACGGGACATGACCATGCTGCGGCGACACGGTAACGTCTTGCGGAACTGGCGCGGCCTGACCCTTGTAGAAACCATGATGGCCACCTCCATCCTAACGCTGCTCAGCGGGGTTCTCTTGCTGTTGTCCTCCAGCGCGACGAAACTCTTCTGGAACAAGGTCATCGGCAACACCCTGGAGGGGGAGCTGGACGCGACCGAGGAACAGCTCAAGAAAGACATTTGGACGGCGGCGGACGCTGGCACCTTGGGGGCCGGCTGCCCGCTGGAAAACCCCCAGTCACCCACCATCGTCACCTGGCTCTGCCTGGACATGGCCCCGGCCAATCCCGGGGCGTGGGACGCCGGTGATGTCCGGTATCGCGTCGTGTCGCCGTCGCAGGTGGGCGGCAGCGGGCTGCCTGATGTCCGGCTGGTGCGCTACGTCTATGACGGGACGTCTTGGCAACCGGGCCGAACCGTCGCGCACTACCTCGACCAGACGAATCCTGCCAATACGGCCGTGGCGGTCACCGTGAACGCCGGCCCGCCGCTGCGCCGGACGGTGACATTCAGCATCATGAATCGTCGTCAGGACTCGTTCGGCCAGCAGTATCAGCGGTGGCTGCAGAACCACACCGTTCGGCTTCAAGCGCCAGGGTAAGCAGACGCCACATTGGACCATGAGGAGAAGGAGGGACCTTGCATGAAAGCACACGGGGACGTTCCGGTGTCTCGGCAACGGGGGGAGAAGGGCTTCCTGCTTCTGGCCCTGGCGGTCATCGCCGCTGGGCTCTTGATCTTGACGGGCGCCACCTCCTCCACTCTCACTCAGCAGGTGCGAACGACGCAGACGGCGCTCTTGCGTGACGCCAGGGTCATCGCGCATTCGATGCTCGACGTCGCGATGAACGAAATCAACTACGGCGGCAAGGACTACAAGACGGCGGATGGCTGGCAAAACAACGGAACAACCCACACCTACACCACCACGAGCCTAGCGCCCGGCATGACCGGCACCGTGACCGTGCAGGATGACACCGTCAACCCCATTGGCATCACGGGGAAAGGAGACACGGCTCAAGGCGTCGCGCAGTCTATGACGGTGACCGTCCCGCAGCCGGCCGCCCCCCAGCCCGGACGGTTCTACTACGGCGTGTACACCAAGAACAACGTCATGCTGCTGACCGCTCCCAAGGGCTCGCCGGGTATCTTCGTGGACGCCTATGACTCGACCAACGGCTCCTATGGAGCTGTCAACGGCAATCAAAAACTTTCTGTCGAGCTCAGCGGCGACGGCACCAATCCGGCGCGGTACATCGGCTGGAACAGCGCCCCGGTGCTCCTGGACTTCAACCTCCAGAAGACCCAGGCGGAAGGCATCGTGGCCACGGGGGCCGTGACCGTGTACGGGAAGCTCACGGTCGGAACTCCCGGCTCCGACGAGCAGGCCGCGATTCTTGCCGCAGGCACCCAGCAGTGGCCCGGCTACGCCATCTATGACTCGACGGTGGGCGGCGATGTGGTCATCAACGGCTCCTACTTCTTGGACCCGCGCACGGCACCGCTCACCTTCTCCCAGCCCACGAAAGATCCGACGCTCTTCGACTCAGCGACGCCGAGCACCACCATCGATACGCAGTTCTTCGGCCCTGGGAAAATCACGACGTATCAGGTCTGCGCCAATGACCCGCCGCACTTGAGAAAATTTGACACCGTGATTTTGCAGGGCGTGGCGCTCGTGTTGGGATGCGATGCCGCGAGCTCGGACCCCGCCGACCCGGAGTCCTGCAATTACGTGTCCTACGACCTCGATGGCAACCAGCGAAGTTGCAGCGGCATCGGGGGAGACCCCACGGGCCGAGTCGCGATCTTAGTCGGCAGCCAAAGCTCCAGCTCGCCGTGGGCCCTCCAAATCGCCTCGGTGAGCGGCAACTCGTCCCAGGTCATTGCGAAAAACCCCGTCACGATGTACATGAACCCCACGCAGTCAGGCGGTGGGGTGTCTATCGGGTCCAATGGCATCCGGAATGACGTGCTGAAGAACGTCGGAACCGTCAACCAAACCGTGGACCCTGCCGCGTTTCAAATCAACGGGTTGAGCGGGCTGCAATCCACCAATGAGTTCAAGACCGCGATGCCCTTCTATGGCGCGGTGTACGATGAGTACGGGGACTGGAAGATCCAGACCAATGGGGGGGCGGTCTATGGGGCGTTCAACGCCCGCTCGTTCTCCACGGACGGCTCGACCGACTTCAAGCTGCATCACGACAACGCCCTGAACAATGTGGGAGGCGGAGGCGGTGGAGGCAGCAGCGGTTGCGATCCGGCCAACAACAGCCCGTGCCTGCCGATTGCAGGGTCGTTTCAGGTGCTTAATCAGTAACGGGAGGGGGGGACTGACGGCTACTCGCCGGCGAGGCGGTGCTTGATCGTGGTGCCGCGGACGAGGTAGTAGACGTCCTCGGCGATGTTGGTGGCGTGGTCGGCCACCCGTTCCAGATGCCGGCCGATGAGGATGAGGTCCACGGCCCGGCTGATCGTCTTCGGATCCCGCCGCATGTAGTCCAGCAGCTCCTCGTAGACCTGGTCGTTGAGCTGGTCCACTTCATCGTCACGCCGGCAGACCGCCCGCGCGAGGTCCGCGTCCTGGTTGACGAACGCATCCAGGGAATCCTTCAGCATCTGCTGGGCGAGCGCGGCCATCTTCGGAATATCAATCAGCGGCTTCAGGAGAGGCTCGTTGAGCAGATCGAGCGTCCGTTCGCTGATGTTGACGCCCTGGTCCCCGACCCGCTCCAGGTCATTGACGATTTTGAAGACCATCGCGATAAAGCGCAGATCCCTGGCCTCCGGCTGGTAGCGGGCGACCAGGCTGAGACAGCTTTCCTCAATTTCGACCTCCAAGCGGTTGATCGCGGTGTCTTCCTGCACAATGGTCTTGGCCAGGACGGCATCCCGGTCCACGAGGGCTTTGACCGCCTTCCCCACGAGCTGCTCGGCCATTCCGGCCATCGTCAGCAGCCGTTCTTTGAGCTGCTTCAGTTCTTCGTCGAATCGGCGCTCCATCACCCCACCACCTGTCTGGGCCTGCCAGAGGCAGGCCGTGGCATCACAATTGTCAAGCGGGTGAGATTCCAGGTGATGGTCAAGTTTGCCGGGTCCTGCCCCTGCGCCATCCCATCCGTCCTCGCCGCGCCGCACTCTCGGCGTCGTCGGCTGCGGGCGGATGGGAGCCCTGGCTCCGGGTCACCCCTCAAACTTGACCACTACCA
>OBEQ010576212.1_pt1 | contig 16904 bp, 11 predicted proteins | sample 1670901 | NCBI WGS metagenome assembly OBEQ01 (sample SAMEA104232315, study PRJEB22302) | groundwater metagenome | biome: forest; feature: aquifer; material: groundwater | place: USA | collected 2011-08-07 | depth 5.4 m
GAGCATCACGGGGATCCCGTCGCGGACCGGGTACCGCAGGCCGCACGAGGCGCCCGTGCAGACCAGCCGCTCTCCCTCGAGGCGGACCGCCGCCTTGCACGCCGGGCACGCCAGAATGTCCAACAGCTCTTGATCAATCATCCCGTCACCTCCTCACGGACTTCCTCAGGAACCGCGTCCAGACGACTGGCCTTGACCTTCGCTAAGGATCCCTCGATCATGCCCAGGGCCCCCGAGCATTCCGCGTAGGCATTGCCCAGCCGCGTCTCGGCTTCCTTCACCTTATTCTCCAAACTCTTATGGATCACGACGACCTGCGTCTCGATGGCGCTCAAGCAGGCCTCCAGCTGCGCCTCATCCACGGTTCCGGCGTACTTCTGATGCAGGTGGAACAGAGCTAACAACACCGGGATCGTCGTCGAATAGGACATCACCATCACGCGATAGTCTTGCCAAGCCCGCAGGTGGGCACTGCGGAGCACCTGGTAGACCGAGTCAGGCACGGCACAGATCGCAAAGGGAGTTGTCGTGCTCGGATCCAAGTACTTCCCCACCTCGGCCGCCCGCTTGAGCACCCGATCTTCAATTTGCTTGAGCGCCCGGACCTTCTCGCCGTCGTCGCCCGGCCGAGCCATCGCTTCCAGCAATTCCGTCGCTGCAAATTTTGAATCGATGGGAATCACTTGTTTGTTGAATAAGACCAGCCCGAACTCCACATCGTTGCCCCCAACTTGAAAGGGACTGCGGACCCATTCCGAGGGAAACAACCGCAAGGCCTCGCGCAGGATATTCTCTCCTGCCCCACCCGAGTTACGGCCGGCGAGCACACCGCTCACTTTCCGAAGTTCCATCTCGAGGGTTGCCAGCTTGGCGTCAGAAACCTGCCGATCCGACTGGCGCTCGATCTTGAGCCGATGCAGCTCTTCAACCGCCGTTTGCGCGTGACCGAGGGACTGCTGAATCGTCTGCTGGAGCCCGGAGTCTCGTCCGATCTGCGCCTGGAGATTCACAAGCAGTTGTCGCAAATCGTCCAGCCCGGAGATTGGCGACGGCTGGAGCGCTGGCATCGGTCGGAACGTCAGCCACACGACCGCGACAACCAAACCAACCACTGCAATCCCTAGGAGCACAACCACCCAGATCATCGGTGCTTCTCCCCCGGCGGGGGCGGGATGGAGGCCTGCAGTTTCTGCGTGTACCGCATCCGCAGCTCGTACAGCGCGTTGTCGAGGAATTGGGTTTCTTCGGGCGTCAGATTGCCTTGGGTCTTCTGCTGGAGGAGGCCGAGGGTATCAATGAGGTAGCGGGCCTGCTCGAGGTCTTCCCGGCGCTGATTGGTGCCGGGGATCGGCAGCTCCCCCAACGCCATCATCGCCTGCATCGAGAGCGACGAGAGGAAGACGGCGAAGTTGGGCTCCGACAATCCTGGCTCATCCACCGGCGGCTCCGGCTCCGGCGGCGGCATCGGCGCGGGGCGGCGGGCCGGCTCGGCCGGCGACGGAGACGACGGAACGGGCGTCGGTCCCTCGACACGGCTCGGGACAGGCTTGGCCGGCTGGGCATTGGCGATCTTGCGCTCCCGCTCGACCTGCTCCTTCCAACTCTCGTCCACTTTCTTGGGGGTCATCGGCGGCCGGTCATCGCTCATGAGCGGACCCCCTGCGCGGCCACCGGCTGGGCAGAGGCCGGGCGCGCGGTCGAGCCGGCGGGGCGGCCGATGAACACGACGCACCGGTCCGGCGTCAGATGCCGCTCGGCCACACGGCGGAGATCGGCGGGCGTGACCGCGCGCACCTTCGCCGGATAGTCACGGTAGCGGCGCCACCCGACCTGGAACAGCTCGTCCAAGCTGGTGGACAACCCCAGCGCCCCGTTCGTCTGCAGTTGGATGCTCTGCGCGCCGACCACCGCCTCCTGGGCCACCTTCAATTCGTCGGCCGAGACCGGCGTGGCGCGCACCCGCTGGACTTCCTGCAGGAGGGTAGCCGCCACCGCGTCGGCCTGGGCCGGATCGGTCACGGCGTACACGATGATGCTGCCGGGATCGGGGCCGCTGGCGACCGTCGAGCCAACGGTGTACGCCAACCCTTTGTGCTCGCGGACCTCAGTGAACAGGCGGCCTCCGCTGCCGCCCAACACGTTGTCGAGCACGTCGAGCGCCGGCAGGTCGGGGTCGGTCACCGTCGTCCCGCGGAACCCGATCAGGACAATCGCTTCGGCCCGCGGCCACGCGTCCTCGACCCGCTGGACGGCCGTCAACGGCTGGGGCGACGACCGGGCCGGCGGCGTCGGGCCCTCGGGGGCCAGCCCGCCGAAAACCCGTTCAATGAGCGGGAGCACCTCGGTCTTGCGGACGTCGCCGAAGACACTGATGACCAGGCGGCGCGGGGCCAGCAACCAACGGTGGTACGCCGCGACATCGGCGACCGTCAGGCGCGCCACCGACTCCGCCGTCCCCTCCGCCGGCATCGCGTATGGGTGATCCACAAAGAGGGCCCGGGACAGCCGTCGGATCCCCCAATGGAACAGATCATCCTCCGCCTGCTGAATCTCGGCCTGCAGCAGCCGCTGTTCCTTCAAGAATTCGTCCGCCGGGAACGCCGGATGATTCCAGATGTCGCTCAACAGGTCGAGTCCCGTCGCCACGTCGTCCTTGAGCAGCGCCAGCGAGACGGCGACGCTGTTGCGGCCGCTCATGCCGCCCAGCGCGCCGCCCAGCGACCGCACCAACTCGGTGAGCTCCTGCGCGCTCCGGCTCGCCGTCCCACGCAGCAGCATGCGGCTGGTCAGCGTGGCGACCCCATTGGTCTTGGGGGTCTCGTAGAGGAGGCCGCCGAACGCCGTGGCGCGGAGCGTGACAATCGGTTGGCGGGCATCTTCGCGCAGGAGTACCCGGACACCGTTGGCCAGCGTGATCAGCTCGATCGGCGCGGCCTCTACGAGCGCGGCCGGGGCCGCAGCGGCCGGGGCCGTCCCCTTGGGGCGCACGATGACCTGGATAGTCCTCGACGGTGACAGGTACTGGCGGGCGACCCGCTGGATCTGCTCGGCATCCACCCGCTGGACCTGCTCCACGTAATGCTGGGAGAAGGCCGGGTCGCCGGCCAACGCTTCATTGGCGGCCAGGTCGGCCGCCTGCGCGCCGACTGTCTGGCGCCCGAAGAGGTACTGGGCGATCACGGCCCGCTTGGCCGCCGCCAGCTCCACCGCCGTCACCGGCTGGCGCTGGAGCGCGGCCAGCACCTCCTGCGTGCGCTGCTGGACATCCGGAATCTTCGCGGCATCCAAGTGGGTGCTGATCGCGAACAGGCCGGGCTCGCGCGGAGTGTAGTTCCAGCTCGCGACATCGTGCACGAGCCCCGGCTCGCGCAGCGCCAGGTCCAGCCGGGACCCCCGCCCCTCTCCCAGCACCCGCGCCAGCGTATCCAGCGCGACGAGGTCGGGATGCGTCACCGCCACGCTGGGGAACGCGATGACGAGCTGGGCCACGGCGACGTCGGCCGTCTCCTCCACGAGGCGCGGGGCCGTCGGCGGCGGCTCGACCGGGGTGACCGGCGATGGCTCGAGGCCTCGCGGCCAGCCGGCCAGCTCGCGCGTGACCGCCGCGCGCACCGCTTGCTCGTCCACATCGCCGACGATCGCCAGCACGGTCCGGTTCGGCAGGTAATGCGTGCGGTAGTAGTCCACGACTTGCTGGCGGGTGAGCGCCTTGAGCAACGGCTCGTACCCGACGATCGGGTGGCGGTACGGATGCTCCCGGTAGGCGGCCGCCCAGATGAGATCGGCAATGGACTGGTCGGGATCATCCCGGCGCAGTTTCAGCTCTCGGAAGACGACGTCCAGCTCCCGCGGGAGCTCCTGCGCGTCGAACGACGGATGCTGGAGGGCGTCGGCGAGAAGGGTCAGAGCGTCGGCGAAGTGGTCGCGATGGACGGTGAGGGTGTAGCCGGTAACGTCGTGGCTCGTGTGGCCGTTGATCTGGCCGCCGTACGACTTGATCTCCCGTTCGATGGCGCCGACCGGCCGGGTCGCCGTCCCTTTGAACAGCATGTGCTCGACGACGTGGGAGACACCAGTGCCGAGCAACGGCCCCTCCGTCGCGCTGCCGGTCTTCACCACCGCCTCCAACGCCACGAGCGGGGCGCCGTGGTCCGGCTGAAAGAGCAGGGTCAGCCCGTTGGGAAGCTCCCACCGGTGCGCGGGGGCGGTCGAGGAAGTCGGGGGCGGGGTGGTCATGTCAGGATGGGGGGCCGCCGCGCATCCGGCCAGCCACAGGAGGAGGAATCCTCCGGCAACGCCCGGACGCACGAGGCGGCTAACTGCGCCGCCGGTTATCCCGGAGCTTGCGGCGCCGCCGGACGCTGGGCTTCTCGTAGTGCTTGCGCTCGCGCACGGCTTTGAGGATCCCTTCCCGCTCGACCTTCTTCTTGAGCCGCCGCAGGGCTTTCTCAAGGGGTTCATTCTCTCGGACTTCGACGACTGGCATAACTCGTTACTTTACTGTGAGCTCCGACAGCCGTCAAGGGGAAAGCGAGTTCACCGCGGCCTCGGCGCCGGGGACGAAGACCACGAGGAACTCGCAGACCAGGGGGGCGTCAGGCACCGTCTCGGGGATCTGGGAGAACGGGCCGGCCGCCGAGACCCCATCCATGGCGGCCTCCTCGAAGGCGGGGGCTGAGGCCTCGGCGCAGGTCGCCGCCTGAACCTTGCCGTCTCGCCCGATCGTCAGCAGGAGCCGAACCGTCCCGCGGGCGGAGGTTCCAAGCGCAACGGGATACCGGATGACGCGCTGGAGGCGGGCCCGGACGGTCTGGCGGTAGCGAAACGTGGCCATTGCTTCCGGGGTCAGCCAGCTCGGCGTGGGCCAAGGGCTGAGAGCGGCCCCCGCCGAGCCATTCCCTTGCTCGGGGGGTACCATTCGCCGGTCGGGCTCGATTTTCCCAGCGAGAAAATCGGCCCTACTGGCTCGCGCTCGCTCGTCCCGCTGGCGCGGGACACCGTGCCCGCTCGCGCTGCGCAGTCCCGGCGAAGGTACCCCCGCTCGCGGGGACCCTTGGCTCGGCGGGGGCACGGTCTTCACTAGTGGTGTTGTCAAAGAAGGGACGACCCCGGAGACGGACTTCTTTTCGGAACCCGACCCGCGCGCCTCCCCCCCGAGCAGGGGATGGCTCGGCGAGGATTCCTCAGGGGCGAGATAGACGACGGTGATCGGCTCGGTGCCGGTCCAGCGCGGCGTCTGCACGAACGGCCCCGGCCACTGCGTCAGCAGAAAGCCGTGGAGCCCAATGGAGACGGCTCCCGCCATGAGCGAAACCGGCGAGAGCTGGAGCCGCACCGACTACGGGCGGGCGGCGGCCGGGCTCGGGACCGCCCACCGGCGCCAGCGGCAGACCAGCGCGAAGCCGCCGAACAGGAGCGCGGTGTAGGCCAAGTCTCCCAGCAATTGGTGCCGGTAGAACGGGATGCCGGCGACGTAGCACGCCACGAGCCCCGCCCACGTCTTCGGGTACAGCAACCCCTCCAACCAGACGCCGAAGTTGGACAGGAGGAAGAAGATGAGTGATCCTGAGAGAGCGGCCCCGGTGATCGCGACCGGACGGCGACCCCGCCGCACTCCGAGGCCGAGCAACACCGTCAACCCGATCGCGAGATACCCCATGAGATTCTGCGCCACCCAGCCGAGCGCCACGTCGCCGACGAACAGCGCGCCAACGGCCAGCACGAGGGCGACCGGCGCCGGCAGCGATGCGCCAGCGAACAGCGCCATGGCCGTCAGCGGCGTCAGGTTATAGGGATGCGGGATGAACCGCACGAGGGCGCCGACGGCCAAGAAGCCGGCGGCGGTCCACATCATGGGTGACGACGATTTCGCTGAGGGCGGCATACGACCTCCTTCTGGGGGTAGTCTACTCGCTTCCGTGATCCCGGTCAACGGGTGAACTTGGCGCCGAGGAGCCAGGTGCGGGGCGGCGCCGGGTTCTCGCCGGTGGAGATCGCCGTTCCATTCGACGACTGGAAACTCGAATATTGCTTATCCAATAAGTTTTGGACCGTCAGGAACACTTCGTGGGAGGGTCGGCGATACCGTAGCGTGGCGTTGGTCACGCCGTAGGCGGCGCCCGGCAGCGTATTCGTGAAATTGTTGATGCGGAACTGGGTGTCCACCCAGAGGTAGTCGGCCGACCCCTCCAGCCACGGCGTGAACCGGTACGCGGCCTGCAGCGTGACGCGATGCTCCGGCGTGCCGGGGATGACGTAGCCGGTGAACGCCCCCTTGACGAACCGCGCCCGGACGAACGCGTAGGTCGCCCCGTACGAGAGCCGGTCGCGCCAGAGCGCGCCGCGGGCCGCCAGCTCGACCCCGGTGCGGCGCGTCGAGAAGTTCGCGTTGGCGAACGTGTCGTTGTTGAACAGGATCTCGTCACGGATCCGGGTGTGGAACAGCGATCCCTCGAGCCGGGCCCACGGCGCCGCCGCCCAGCGCGCGCCGGCCTCCGTCGTCCGCGCCGTCTGCGGCCGGACGCCGACGTTGTCGTTGTACGGCGGGAGCACCGCGTCGAGGTCGTCAATGTTCGGTGCCTTGAACGACTGGGTCCAGCTCGTGTAGAGCGAGGCGCGGTCGTTGAGGAGGTAGGTCAGGCCGACCTTGGGACTGCGGCCGCCGAACCGCAGCTTCCCCTCGAAGGTCGGGAAGGTCAACGCCTCGTGATAATCGCTGTGGTCGTAGCGATAGCCCGCCGTCAGGACCCAGCGCGCGAAGAGTTTCAGCGTCTCCTCGACGAACCCGGCGGCGCTGAACTTGTTCGACTCCGAGAGTGTGGCGGTCTTCGTACCAGTCGTCGCCTTGTCGCGGGCGAGGTCCGTCCCGACAACGGCTGTGGATTCCCAGTGCGGGAACGCGACGTGATGGGCCACCCGCACCCCGCTGGTGAGCGACGGGGCCCGGTTCTCGAACACGCTCGTCGTCGTGGAGTCGGAGTCCCAGCGCCGGAACGCCAGATTTCCGACGACCGTCCAGTCGTCGCCGAGCCGCTGGGTGAGTGTCGTGCCGACGGCGGTCATCCGATCGTGGAAGAACCCGGGGAAATTCCCTCGGTTGCGCCGGTCCTGCTTCACCTGGGTCGGCGTCAGCCCCCCGGCGAAGTGCGATGTGTCGTCGTGATGGTTGGCCGTGATGTCGAGCGCCGTGTTGGCCCACGGCGTCCAGGTCGTCACCAGGTTGACGGACGAGCCGCGGGTGCTGGTGCTGTCGCGGTAGCCGTCCCACAACTGGCGGGTGAACGTCAGGCCGTACGCGAGCGGGCCCTCGGTGCCGCGGGCCGTCGTGACGCCCCGCCACCATCCGTAACTGCCGCCTTCCAGCGACTGCTCGGCCACCAGCGGCTTGTCGGCACCGCGCTTGGTGACAATGTTGATGACGCCGGCCAACGCCCCTTCCCCGTAGATCGTGCCGCCGCCTCCGCGGAGCACCTCGATCCGCTCGATTTGGCTGATGGGAATCGCCGGCCAGTGCACTTCATCGCCGGTGATCCGATTCTGTCGGATGCCGTCCACGAGGACGAGTGCGCCGGTCCGCGAGCTGTTCACGATGCCGCGCAGGTTCACGGTGCCGTCGGCCCCGAGCCCCAGCCCGCGGCTGTCCATCACCGAGACGCCGACGAGCTGCTGCAGCACGTCGGTCGTGGTGCGGGCCCCGGAGCGGGCCAGCTCCTGCCCGGTGACGACGCTGACCCCGGCCGGCAACTCGCGGGGATTGATGGACAATCCGGGAATCCGCTTGGCGGTCACGATGACTTCCTCGAGTGAGGTAATGTCCTGGGGCTCGGTGGCGCGATCCTCCGGCACCGCACAAGCGACCGAGGCGGCCCACCCGCTGCTGGCGATCACCAGCAGCGCCAACCCACCCCGCCGCATCATTCCCATGAGAGGGTGCCTCCCGTTTGGTACTCGGTCACGCGGGTCTCAAAGAAGTTTTTCTCTTTGCGCAGATCAATCTGCTCGCTCATCCACGGGAACGGGTTGGTGCGGCCCGGGTACTGCTTCGGGAGGCCGAGCCGCTCCAACCGGCGGTCGGCGATGAACTCGACGTACTCCTGCATCATCGGGTGCGTGAGCCCCAGCAAGCCGTTGGGGAGACTGTCTTCGGCATGCCGGTACTCGAGCACGACCCCCTGGCGCATCTGATCCACGACCCACTGCTGGAGCTCGGCGGTCCAGAGCTCGGGGTTCTCTTGGATAATCGCGTTGGCCAGGTCGAGCCCAAAGTTCAGATGCATGCTTTCATCCCGCAGGATGTACTGGACCTGTTCGCAGACCCCCGGCAGACGGTTCTGCCGGCCGAACGACAACAGCAGCACGAACGTGGTGTAGAAGAAGATCCCTTCGGTGATCACGTAGTACCCGATGAGATTCTTCAACAACCGCTGGCGCCCGCCGAACGAGACGGTCTCGAAATCGGGCTGCAGGATGTCGCTCGTCAACTGCGCCCCAAACTCCTCCTTGTCGTGGATGGACGGGACTTCCCGGTACATGTTCATCAGCTCGCCCATATCCATCCCAAGGGCTTCCGGCATGTAGACGCCGTACGAATGCGTGTGGATCGCCTCCTCGAACGCCTGGCGGAGAATGTACATCCGGCACTCCGGGGCGGGGACGATCCGGTAGATCGCCATCAGGAGATTGTTCGCGACGACGGTCTCCGCCGTCGAGAAAAAGCCGAGCGCCCGCTTGACCACCAGCCGTTCGTCATCGGTAAATCCCTTCGGATCCTTCCACTGCTCGACGTCCCGCTGCATGGAAATTTCCTGCGGCATCCAATGGTTGGCGCAGGCGTCGAGATAGTACTGCCAGGCCCAGGCATACTTGATTGGGACGAGCTGATTCACGTCCGCCGTCTGGTTATTGATGATCCGCTTCTGCTCCGCCCGGATTCGCTCGGAGGTCATCGGGATGATCGGCTGGCCGCTCATTGGCAGACCTCGCAGGCATCGCCGGAATTGATCCGGCAGGCGACCGGGTCCAGCGCCGCGACCGGCTTCGCCGACGGCGCGCGATACTGGCCCAGCGGATTGCCGTACTTGTTCACGTCCATCGTCGCCTTCTCGATCCGCGTAGCCCCCAGCGACCGCAGGTAGTACGTGGTCTTCAACCCCCGCTCCCAAGCCAGGAGATACATCGTGTGCAGCTTCTTCCCGCTGGCCTCAGCCATGTAGAGGTTCAGCGACTGCCCCATGTCGAGCCAGACCTGCCGGCGGGCGGCGCACTCGATGAGCCATTCGTACCCGATCTCGAACGCGGCCGCGTAGCGGTCTTTCACCGCCTGCGGGATGCGCGGAATTTCCTGCAGGGCCCCGTCAAAATATTTGAGGTCGTCGCGCATCGCCGCGTCCCAGAGGCCGAGCGCCTGCAGCTCCTCCACGAGGTACGGGTTGCCCATCGTAAACTCCCCGGAGAGATTGCTCTTCACGTACAGGTTCTTGTACGTCGGCTCGATCGAGGCCGTGACCCCGGCGATGTTGGCAATCGTCGCGGTCGGGGCGATCGCCATCGTGTTGCTGTGACGCAGGCCATACCGCCGGATCGCCTCGCGGACCGGCGTCCAGTCCAGCCGCGGCGTCACCGGCACCGTGACGTGCCCGCCGCGCTCCTGGGCCAGCAACGCGACGGTGTCCTGCGGGAGGAGCCCCCGCGCCCACTTGGACCCTTGGAAACTCGCGTACGCGCCGCGCTCGGCGGCCAACTCGGCGGAGGCCAGGAGCGCGTGATACGCAATCTGTTCCATGCTCTCGTCGGCGAAGGCGACCGCCTGCGGCGACGCGTAACTCAACCCCTGCAGGTAGAGCGCGTCCTGGAATCCCATGATCCCGAGGCCCACCGGACGATGGCGGAGATTAGACGCCTTGGCCTGCGGTGTCGGGTAATAATTGAGATCAATCACGTTGTCCAGCATCCGCATGGCGACGCGGACCGTTTGCGCCAGCCGCTCGCCGTCCAACCCACCGGCGGTCGTATGCACGGCGAGATTCACGGAGCCAAGGTTGCACACGGCCGTCTCCTCCCGCGACGTATTGAGGAGGATCTCGGTGCAGAGATTCGAGCTGTGGACGACGCCGGCGTGGTCCTGCGGCGAGCGAATGTTCGACGGATCTTTAAAGGTGATCCAGGGGTGGCCGGTTTCGAACAACATGCTCAGCAGCTTCCGCCACAGCTTGACGGCGGACACCGTCCTGGCCTGCCGGAGCCGCCCGGCCTTAGCCTCCTGCTCGTACCGCTCGTACCGGCGCTCGAACGCCCGGCCGTAGAGGTCGTGCAGGTCCGGCGCCTCCTGAGGACTGAACAACGTCCAGTCGGCGTTCGCCAGCACCCGCTTCATGAACAGGTCGGGAATCCAGGCCGCGGTGTGCATGTCGTGCGTGCGCCGCCGCTCATCGCCGGTGTTCTTCCGCAGCTCGAGGAACTCCTCGATGTCGAGGTGCCAGACTTCCAGGTAGGCGCAGACAGCCCCTTGTCGTCGGCCCCCTTGGTTCACGGCGACCGCCGTGGAGTTGGCCACCTTGAGGAATGGGACCACGCCCTGACTCTTGCCATTCGTCCCCTCAATGTGCGCGCCGAGGGCGCGGACCGGCGTCCAGTCGTTGCCGAGCCCGCCGCTCCATTTCGACAAGAGGGCGTTGTCCCGAATGCCCGAGAAAATCCCGTCGAGGTCATCCGGCACCGTCGTCAGGAAACAGGACGACAATTGGGGATGGAGCGTGCCGGCGTTGAACAACGTTGGCGTCGAGGGAATATACCGGAAGGTGGACATCACCTCGTAGAATTCGATGGCCTGCTCGTTCCGCGATGTCCCTTCCCCGAGGGCGAGCCCCATCGCGATCCGCATCCAGAAGATCTGCGGGGCCTCGAGCCGCCGTCCCTCGTGGTGCAGGAAATAGCGGTCGTAGAGCGTCTGCAAGCCCATATACCCGAATTGGAAGTCCCGCTCGGGGCGGAGGGCGTGGCCGAGCCGTTCCAGGTCGAACTCCAGCATCGCCGGGGCCAACCGCCCACACGCGACGGCCTGGCGCACGGCCTGCCCGAGGAGCTCGGGATAGGCGGCCGCCATCTCGCCCGCGGTGCTGGGGCGGCCGGCCACTTCGCGGTAGACCGTGCGTAGGAGCCACCGGGCGGCCACGAACCGATAGGTCGGGTCCTCCTCGATGAGCGCGCGGGCCGCCATCAAGATCGTATCGCTCAACTGGGCCGTCGTCATGCCGTCGAACCCGTTGGCCAGCGCCTGGCGCAGAATCGCCTCGACGGAGACATGGTCTTCCAGCCCTCGGCAGACCGTGGCGATCGAAAGCTTCAAGCGCTCGAGGTCGAGCCGCTCGACGCCGCCGTGCTCCGTCTTCAGGGTCCACGCCTCTTTGAGCGTCAGCGGCGGCGCGGCCGGGGGTTGGGTCTCGCGGGCCTGCCGGCGCGCGTCGCGATAGGCATGGTAGCGCGTGGCCACATCGTGGTGCCCCATCGCGGTCAGTGTGCGCTCGACGAGGTCCTGGATGGCTTCAATGTGGATGGTGCGAGCCGAGGACGGCGCCTCCGTCCGGAGCGCCTCCACCACGAGGTCCGCCACGCGCAGCGCCGTCTCCTGATCGGTGGTCGGCAGTCGGCCGTCGGGCCGGCCGGCCGCGAACACCTTGCCGATGGCGATGGCAATTTTCTCCGGTTTGAACGCGACGACGCGGCCATCTCGTTTCTGGATCGTCAGGCGCTCCGCCTCGAACCGCTGCTGCTCGTGCCGGCGGCGGTACGCGGCGTACTCTTCGGCGATGGCGTCGTGGCCCGCCGCGCGCAGTTCACGGACGACGGCGTCCTGAATATCCTCGATGAACACGACGGTGTGGCGCGCCGCCTCGGCGCGGCACCAGGCCACGACACGGTCGGCCACCGCCACGGCCTGGGCTTGGGGCTCCACCGGCAGGGCCGACTCATGGGGGACGGTCAAGTGGGCTTTCCACGCGTGCTCGATGGCGCGGAGGATGCGAAGCTCGAAGAACGGGACCTGCTGGCCGTTGCGTTTCTTGATGGTGAGCGTGATCGGCGTGGCGGCGATGTCGGTCATCGGACCTCCCTCGGGTTGTCTCACTGGCGAGTTCGAGGAGGTCTTCAAGAGAGAGGGATGGCGGCACAGGGACTGCCGGCCCCGCCCTCGAGGGCCTGCTGGAACTCGACGTCCCTGGCAGGTCTTCTGACTCGGGGGCTTCCTCCGGAACGCCTTCCCATCCCGTCTTCCACGAGACAGTGGCTGCGCCCCTTGAGGTTTGCTGGGCGCCGTTCCGTGTCGTCCCCCACACAGCGGCGGGGCCGTCCCGGATTCTCACCGGGTTCCCTTTTCACCGAGGGCTTGCGCGCCCCGGCACCAGGGCCAACGTGTCGACTGCGGAGGGAACGATACTACGCGCCCTGCGGCGCGGTCAAGGAAAAAGGGTGGTTACAGGTAGAACGCGAAACCGTCCTGGCCGCCTAACTTCACGGACTGCGCGGATGCCGGCATCCAATAGATCTCCTGATCCTTGAATAGCCGATTCGTCGCAATCGCGACCATCGCTTCTTCGGTGAAACCAGCAACTTCGTCCACCGTGAAGAAACGCACGATCGGCACATGGGCAATGCCCTTGGCGTGTTGAATATTGATCATCGTCAACACCATCGCTTCGGCGGCCGGCACCGGATCCGGAATGAATCTATGACGCGTAATGACCTTGGAGGTCCGGATGGATTCTGGCAATCGATCAAAGAGCCCTTCCGTCATGAACACGGGGAACTGGCCAGGGCGCGGAGATGCCGGCAAACGTCTCCGAGCGGCTTGGACCACCTCCGCAGGAACCCACGCAATCTCTCGGATTGCGGTCTGCATAAATCCTGGCGCCGGGCCCAGCTGCTCGGCGAGCTCTTTCCCTTCCGTGGAGGTCAACGCAAACACCCGCGCCTCCTCCAAGCCGGCCGGCGTTTCGACTTGGCGGACGAAGGTCTCAAGCACGGCACGGCCCGCCGCGTTATTCTGAGGATAGGTGACGAGCATCACGGTGCGGCCGGCTTTCCGAAGGGCCTCGTAGGTGGCCAGCGCTTGGATCACGCGATAATCATCCGACATCGAGACGATCGGCGAGTCAGGCGTCGTCATCGGCAGCAGGATGATCGTGACGCCGGCATGGTCGTTGATCTCCATCTCGTGGGTCGCGTGGTTGTAGCGAGGCCCTTCGTTCACATCCACGTCAATCTGCCACGGGCGCCGAAACAGTCGCGTCGCCGTCTCCTGCAGGAACTCGGCGAGGGTCCGGCCATCCTCGGTATGCTGCAAATCGCCGTAGTGGGCGATCACCGGCGTCGGATGGAATGTGCCGCCCATGACCGGTCCGGGCGTCGTGCTGGACTTCTTCAGCGCCAGAATGGCCCGCACCACGTCCGCCGCGTTGGTCATGGACCCGCCCATCGCGCTGACCTGGGCTTGGACCACCTCAGGCGCCAGCCCTGCGTAGGTCACGTGAACCTGGCCATCCACCGCGGTAGGCAACGGGGTCGCGGGCTGCAGGATGTCTTGATACATCGCGGTCTGGGAGAACTCGACATGCATCGGCAGCTTGCGCAGAATCCAACGCGGCAACTCCTCGAAGTACCGCTTCGGGATCACGGCGCCGTTGGCCTCGAAATCCTCGGCCTTGAGATACCCGCCGACTTTCATCACTTCGATGACCATCAGCTTGGCAATCCGCTTGTACTCCTCCACGGACGGCTGGTTGATGAACCGCAGGCCCCACCGGTTCGCCACGCCCGCCAACGCCACGAGCCCTCCCTGGAAGATACCGGACAGACGCGCCGCCCACGCCCCGTGCACCGTCACATCCAACCGCGAATGGCCCGCGTCCCGCATTTGTGTCAGGAACCCGGCCTGCGCCGCCGAGAGCCGCGCGTCATCGGTCTGGAGCGTCAGGAACACCCGATCGCTCTCGGCCGCCGGGCGATGGAACGCCGGGTCCAGCGGCTCATCAATCACCACCTTGAAGGGGACCTGAGGATCGAATTGATCGAGCGGTCCCTTCCCCACGCGCCCCAAACTCTCCTCAAACAACTGCTTCAGCCAGGGGGCCAGAAAGGCCAGCTCCTTCGGGAGCATCAGCGTCACCTTGTTCTTCCCCTGCTCCGCCAGCACGGCCAGCGCCGTGCCGAGCGAGAGGAACGTCTCCTGCTCTTCCTGAGACAGACGGGCCTGCCCGACCCATTCGGTCAGATCAATCCCGTTGAGCGCCAGGAATCGCAGGGGAAATTTGGTCGCGGTCGGCCCGCTCATCCGTCCGGCCGCCGTCTCACGGCCGTCCGGTTGGAGCGCAATCAACCGGTGGGCCATTTGCTGGGCCTCGGCAAACTGATAGACCGAGGAATTTTTCAGCGTCAGCATTTCCAAGCGGGGATCCAGCGGAACCCCCAACACCCGACACAACTCGGCGTAGTAGGCCAACAGGATGACCGGCTCCTCCGACGTCATCCCCATGGACATCGGCTCAACACCCGTGGTCTTCAGATACTCGACGATCGCCTCCGCCGCATCCGGCAGGAGGGCACGCCACACACTGCGGTCGCTGGTCTCCACGACGGTGCCCGGCCGCTGGCGCAGTAGCCCGCTCTGCTGCAGGGCTCGGCCGATCCCAGCCGATCCGCCCATCCCCAGATGGTCCACGCGTCTGAGTTCGGTCCCTTCGGCGGCAAACCGATCTCGGAACGCATCGGCCTCGACCTGGACCTGCCGGAGTTCCTCCGGATGGGCGATCAGATGGTCCGGCATCGTGTACGGCCCGAGACGGCTGATCACGCGGATCTGACCAGGATGGCCGGTTGGATCTTCCTGCCACTCGGCTCCGATACGGATGAAGGGGTTCTGCGCCGCAGCGGTTTCAACATCGGCGCGGGGCATGAACCGCCCACCAGCCGCCGGAATCCGTTCATGCGCATTGCGGATGAGCTCTGGGAGCTGCGCGATCCGAGCGCTCGCCGCCTGGACCGCCGACGTCACCGACCGGTCTACTTGCATCGAGAGCGCAAACCGCCCCTCCTCCAAGCCGGTGCCCTGCGAGAGCCTGCGGGGATGGCGCGCCATCACCGCCGAGAACTGCTCGCGCCTCCATGAGGTGGAGGGCCCGAGCGGTTCACCCGCCTCGCTCAGCCAGTGGACCGACAAGGACTTGAGCGCCAGGTGAGGATCACGCGATGTCTGGGCGACATAGAAGTACACACGCTGACGATGGCCCTTGAGGTCTTGGATGCTGAAGATGCCGCCGGCCGTCAGATCGTCCACATCCTGAACCGGGGTGCCTCTTGCAGAGTTGAGCCCCTTGGCAGGGATCACGCGGCGAGCCCCGCGCTGGATCACCTCATCGCGCCCTAGCAGATAATCTCCACGGCGCGGGAGCAACTGAGCACCCGGGTTAACGGCTTTGACGTCGAGCATCGTTTCGCTGTGGGCGCCGAGCACGACCGCATACTCGACGCCGGACCCGTGCGCCGCACGAAGCCCGACAAAAGCGCCCAGCGGCAGATTCATGAACGCCGTCTCGGTCAACGAGGTTCCGTCGTTATAGTTGAGGCGCGGCTCCTCCAAGCCGGTACGGGGGGATGTGAGGGCCGCTTCGAGCTTCTTCTCGGCGTCGGTGCCTTCGAGGCCGGCGCGGAGGGCAAAGGCGGGGATCGGCGCGATCGCCAGCGAGAGGGCGAGCAGGGCTGTCACGCTACGGAACGTCGGGTGCCGCATCAGGGAGTCCTCCTTATTAAGGTATAGGTAGTCTACCGGGGATCAGGGAGGTGTCAAGCGTCGTGTTCGAAACTTAGTGTTACTAACATTTCTCGTCGAGCCAGCGGGCGAGCATGGCGGTGGACCAGCCATGGGCCCCCCAGCCGACGATGAGGTTCCCCAACACCCGATCGTCAGTGGCGACGATCGTCTGGGCACCAGGGACAGCTCCCTGTTTCTGCGACCGGCAGACGAGCCGCTCGATGACGGTGTCGGCCGATTGGCGCGGGCCGGCGAACAGGACTTCCAGGTGGGCGGAGGAGGCGTGGGTGATGTCCTCGATCGGCTGGCCGTCGAAGACGACGGTGCAGCGGATCCCGCGGGTAGCAGCGGCCAGCTCCAGATCGCGCAGGAGGGTCTGGCGGGCGACGGGGATCGGCGGAGTGCCGGGGCGGCGGGCCCAGGCGTACAGGACGTTGTACCCGTCCACGATCAGGTGGTCCAGCATCTCAACGGAGCGTGCGGAGGAAGCGGAAGAAGCGGACGGTGTCGGCGACGGGGCGGATGCGGCTACGCTCGTTGCGGTAGATCGTGGTGATCGGCACCGAGACGAGGCGGAACCCGACGCGGGCGGCCTTGATGAGCAGTTCCGACTCGATCTCGTAGCGCTCGGTCGTGAGCGTGATCTGCTCCAGGACCTCGCGGCGGACCGCCCGGAAGCCGCACTGGCTGTCGGGCACCCATTGGCCGCACAGCCGCGAGATGCCGCGGGACATCAGCCAGTTGGTGACGCGGCGCCCCCACGGCATGTTCCGGAGGTTCTGCATCCGGTTGCCAACGACGACGCCGACCCCGTCGGCCTGGAGCGCCTCGAGCAATCGCGGCAGATCGCCGGGGAGATGCTGGCCGTCGCCGTCCATGGTCACGACGACCTGCGCCCCGCGCGTCAGCGCCTCCGCGAAACCGTCCCGCAGACTGCGGCCTTTCCCGATGTTCTGCGGATGGCGCAGGACGCGGGCGCCGGCCGTGTGCGCGACGTCGGCGGTGCGGTCCGTCGAGCCGTCATCCACGACGACGACCTCGCACCCCATCGGCGTGAGCTGGACCACCAGCGAGCCGATCGTCCGCGCCACATTGAACCCCGGGA
>OBEQ012688460.1_pt1 | contig 16899 bp, 13 predicted proteins | sample 1670901 | NCBI WGS metagenome assembly OBEQ01 (sample SAMEA104232315, study PRJEB22302) | groundwater metagenome | biome: forest; feature: aquifer; material: groundwater | place: USA | collected 2011-08-07 | depth 5.4 m
ATGAACGATGTAATTTTTATCGTCCTCCAGATCAAGCGAAGCCACGTCTTTTGACCAAAGAATCGCTTGGAGTGTATCTGGGATGGATTTCATCCTATGATTCTACCACCATTCAAACAAAAATTCAAAAAAAATGAATGACAGAAAAAGGCTCCAAGAATCAAAGATATAGCTTACAAGGATCCTTAAAAAGGATCACAATAAGTGGCTCGACAAAACGAGGTTCGGGAGCTTCGTGGCGCATAGTCTCAAAATTGTTTCAAAAATCTCACATCATTCTTATACAAGATCCGGATGTCGTCGAGCTGCATCCCTTCTTTCATCATGTATGACCGTTCGACTCCCCAGCCAAAGGCAAGACCGGAATATTTTTTCGAATCGATACCGGCGGCCTTAAAAACATTGGGATGCAAGAGACCCGCACCACCAAGCTCCAACCAGCCACGCTTGCAGGTGCGACACTTCTGTCTGTCTGACGCGATTCCGGTGCCGCCGCAAACTCCACAAGACACATCTATTTCGAAGGATGGTTCCGTAAAACGAAAATGAAACGGACGCATACGGACTTCGCGTGTCGGACCAAAAAATTCTTTGACAAAATAATCTAACAATCCTCGAAGATGCGCGAGCGATACGCCTTCAGCGACAAACGAGCCATCGAACTGATGGAACATTGGCACGTGCGTGCCGTCGATCTGTCGACGATAGCACTTCGCGATGTTGATGTTGCGGATCGGCAACTGTCTTTCAGACAAAATGCGCGCTGTGCCATTCGTCGCATGCGGGGTGAGAAGCATCTTCCCCAGCTTGGACGGAGGGGCGTCCAAAAAAAACGTTTCCCATTCGTCGCGCGCCGGATGATCTGGCGGCATGTTCAGCGCCTCGAACGCGTACCAATCCCAATCTACTTCCGGATAGCGCGTGCGCACGAAACCGATCTTCGTAAAAATATCCGTGATCTCATTGATCGCCTGCGTCACGAGGTGGAGATGACCTTCGGGCGGACGGGTGCCCGGCTCTGTCACATCCTCCCGCTCTTCGTCCGCGAGCATCGTGAGCGACGCGGCTGCGAGCTCTGTTCGCTTCGTCGCGATCATCTCCTCGATCTCGCGCTTGATCTCATTCGCAAGAGCACCAAATTTCGGCCTGTCTGCCGCCGGAACATTCGCAAGACCTTTTAGGAGATTTGTGAGTTCCCCTTTCCGACCAAGATATTTAATTTCAATCGTATCAAGCGTCGAAAAATCAGACGCCGTGCGCACAAGCTCCGCAACTTCAACTCGTAAACCATTTAACTGGTCTTCCATACCGACGTACTTTACACGTGACTCATAATATTCGCTAGATCACGATGCCAAAACAATCAAAACGGATGGAACAAGCGCGACACATCTCTTGCGGTCACGAGAAGAAGGATGAGAATAAGAATGATGAACGCGATGTTATGGATACCAATTTCAAGATGGCGACTCATGGGCCGGCGACGAAGCTTTTCGATCACAAGAAAGAGAATCCGGCCGCCGTCAAGCGCCGGGATCGGAAAGAAATTGATCACCGCGAGATTGACCGAGAGCATTGCCGTGAACTGCAAGAACGGCGCGACTCCCTGTTGTGCAATTCGATTCGCCATAACCGCGATGCCGACCGGACCGGAAAGCTCCTGCGCCACTTTCCCGACGAACAGCTGACGAAAAACGTCCCCGAGGGCGACGACGATCTCCTTTGTGAGTGTTGCGGTCAAGAGAACGCCGTGAAACATCGCGCGCGGCAACGAGAATGAAACGGTTCCGATCTCTTCGAGGGCGACGCCAATACCCGGTCTCTCGATTTCCGCGAGATACAAAGGCGTTACGGTGAGTGATAGCTCCGCTCTACCGCGCTTCACGATGAGCGTCATTGGCCGCGTGCCATTCGCGCCGATCGCCATGCGCGCATTTAGAGCGGATACGAACACATTTCCTTCAACGCGAAGCAGTTCATCCCCTGGCTCGATGCCAGCATGCGCGGCCGGCGAGTTTTGCAGAACGTGGTTGATCACGATGCTCCGATTCGCGATCTGCGCGTACGCAGGAAGCCCTTCGAGCGATGCGACGGTTCCGAAGAAAAACAGGATTGAGAAGAGCGCCGCCGCAAGCAGCCAGTTCATAATCACTCCAGCCGCGATGATCACCGCTCTCTGCCAAATCGGTTTCGCGTGGATCGAATCCGGATCGTGTATTCCATCATCCTGCTCTCCTTTGATCCGCACAAAACCGCCAAACGGCAACCAGTTGAGTGACCAGACCGTGTTCGCATATTTCGTGTGATCGCGTGGCCCGACGATCTTCCACTTTTTGCGGTCTTTCGCAAAACCAATGAGCCGCGGCGGAAAGCCAAACCCGAATTCCTCCGTCTTCACTCTAAAAAGACGTGCCGCGAAATAGTGGCCAAACTCATGAAAAATTACGAGCGCAGAAAGGGCGAGAAGAAAAATGATGACGAACATATAGAGAGGATATCTGGAATCAGGCGGGGGGGCAATGTTTTGAATATCTCCTCACCGCACGTTGAAATAGATCACCTTTCTCCTCAAAATTTTTCCAGAGCGAATAGCTTGGCGAGGCCGTCGAAAGAAGGCAGATGTGCCCTTTTGGGGTATGTTGAATGGCAAAATGCACCGCCTCTTCCATACGACGCGTCTTCAAAATTTTAAAATCTCGACGTGATATCAGCATCCGATTCCCACTGGGAGGAAATAGCACAATATTTTGAATGTGATATTTTCTCAGCATTTTTTCGAGTTCGCCAAAATCAACGCCACGATCTTCTCCACCAAGAAAAATTGTCCCAATATTCTTTAGCGTCTTGATTGCCATGATCGTTGATTCTGGAGCGGTAGAAATTGCATCGTCATAAAATTGTATTCCGTTGTATGTCCCAACATATTCCAAACGATGCGGAAGTGGCTTGAAATTTTTTATCGCTTTCCGTATGACGGAGTCTGAAACGTTGAGACATCGCACGACGGTGATTGCGGCTTGGATATTTCTTCGGTTGTGAACGCCGAGTAACGGAATTTCGCTTTTTTTGAGAGGAATGTGTGTGGAGGTAAAAGGGGGCTGTACTGCGATGTCTCCACGTTTCTGAAATGCAAAAATATTTTTCTTGGCTGCGTAATAATTTTCAACTCCGCCATGATAATCCATGTGCTCGGGAAAGAGATTCAACAGAAGAGCTATATTGGGAGAATATTCAATATCTTCCAGCATATAACTGGAGAGTTCAATAACAAAAATTTCATCGGGATCAACTGTCGTGAGGAGGACCTCTAACATGGGATGTCCGATATTGCCAATCAAACGAACTTTTTTACCTGCGGCTTGAAGCATGGCATATATGAGACTTGCGGTTGTGCTTTTCCCCTTGCTCCCCGTGACGCCGATGGTGAAATTTTTGTTTTGAGAAAAGAAAATATTCGTTGCGGTCACATACGGAATTTTGACCTTCGCTTTTTGGATCCCTGGAGTTTTAATGGCAAGGTCAAAATCTTGTTGTTGTGTAAGGTAATTTTTACTGACCTGTCGGTCCAAAATGCCGATGTTGATGTTAGGATAATTTTTCTGAATATATTTTTCGGTAACCTTTCCTTCCTTGCCGTAACCCAAAATACAAACGTTCTTCATTCCAAGAAAACGAAAGGGTGTTGGAAGCGTCAGCGCCGGAACCGTCTTGAAAACCTGTTTGACACGTGTGTGCGGATTCTTGATTTTTGAAAGAAAGGTCTTGACAACAATCGCATTCTTAAATTTTTTTGAAGCGAGAAAAAGAGCCGCTTGCGATTCTTCAAATGTGCCCACGCAATCAAACGGCTTGATCGTGCCAAACCCAAGCAAATCTTGATACAGCGGTACAAGTGAGTTTTGTGCAAGAAGATCCTTCTGGAAGATACCGAGAAGTTCTTTCTTACGAAGAAATGGAGCGAGCATCAAGAATACAAAAGCGCACTTGGGACATTCTCCGCACCAGAAAGAATTTGGCCGTTTTCCAAAAACCTTGAAGTTCTTATTGCAACTCGTAAACAATAAAAAATACTTCTTCTGCTCGGCAAACATTTTTGCGATTCGAATTTCGTAAAACTGACGAAGGAGCGAAAAGTATGTAATGTCTGGAGTCATGAACTTTCGTGTGTATGCTTGGAGGAGCGCTTCAAACTCAATCGATTTGCTCCATTGATGATTGATAACTTCACCTCGATACTGAAGATTGCCAAAATTACTACTATGCTCATTTGCAACGATCACATATTTAAATTCATACATGGCCGCCGCGAGAAGCCCTAAAAATGCATACAGAGCCGAAATGGGAATATGTCCATTGGTGGCCCCTTCGTATGTTTCAAATATTTTCGGATCAAGCACTCTCTGAATTTTGAAGAAGGGTTTTCCGAGCTCCTCGGCGATACGTTCCGAGAGGACATCTTTCCGTTGTGTCTCAATGAGAAAAGAGGCCGTATCAAAATTTTTCAATAATTCAGCGGCAACGATTGAATCTTTTCCGCCGCCAATACCGACAAGTGCGCGATCGCGAATTTTGATCTGCACAGGATCGGGTTGGATGTTTGTGTATGGAAATTTTGCGAGTTGGTTCGGATGTAGTTTATTTCTATATAAAAATTCTCCGAGGCCTTTTCTATACACGGTATTCCAGAATGTACTTTGTTCTTGTGATAATTGAAATGAAGTGACAATCTTGGGTGGACAGTAGAGTTTATAGTAACTAATGCCCAGAATCAGTTCTAAAGGTTCTAGAAATTTTTTCATTGATTCTCGTTTGAGATTGTCTGAAACTTTTGGCAAAATGATTGTTTCGGTAAACTCAAGAGGATCGCGATGAAAAAATTCTATGCGATAGTCAAAGGTGATTTTTTTATTCTTGGCGTCAAATCGATGACCGCAAAAGCGAAAAATTTTTGCTTGAGATTGCCTCATACCTGATTCAGACGTCTTCGATCATACCTTGTATCTCCCTCAGCTTCTCTTCGAACAACTTCTTGCTCTTCGCTTCGAGATTGAGACGGAGCAGCGGCTCGGTGTTTGATGCGCGAACGCTGAACCACCAGTCTGCAAACTCGATTCGCACGCCGTCAATGCGAATGACCTTCACGGCTTCGGACGCGTAGCGCTGCTCGAAAGATTCAATAGCCGCGACGGGATCCGCGACTTCAAAATTCATCTCCTCGGACTTCGCGTAGCGACGCAGCGGCGTCCACAACTCGGAGAGCTTTTTGTGTTCACGAATGAGACGACGGAGAAGCAGAAGCATCGCAAGATCGCCGGATTCGCAATTCCAGAGCTCTTGGAAATAAAAATGCATCGAGACCTCGCCGCCAAAGGACGCGGACTTCTCGCGCATGAGACGCTTAATCTTCGCATGCCCCACGGAACACATCTCGGAATGACCTCCGGCCTCGGTCACGGCTTCTGGAACGGCCCACGAGGATCGTACGTCATAGAGCACGAGCCCATCCGGCTTTTCGCGAAGAATCTCTTCGGCCAAGAGTGCGGTCAATAGGTCCCCGGGAATCGGCTCCCCCGTCTCATCCACGAATCCAACGCGATCTGCATCTCCATCAAACGCGACTCCCATTGCGCACCCGCGCTCGCGAACGACGCGTTGGAGATCCACCAGTGTTTCACGCTTGAGTGGATTTGCTTCATGATTTGGAAATGATCCGTCCGGATCAAAATAGAGCGGCGTCGCGTCAATCCATGGGAGACGTACCAACAATTCTGGCAAAACAGCGCCCGCCATCCCATTCCCTGTGTCGATCGCGATCTTCACCTTCGGCATCTCGTTTGGAAGTTTTGCGAGAGAAAGAATATGTGTGATGTATCTGTCGATCGCTGTCGGATCGTCTGTGATGGACCCCTGCTTGTCATTCCCGCGTAGGCGGGAATCCAGTGCAAATGCATCCGCGAGTTCCTCCATGCCACTCCCTTGCCCGATGGGCATGCAATCTCCGCGCGTGATCTTGAAGCCATTGTAGATACCCGGGTTGTGCGAGGCCGTGATCATCACACCGAGATCAAATCGAGACGAGGATTGGGCAAGCCCGAGCGTCACATTAAACATCGGCGTTGAACACAGGCCGATGCGTGTCACATCAACGCCAGAAGACACAAAACCTTCGATGAGTGCGACTTCGAGCTCCTGCGACGTCACGCGCATATCGCGGCCGATCAACACCCGAATGGGCTTGAACTGGCTGGAAATCGCAACACCGAGGCGCTTCGCAAACACTGCGTCAATCTCACCGGGAGCAAGTCCTCGGATGTCGTATGCCTTAAAAACACTCATATTCTGGAAGGATTCTTATGTTCTGGACGAAAATGCCTCGATTCTATATACTTTCATCGTAACATTCCATCACTCATTTACCAACTTTTCCTATGGCAACGTGGATTCTTCTTGCGGTTCTTGCCGCGATCGCGCTCTGGCTCATCACGACGTATAACGGTCTTGTATCCCTCAAGAATAAAACTGACGAGGCCTGGTCGGATATTGATGTCCAGCTCAAGCGGCGATATGATCTCGTCCCAAATCTCGTGGAGACAGTGAAGGGCTATGCCTCGCATGAGCAAGGCACGTTTCAAAAAGTAATCGAAGCGCGCAACGCCGCGATGGGCGCGAAGGGTGTCGCGGAACACGCGCAGGCCGAAAATATACTTTCACAAACCTTGAAAAGCATGTTTGCGCTCGCCGAATCCTATCCCGACCTCAAAGCGAACCAGGGCTTTCTTGAGCTCCAAGGCCAGCTTGCTGAACTCGAAGGTCATCTTCAAGCCGCGCGACGCTTCTACAACGGCAACGTTCGCGACTTCAATACAAAACTCCAAGAATTCCCGACGAACCTGATCGGGGGCACGCTCGGTTTCGCGCCACGTGACTTCTTTGAAATCACAGAAACAGAAAAGGTCACTCCAACGGTACAATTTAGCAACAAGTAGGATGCAGTACGTAGACGGTAGACGATAGACCGTAGCCCTAATCTGTAGTGTCCTTCCGCTTGAGCTATCGTCTACTGTCTACTGTCTATTTCTCCCACAATGCTCACCCCAGACCTCCTCGATCGCTTCACGACACATCTCAAAGACGCGCTTCAAACCGCGCTTCATTTTGCGGTACGAAACGGTCGGATGCTTGTGGAGCCCGGTGACATTCTCGTCGGGCTCGCGAGCGAGAAAGGATCAATCGGAGCCGAGATTCTTCTCAAAAACGGCATCGTGCTACAAAAAGCCGAAACCGAGTTCCGCGGCATTCCTCCCATCAGCCCCAAGGGGGGAGTGGCCGCACCTGATCTCTCGCCGGCCGTCAAACGGATTGTCGAAAAGTGCATCTTGACCGCGCATCTCCACGAACACAAATACATTGGCACGGAACATCTTCTCTCTGCGCTTCTCGATGGAAACGGCGAAGACGTGAATCGGTTTCTGGAACAGAGCGGCGCTTCGCCCACGGCGCTCCGCGAGCAGGTGTTGCAAGTGTTGAAATCCACGTCCCGTTTTCCGGAACTTTCCGGACTTGAAGGATTCAGCGAATTGGAGACGAAACAACCGTCGATGACACCGAATGCGCCGTCGCATCCGGCAACGGCACAACGCGCCGCGCGGCTCTCTGCGCTCGACGCGTTCACATGCGAACTCACAAAGGCGGACATCGCGAAAACGCTCGACCCCGTAATCGGCCGCGAAAACGAACTGCTTCGCGTGATTGAGATCCTGTGCCGTCGGAACAAGAATAACCCTGTCCTGCTTGGCGAACCTGGCGTCGGCAAAACGGCAATCGCCGAGGGGCTCGCAAAACGCCTTGCCTCGAATGACGTTCCAGACATCCTGCACGGCCGACGTCTCTTGTCGCTTGATCTCGCGCTCATGGTTGCCGGCACGATGTATCGCGGGGAATTTGAAGCGCGGCTCAAACAAATTCTCGAGGAGATCCGGAGCGATCCGAACGTCATTCTCTTCATCGACGAAATTCACAACATCGTCGGCGCTGGATCTACGACCGGTTCGCTCGACGCGGCAAACATCCTCAAACCCGCGCTGGCGCGAGGAGAAATCCGTTGCATCGGCGCAACAACATGGGCTGAATACAAAAAACATATCGAACCCGATGCGGCGCTCGAACGCCGCTTCCAGCCCGTATCCGTGGATGAACCTTCTCCCACGGCGACACTCACAATGCTCCAAGGACTTGAGACGTTTTATGCAACTCATCACCGCGTGACTTACGCGCCAGAAGTGCTTCCCGCGTGCGTGCATCTGGCAGAGCGATATTTGCCGGACCGCTTCTTTCCGGACAAAGCGATTGACCTTCTTGACGAAGCTGCGGCGTGCGTGAACGCGCGGCGTCACTCGCGCGACCGGATGGAACGGCTCACAACCTTTGAACTTGCGATTAACGCGGCGATCGAGGCGAAGCATCAAGCCGTTGCCGAAGGGCATCTTGACGCGGCGACGCATGCGACGCACGAAGCCGAGAAACTCGAACGTGAATATGAAACGCTCAAATCATCCTACGATGCGGAGCGCGCAAAAGAGATGCCGACCGTGACGATTTTGGACGTCGCCGAAGTCGTGTCGAGAATCGCGGGCGTGTCGCACACGACCGCGCTCGCAACGGAACGCGAGCGACTCTCAACCTTTGAGAAGAAACTCTCCGATGTCATCGTCGGGCAACCCGTGGGAATGAAAGAAATTTCAGACGTCATCTGCCGATCACGACTCGGCCTTGGCGACCCGGTCCGTCCGAAGGCATGCCTGATGCTCGTCGGCCCATCCGGCACGGGCAAAACGGAAACCGCCCGCGTGATCGCGAATGAAATTTTCGGTCGCAACGACGCGTTGCTCAAACTCGACATGTCTGAATTTTCGGAACACCATACCATTTCCAAACTCGTCGGATCGCCCGCCGGCTACGTCGGTTATCGCGACGCGACAAAACTCACGGACCGGATCCGCAAACGGCCGCATTGTGTCGTTCTCTTTGATGAATTTGAAAAAGCGCATCCGGACGTTCAAAATCTCCTGCTCCAAATCATGGAAGATGGAACGCTTTCGGATGGGACGGGACGCTCCGTATCGTTCCGTCACACCTACATTCTGCTCACATCGAACGTGGGTAGCGATACGCTTGGCATGAAAACGCTTGGCTTCGGCGACGAGACGCGGGATTTTGCCACCGGAGTGCGCACGGAACTCACGCAACGTTTTCGACCGGAACTTCTGAACCGGCTCGACCGGATCGTCGTCTTCCAACCGCTCACGACAGATTCGATGCGCATGATTCTTCGCCGCGGACTTGATGAAATTCTTCGCCGCGTCGAGGACGTTCAACGCGTGGCGTGCAATACCAGCGACGGAGTGCTGGAATGGCTTCTCGCCCAACCACTTCCGCCGGAAGAAGGCGCGCGCGCCGTGCGACGGCTTCTCGAACGCGAAGTGACGGCCGTGATCAGCAAACTCTTGTCCGAAAAACCACAAAAGAAAAAACTTCAGATTAAAGTGACCAGCGTGGGACTTCGAATCGTGTAAAACACATCCATGTCGTACGAGGAGGAACAGCGACGCGACGCGGATCTCGAGCGACAACGCACCGCGGATCAGCGCCTCAAAGATACGCGGCTCAATGAAGACGCGGGGGAATCCGTGCTTGACCGCGGGCGCCAGACGCCGTCCTACGCGTTTCGAGAACCGCCGCCACCCGAACCGATCGCCGGCGGCGGGCTTGTTGAAACGCCGCAGATGGCGCTGGAGCGTGAACGAGCGGCAGAAGCGCACATGCGCCGCACATCGGAACAATTCCTTGGTCCGGGATCCGGGACGGAGGACACGCGATCAGAGCGAGAGCCCGTTCCGGACACAGGCGCGTCGCTCACAGACCAAGAGAGACAGACGGAGGACACAGAAACCCAAGAGGAAGAGGAGCCATCACTCACGGACGAGGTTCACGCGCGCCAACTCTGGGAGCAGCAGCGGGATAGAGAACGGCAAATCGCGACGCAACGCGTGGAACAGCGACAAGGGGAGATGAACCAGCGGAACTACGACCTCACGAAACTCGGGAGCGCGACAACGATCTTCGGCCCGCCGTTCATCATCGCCTATCAGACGATCCGAGAACTATTTTTTCCATCCAATCGCATTCCGAATGCTCGATTTTCGGAAAAAATAGGTTGTTTTTTGTTTTTTTTCTCGATGTGCTTCGGTTGGCTCATCGCTCCACCATTTTTCATCGGACCTCTGTTTCTCTTGATCGCCGGCGCCGTTCTCATTTTAAGCAAGATCGGCGGCCTCTGATGCGCGTGGTATACTGTATGTACATACTATGCTGACGGAACGGACGAAAAAAATCGTCTTCGCGGTCATTTTTTGCATTGTCTCGATCGGCATGGGCTTTGCGATCTATTGGATGCTCTTTCGTACGAAAGTCGCAGCGCCGCGAGTGGAGCTCCCACCGGGCTACGAGGGCCAACTTCCACAGGCAGGTGCCGGGGGCGCGCAATCGAAAACTACGATGGGTGAGCCAAGAGAATTGCCTCCGTCTGGCGACTCCGTGCCGACCGGAGCTCTGACCGAGAACGGCAGAGGAACCTTGGGCACCAACACAACACTCCTTCGCGACAGCGTTACGCAGGCGGTCGTTCCGGCAACGGATGGCAACGGCGCGCGATTCTACAATCCGGATGACGGACGATTTTATCGTGTCACTGCGGATGGAACCGTCAAAGCGCTCGGCGAGAAACAATTCTTCAACGTGGACACGGTCAGCTGGGCTCATAGAACGGATGAAGCGATTCTCAAATTTCCTGACGGCTCGAATGTTTTTTACGATTTTAAGGGCGCTCGACAGGTTATGCTTCCGAAGCATTGGGAGGACTTCGACTTTGCGCCTGGTGATGACAAAGTCGCGGCGAAAAGCATTGGCAACGATCCGGACAACCGATTTCTCATCGTGACGAATCCGGACGGCACCGAAGCGCGCGCAATCGAAACGCTCGGCGAAAACCAAGACAAAGCGCACGTCGCATGGTCGCCGTCTGGTCAAATCGTGGGATACGCGACAACCGGAGATCCGCAAAGCGCCAATCAGCAGCAAATTCTGTTCATCGGCCAGAACCGCGAAAATTTCAAATCCATCACCGCGCCCGGGCAAGGATTCGTTCCCAACTGGTCTCCAACCGGAAAACAGATTCTCTTTAGCGTGTACGATCCATCCACGGACAACAAACCACTGCTCTATGTCGCGTCTGGCGATCCGACGACCATGGGCGCACGACGAAAAAGTTTAGCCCTCAATACATGGGCGGATAAATGCGCGTGGGCAAACGAATCCGAACTCTTCTGCGCTGTGCCGCAAGACATGCCATTAAACGCAGGCGTGCTCCGTTCCCAATTCGCAACGCTCTCGGACGACGTGTATCGGATCGACCTCGCGCTTGGATCGGCCGTGAAAATAACGACCGCGAATCAAAACTATCCCGTCCGCCAACCTGTGGTGAACAAAGAGAAAACCGCATTCATCTTCACAGATGCCGCAACGGGAAAATTGTATAAGTATGATTTAAAATGATTGCGGACATTGCGCTATCTCCTACGGTCTATCGTCTATCGTCTATCGCCTAACCCTCCCCATGCATCACTATCGCGTTCTCATTCTCACCTTCGCGGTGTTCCTCGTCGCGCTCATTGGCGGCTGGATGATTGTGAATGCAGTCCGAATGTCAAAGAATCAATTCATGACCGGGCTCCCGCCGGCAGACATCCAAAAATCTCTTCTCCCACGGAGCATTGAACTCTCAAAAATGCGGCCACCAGCCCTCCGCCCGGAAGACCCGAACCGCTACGGGAGCGCGACATCCGTGGCATCCGTGATCGAATTCGGTGATTTCGAATGCGAAGCATGCAAAGACATGCGAAAAGTTGTCGAGACGGTGTTGCCGACATTCGGCGGGCGCGTTCGTTTCATCTGGCGGGATCTTCCCATCTCGGACGTCAATCCGGATGCGAAAGACGCCGCGATCTTCGCACGATGCGCGGGCCATCAGAGAAAATTTTGGGAAGCGCATGACGCACTGTTCGACAGCCCCGTCTTGGGAGAACGAGCGTATGCGGTGATCGCGGAAGTCCTCGACTTGAATCGCGCCGCGCTTGCGAGCTGTCGCGCGGACCCTGCAGTGCGCGGAGCGTTGGATGCGGATGTGGACGCGGCGCGGAGTGACGGCGTCACCAGCGCGCCATTTCTTTTTATCGGAACACAAGCCGTTCGTGGATCCATCACGCCGACAGAACTGGAACAAGACATCAAACGATTTCTTTCACCATGAATAAAAGAACACGAGCGACTTTTTTTGCTCTAGCTACCAGCTACCAGCTACTAGCTCTGTTTGCGCTTGGATCCCCAGTCCTTGCCGAATGCTGCGCATGCGCGACAAAAGAAACACCGAACGAAAAAATCTGTCTCACAGATCCTTCGACAAATTGCGCAAGCATGGTGACAAAATTCGTGTCCACAAACAAACAACTCGCGAACGTGACGTGCGATCCGATCAAGCTTGAAGAAACAACGGCTTGCCAACCGATCTCATCCGGAAAAGCATCGGCGGTTTGCGCGATCGGACCACTGGCCGCCATTGCCTACCAGCCCAAACCAACGACGAACGCTTCCGCGACACCAACCGGAGCGATCGCGCTCACCTCACCCACATTAAACGTTCAGATTCCGGGCTTACGCTTCGCAAACGTCGTCGCGATCCCAGGCGAAAAAACGGATATCCCCTATCTTGCGCAGTATGTGTCAGCGGTATTCAAATATCTTCTCGGCATCGGCGTCATCGCAGCCGCGGTGATGATTGTCTACGGCGGATTCAAATACATTCTCTCCGCCAACGCGGCTGGAATTCAGGGCGGCAAAGAGATTATTAAAGACGCGCTCATCGGTCTTCTGCTTATGCTTGGTTGTGTCACGATTTTACAAATGATCAACCCAGAAACATCAACACTCAAGCCCCTGCGCATCTCTGTCGTGAAAAAGGAAGAATGGGGAGGCGGACGCAACCCACCCGGCGAAACGCCCCCTGGGGATTACGTACAATTGACCGCTGCGGACGTGAAACCAATGACGTCTCCCTACACCGCACTCACGATAAAAAAGGATTGCAAACGCGACGCGCGCATCAAGCCGGAGTACATTGACCAGGCACTCGACGCTCAGCACCAATCCGGCGTTCCAGCCGCGTTCCTCGTTGCGCAATGGTCGCTCGAATCCGGCTTCGGAAAAAGTTGTATTGGACCGCCGGGAAAACCCTTTAACTGTTTCGGATACAAGTGCTACGTCTCCGCGTTGACGCCACCCTACCAGGGTCAAGAGCGGCCCGTGACACAACCTGCGCCAACATGCCATCCTTCCTGCTTTATCGCGCAAACGCAGGAACCGAAACGCGAAAACGGAAAAATTGTGGACTGGAAAGTGAAGGAGCTGAATTGGGCCTGTTTTCTTACGTATGACAATATCTTTATTGCACAATCCGGACGTGCGGCTCTGCATCGAAAGGGCTGGGATAAATACAATGGCAGTCCGGAATCGTTTGCGAAATTCGTCGAGAACGGAAAATACGCGGGGCCGGGATACGCGAAAGAACTCATTCAAATCATGAAAGACCAATGTCTCCTGTGACGAACGATTTGATCTACGTCTGCTCAAACTGCGACGCCCAGGCGCCAAAATGGACTGGGCGTTGTTTGGAATGCGGGGCGTGGGGGTCGGTGAAAGAAGAGGTCGAAAGTCAGAAAATTAGAAAGTCAGAAAGTCGCAATTCGCTACCGTCTATCGTCTATCGTCTATCGTCTTTCTCCGATTCCTCCCTTGCTACCAACTACCAGCTACAAGCTACCAACTGCCCTCCCCTTGATCTCGTCCTCGGCGGCGGCATCGTTCCCGGATCCGTGACGCTTCTCGCCGGCGAACCGGGAATCGGCAAATCGACGCTTCTCGCGCAAGTCGCGATCGCGATGAGTGTAACGGGCGGACGCATCGTCTATGTCACGGGCGAAGAATCTCCATCGCAGGTGCGCAGACGGCTGGCACGTCTCATTTCGAAAATCCCAGAGACGCTTCTCTTCCTCGACGAAACGGATGCGGCTGTCGTCGCGGCGACGATTGGAGATGCCGTACACATGATGATTGTCGATTCAATCCAGTCTCTGCGCCTCGCGGAAACGAACGGCGAGGCGGGAAGCGTCACGCAGGTAAAAGCGTGCGCTGCGACAATTACGGAGGTGGCAAAGCGATCGAACATTCCTGTCATTCTCGCGGGTCAAGTCACGAAAGATGGAGATGTTGCCGGCCCGCGCGTGCTCGAACACCTCGTGGACACGGTGCTCTTTCTTGAAGGTGATAAAGATCATCGCTATCGGATTTTACGCGCGTTGAAGCATCGTTTCGGATCGGTTGACGAAATTGCGCTGCTCACGATGACGGAACGCGGACTCGAAACCGTTGAGGATCCGTCGAGTGAACTCCTGCGAGATCGCACATTGAATGCATCTGGATCAGCCGTGACCTGTTTGATCGAGGGACGGAGGCCCATGCTGCTTGAGCTTCAAGCACTCGTCTCCCCTGCCGGTTACGGCACGCCGATCCGTCGAGCGACAGGGGTTGACCACGCGCGACTTGGGATGCTACTCGCGGTGCTTGCCAAACGCGCGGGCATCTTTGCGCTCGACAAAGACGTGTACGCAAACGCGGCGGGTGGAATTGATGCGCGCGATCCAAGTTGCGATCTCGCGCTTCTCGCCGCGATTGCAAGCGCAGTCAAGGATACGCCGTTAGATCCGAAAACTGGACTCTTCGGCGAAGTGGGTCTGGCAGGCGAATTGCGGCCTGTGTCGCTACCAGAGTTGCGTCTCAAAGAATTTGCGCGAATGGGATTTGAAAAAATTATCGTGCCGAAGGGGCAAGGGAAACAAACAACAAATAGCGTCGTTGTCAAAGAAGCAGGGGCATTGAGGGATGTGTTGAGACTTTTATCCTTGGTGTAGCTTTATCCTTGTTTTGGACGTGAGCGTTTCATTTGCGACAAGACCACGGCTGATATCTTCCCGTTCATCGTCCGTCAATCGAACATAGGTTGTTGGCATACGGATATGCTCATATCCGTTGTGTTTGAAGTTAGAGATTAGATTCCTTTAGAATCCGCGTTGTTTTCCCCGATCCCGGTGCCGCTAGGCGTAGGATTTTCGAGCTGGTCATAGTTCAATGCATAGAATGTATTATTATTTTTTCCTCTACGAACTTTATTTGCTCCCATTCTATAGAGTGTCGTTGTGATAAAACGGTCTCCTGTATCTGCTCCCATAGATCTACGAACATATGCTTTAAGTCCGCTAAATGGCATAAAAATCGTCTGGTCTTCCCGCACAGGATCCCGCGTCTGATAAAATGCCTTGTCATACGTCTCTTTCCAGATCGGTTTGGATGCGAAGTCACGAATAATATCCTGAATGACATCTGATTTACTTTCTCTTTCCGCATGGCTCATGGAAATGTGCTCGAGCCATGGAAAGACAACTTTAAGCTTCCAGCGCTGTTTGTCCTTAAAAGGACAATCGATTATTTTTCGTGCGGCAAACTCCATTTTCCCTAGGATGAAATCCGCATTTATGATTTGAATATCGGAGCAATGAATGACAACTTTCCGCTCGGCGACTGTGAATTCCAATCGATACAAGTGACCATCGTACGCACCACGAACAAACTTGACATCTTCCCACGCAATTTTGTCGTAGTGTTCAATTTGATTGACGTTCACCTCATGTTCTGCGATGAACGCGAATAGTCGAATATAGTCAGGCAATTCTCCCAAGCTAAATTCTTGCTGAGGCATATCAAATTGCCCCACGCTCCTTTCACCTTCTAAGTCATAAAATCGGAACGTGTTGTAGTCCGTGACAATCACATATCGAGGCTTTTCTTCCTCTTTGAGTCCCTCAATATAACCTATCGCCTGTGAGAATGCAGCATCTAAATCCTTCCCTACCGATTTATGTTCAACGAGCAACATTCCTGGCCAGAAAAGATCAATGAAGCCACGGTGATTTCCCAGCATTTGCGCCTTGTGCTGATACACAGCCACCGATCGACGCTTGATGCCGAAGACGTTAAAAAAATCTTCCCAAAATATTTGATATTCTCCCCTTTCTCGGGTCTCTTCTTCCCATTCCTTTACAAACAGTTGGGCGCGAGTACGGACTTCATTCCAATTCAACATATAGCATAATCTATCATGGAAAGGATGAGAAGTCTATGTGTCCGAGTAACGATGAGTGTAAAACCCGCTAGGGAGAATGAAAACCTACTTTGCGTTACGAATATAGTTTGCTGTGAGTCCCAACTGCAAAAAATACAGCGACGCCCAGTTTGATACAACGATACAACGCGCGCCAGTCACCTCCGAGGTTGATGCTGCGAACTCCTTTGTATTCTCCATGGAGTCCATGATTACTCAACTGCGGATGAAATCGATTTACTTGAAACAGCTTTAACTGATCACGCAACATCTTACGTCTCTCCTGTGGCATCTTTTTGAGTTGTTTGATCAATCTCCGATGGAGATGAACAATCATATTAACGCGAAAAACGCATCAATATCCTTCGCGGACCGCAGTGGCTTTGATATGTTGTTCCCTAATGCGAGGTCTTCTTCGACCTCCGCGATAAGAGATTCCAGATACGGCGTCATTTTTGGCGCCGCGGAAAGCGCAATCGCACGATCGCGGACAAACTGTTTTAACATGGCATTCACAACGGCGGAAAGCGTTAATCCAAGGTCAGCCGCAACTTTTTGCGCGCGTTTCTTGACCA
>OBEQ010525208.1_pt1 | contig 16897 bp, 11 predicted proteins | sample 1670901 | NCBI WGS metagenome assembly OBEQ01 (sample SAMEA104232315, study PRJEB22302) | groundwater metagenome | biome: forest; feature: aquifer; material: groundwater | place: USA | collected 2011-08-07 | depth 5.4 m
CTGCCGACCTCAGGACCCCCAGCCCTGCGCGCTACCAAACTACGCTAATCCCCGTTTTGTCCCCAAGTCTAGAGGCACATTGAGCTCCTAAAAGCCCACGTGGTTATCTGCACACGTGAGCCAGAGCCCACGTAAATATTAGATAACCTTTATATATGCAAGAAGCAATGTGCCAGTAAACTGGAGACGGCCTTGATGATACCCTATTTTGCCTAAAAAAAGAATGGATAATTCCTATTCCAAGTTACGGGTTGCGAGGTCTATGTTGCGAGTTCTAAGACGTCGTTCTTGCACCATGCCCCATTGATCCGTACAATACGGGTATAAACGAATAAGAAAGCATCATGCGACTTGGCATTGCTAAACTTACCACAACCCGCTCCCTAGAGCGTACAGAGAGCTCGGGAGTGTTAGAACATGACAGCGACTCTCGCTACGGTACCATCTTGTATGTGATCGATATTCCCCTGCCACCGAGTGTCGGGGAGGCAGTAGAGAAAACCATTGTTAGAACTTTACAGCAAGAATACTTTGAGGTTGATCGACGCCAGGCAGTGTACCAATTTGAAGACTGCCTAAAACAAATAAATGCCGCCCTGGCCGAGCTAGCCGAGGAAGGCAAAAACGATTGGGTAGGACACATCCATGCGGTCATTGCCCTCTGGGCAGACAATGAACTCTACATTACGCACACTGGCCGAGTACTTGGCGCAGTCAAACGCGCACACTCATTTGTGCCAATTTTTGATGCTACAGCACCGGAGCGACGGATCTTGTTACACAAAACATTCGCCAATTTAACTTCTGGGCAGCTTGCAGAAGGAGATACCGTCATCATTGGTAATGGTGAAGTGGGTCGCCATTTCTCTCCCCAATTTTTAAGTCAGTCATTAGAAGAGGCGCCAGGGGAAGCCCTTAATGCCTTATTTCAAGCTGCCAGAAGGCTCCACTTGACCAATATTGAGACCATTATTGCCCGGGTTGAAGATGATGAAGAGACCGATACCAAAATTGAGGTACAAACACTACTGCTTGATCGAGAGCACAGTGAGGCGACTGCACCCAAGTATCACTATGCAGAGAGCACCCAATCACGCTTAAGCAGATTGCCTTGGCAAAAGTGGCTGCAAGGACTTAACCAGATGGCGATTGATGGGCTGAGCGCGCTGTACCAAAACGGGCAAAAAGCCTTTCGTTTTGTGGTGACCAGCCTTAAATCTGCCCAGAAACCACACGTTAAATTTGAAGAGCCAGCCACAACAGATGCACCTACTACCTTGGCTGCCCCAGCCCTGCAACGAACCCCAGGGCAAAAAGTGACCTCCGGCCTGTCTCGTCTGTGGCGTACCATAGACAAAACAGGGCAAAACATTAGAAAAACCATCAAGAAAGTTCCTCCTCGGTCCTTGCTTGTGCTGAGCATCATTCTCATCGGGGTAGTTGCCCTAACGGCGTGGAGTAAATCTCGCCACCACCCCGGGGCTCTTATTACAGGCACTGAGTCCCAGCAAAATCTCGATAAAATTGACGCCCTGTTAAAGCAGGCAACTGCCTCAAAGAACCGCCCCGAAGATGCTCGGGCTCTGCTTGGACAAGCTAAAACATTACTCGATAAACTAGGAACACAACAAGCGAGCACCGAGCGCCAAGCCTATGCGAAACTAATCTCAGACATTAATCAAATTACCACTATTGAGCAAACCTCGTCTGCATTGGTCAATGCCAACACCGCCTTCTTGGCTGTTGTGGGGCAGTATCTCTTTACCGTAACGAAGAATAGCGGCGTTGTTTCACGCCAAATTTTTGGCCGAACCGATGCTCCAGAAACCATTTATACCGTAGAAAAAGGCGCCACCATTACCAATTTTGAACTGCTTGAGACAACCCGCCAAATTGTTATTGTGACCAATGCAAATACGGTAAATATGCTCTCTATAGACAATACCGTGCAAAGTCAGTTGCTCTCTCCACCAGCAGGAGAATCATGGCCGAAAATTCAATCGATCACATTTTATCAAAAGAATATGTACATCTTGGAATCAGGCACCGGAGCCATTTGGAAATATACCTCAACTGATAATCAACACTTCCTCTCCAAACAGCCATACCTGCCCAAAGGAAGTGTGTTAGATGGCGATGCCGTAATGTTGGCCACTGATGGGTACATGTATGCCCTCTCATCTCATAGTAGAGTAGTCAAGTTACTCAAAGGCAATCAGCAGGTGTTTGGCCCAGTGAGGCTCCCTGAGCCAGATGTGGGGCTAGATGGTGTTTCTCGCATTACTACCGATGACGCTTCAACCAGCTTGTATTTACAAGATAAAAACCGCCTTGTGGAGCTCAGCAAAGACGGACGGTATGTGCGGCAATATGTGCTTCAAAGTGGTCAGATTTCGGCCAGTTTTATCTCACCTCGCAGCAAACGGGCTTGGCTGTTAGTCGGAGATAAGCTTATCGAGACTAGTTTGTAAGGTTAGCTACTTTTTAAACTCCCTATATTTCCTCTCCAGGTCTTCTCGAATCAGTTCCCCAAACTGTTGTACTGCCGGATCTATATCGATTAACTGAAAAGAATAGGTTTTGACGAACTCAAAATGTGAGGGTAACAGAGTCCCTGCAGTATATTCTAATATTTGTAAAACAGCCTCAAGTTTGTCAAAGCATTTCACGAGACGCGATTCAAAACTGTGTTGCTGTTCAAACTCTAACCACAAAGCTAAGAAGTGTTGACGCTTTGATTTTGGTAATAGTCCAAATAGTTGCTGGGCCGCTAGTTTCTCTGTGTGGTGGCGCTGTTTTGCCACGGCCTCATTGAATGCATGTGAGTCGTGTCCTGTACCAGTCTCACCAAGTGGACTTGCATCACCAGCAATTACTTCAGGCAAATCATGTATGAGAGCCATCTGGAGTACTTTGGCTGTGTCGATTGGGGTTTTGAGTCGGTCTTCAAATAACAAAATAAGCACGCAGAGACGCCAGGTATGATCTGCTACTGATTCGTGTCGCAAAGGCTGGGGATAATCACGCCAATATACCTGGCCCTTGTAGCGCTCAAGTTTTTTTAGTACCTCAATAGCGTGGGCAAAGTCAAAATATTGTTGCAGGTAGTCCTTGGCCATAATTACAATTTCTGTGGAGCCTCTACCCCAAGCAAGTCAAACAGTAGTTTTAGTTGGCTTCTGGTACGCTCGACCAGTTTGAGACGACGGGTGCGCACAGGGCCAGGCGCTTTGAGAATAGAATCTGAGTTGTAAAATCGACTAAAATCACTGGCTACATGAAATACATGGTCAAGCAGATGGTGCGGATCATAATTGGTTACTGATTTGTGCACACTTACTTCAAGCTCCAGCAACGTTTTTAATAATTGTTTTTCGTGTGAGGTCCATTCTTCTGTCTCTCCTCCAGTATCCTCGACCTTTGCCGCCTCACGTAACAGCGAGTTACACCGAGCGTTGGTATAGAGTAAATAGACAATAGAATTACCCTCCAGGGCAAACATTTTGGACCAATCAAACACTACATCGGTATGGCGATCATGCTGCAAATCAGTATATTTTACCGCTGCAATCCCAATATTCTTTGCTAATTCTGCCCGTTCATTATCTGCAAGATCTGGGCTTTTGGTTTTAAGCATAGTTTCTGCCTCGAGAATGGCTTGGTTAATTACTTCATCGAGACGAATGAGCTCCCCTTGCCTAGTACTCATTTTGCCTGTGGTTAACCTAAAAAACCCATAACTAACATGGGTCAGTTTTGGCAATGTAAAATTAGGGCCATATGCCCCAGCTTTAGCCAGCTTTTCAGCGGCTGCAAAAACTTGTGTAAGGTGAAGCGTTTGCTCATTTCCTACCACATAAATCATTTCATCGGGATGATATTCAACTACCCGCTCCTCTGCTGTGACCAAATCGGCGGTAGCATAGAGCGTTGCCCCGTCTGATTTTTGAATTAATACCGGTGGAACACCAGGCTGATCGAGCGGAATAATAATGGCCCCATCGCTTTTTATAGCTACCCCGCTTTTAAGCGCTTTTTGTACCAAGGCATGGAGCTTATTATTATAGGCACTTTCTCCTCTCCACACGTCAAACGATACCCCAAGCAGCGCGTACATTTGATTAAACTCCTGCATGCTAAGATCAGTAAAATGCTGCCACAAGTGGTGTAGTTCGGGGTCACCCTGCTGCAGCGCGTTAAAAGCGGCTTTGCCTTGCCCCTCAATGGCTGGATCATTTTTTTCTTCTTGATGAAATTGCACATACACCCTAAGTAGTTCACCAATCGGGTGTTCTTCTAAGGCTTTTTCATCGCCCCATTTGCGCCAAGCCACCAGTAGTTTTCCAAACTGCACCCCCCAGTCACCCGGGTGTGACCATGCCACTACTTCCCCTCCCACCAAGCGAAACAGATTGACCAAAACCTGACCCAAAATGGTGGTACGCAGGTGCCCCACGTGCATGGGCTTGGCAATATTTGGACTAGAATACTCAATAATATATTTTTTTCCTTTGAGCATTGGCGATGGGGCCATCTGTTGCTCAAGCTGCGCCTCATACCATGTATCAGACATCATTATATTAATAAACCCTTGCCCAGCCACCGTGGCAGATTTTACAAAGTGTTCGTGATCATCTGCGCTAATACGCTTGGCTAACACTTGGGCAACATTAGTAGCTTCTTGCTTGAGGGTTTTGGACAGACCAATGCTAACTGGTGATGAATAATCGCCGTATTCCTCCTTAGGACGGGTAATCGGTACATCATCTGGCGCGTGGTGGTGCTCCGCCAAAATAGCAGTCTTAATAATAGTCTCAATTGAATCCATGGTTCATGATCGTTTCATATAGGCGCGCACAAATCGGTGTTTGCCTATTTTAACTAACTTAGGTTTCTCTAGCAAAATGATGTCGTGTGGATTGGTTTGTACCACGCCATCTACATCTACCGCGCCGGCAAGTACGAGCCGTCGTGCTTCACTCCGCGAAATGCTTTCTGCATGTACAATTAAATCTACCAACAAAATAGACGGGGTAGTAAATGATAATTCAGTCGCCTCAGTGCTTTGATGTTTTTGACTAAACGTTGACACAAATTGGTCTTTGGCTTTTGTTGCTCGTTCACTGCCGTGGTAGCGTGCAACAATACGCTGTGCTACATCCATCTTTATATCACGGGGGTTCTCAGCTGATGAAAGCCGCTTTGCTAACGCATCCAATTCATCAGCGTGCATGTCACTACACATACGGGCATACTCTTCAATTAATTTATCGTGGGTGGCCATCAGCTGGCCAAACATCTCGGCAGGGGTTGCAGTGATGGGAATGATGTTCCCGAAAGATTTACTCATTTTAGAGCCATCAGACCCGGTCAATAAATCAGTCACCAGCACTACTTTTTTCTTACCCTTTACCTTTTCCATCAGGGTACGGCCTGCTTTAATGTTGAAAAGCTGGTCGTTCCCCCCAATTTCTACATCAACATCAAGCTTTACCGAATCGTACCCAACCATCAGCGGATATAAAAACTCATGCAATCCAATTGGTTGTCCGGTTTTCAATCGCTCTTGATACATATCTCGCTCGATCATTTGCTGGACCGTAAAATGTCCGGCCAATTCAATCACTTCTTCTAACGTAAGCTTGGATAGCCATTCACTATTAAACTTCATTTGGGCTGCATTTTTGCCAGAGAACTGAAGAATTTTAGCTGCCTGGTCTTTATAACTTTTTGCATTGGCCAAAACAGTAGCGTGGGTGAGGGGAAGCCGCTCTTTTGATTTTCCAGTTGGATCACCAATCTGAGCCGTAAAATCACCAATGAGCAAGATAATGTGGTGTCCCAAATCTTGGAATTGACGCAGTTTCCACAACGGCACCGCATGCCCCAAATGAATGTCTGGGCTAGAGGGATCAACTCCAAAATAAACTTTAAGGGGCTTAGCACTGGCGAGCAGTTGTTCTAATTCCTCAGGCCGAATGATTTCGGAGACATTACGCTCAATCAGCTCAGCTATAAGCTCCTTCTTGGTTAACACTGTTTGTCCCACGCCTCTATACTCCAACTTTTCTGGTGCTCTCCTTGGACAATAACCCAAATTTGCTGTATTCTCAAGGGTGGATGAAATAAAAAGTTCCGTCCAAAGGACGGTCAGCCTGTGGCTGAAAAGATTAAAAATAGCACAGCTGCGAATGTTTTAGCGTACTTAAGCAGGTAAACTGGTCATTTTTAATCTTTTATTTTTCATTTTTTATATTGAAATTATGGCCAATAAAACTGCAAAAATCCCGACTAAAAAAACAAGCCGCTTTACCAACCCACTTGGCTTAATAAGACCGAGTAATGGTAGAAAAGGTGTTCGCAAATTGACGTGGAAAAAAGCCTTGCGCTACGGACTCTATGCGCTCGGTGGCTTAGTTATCATCTTTATTGGCATGATCATTGTGTTCTCTTTTGATTTGCCAAAACCTGGTCAAATTGCTCACTACCACCCAACCGCTTCTACAAAAATTTTTGACCGCAACGGTACGCTATTAAACGATATCTACGGTGAGGAAAAGCGCACGATCATTACCAGTCAAGACATTCCAAAAGCCATGAAAGATGCCACCGTAGCTATTGAGGATCGTTCGTTCTATCAACATCACGGGGTGATTATTCGCTCAATTTTCCGAGCTTTATTTATTGACGTTATTCGTCATAGCAAGTCTCAGGGTGGATCAACCATTACGCAACAGTTAGTGCGAAACGCCATAGATGATGTAGGCCGAAAAAAGACTGTTATTCGAAAAATCAAAGAAGTAATTTTAGCGATTGAGTTTGAACGCTTACACAGCAAAGACGAAATTCTAACCCTCTACTTAAATGAGGTGCCGTACGGTAATAACAACTATAGCATTGAATCTGCCGCACAAACGTACTATGGCAGAAGTGCCAAGGATCTAAATCCAGATGCTGTTACAGATCAAGGCGAAAAGGCTAAAATATATGCTCAAATTGCCACACTGGTATCTCTACCACAATCACCCACCTACTACAATCCATACGGCAACCACAATGACCAGCTCAAGGTGCGGCGGAATAGAGTGTTACAGAACATGGCAGATCAAGGGTATTTGCGCAAAGACATGGCAGATGCCGCAGGAAAAGTTGCTATTACTGAGGGTATTGTGCAATCAAAGGAAAGTATTGTAGCTCCGCATTTTGTATTTGAAATTCGCCAGCAGCTGGTTGATTTGCTCGGTGGCGGCCAAGAAGGAGAACTCCGTTTGACCAGCGGCGGATACAAAGTCACTACAACTCTCGATGTAGATAAGCAACGCTTGGCTGAGCAAATTATTGCTGATAAGGCTCCTGGCATATTCAAAAGTACCAACGCTTCCAACGCCGCCCTTGTCTCTACAGATGCCAAAACTGGGCAAATACTGGCTATGGTGGGATCTGTCGATTTTAATGAAAAAACCTTTGGTTCAGTTAATGTGACAACGGCCAAGCGCCAGCCTGGTTCAAGCTTTAAGCCAATTGTCTATTCTACGTTGTTTAAAAAACAGTGGTCTCCAGCCAGCACCTTGTTTGATCTAGAGAGCACCTATGATCAAAATCGCAAAGGTGAGATTTGGCCGCACAACTACTCCGGAAGCGGTCGTGGGCCATTAACTATTCGAAACACCTTGGCGCAATCGTTAAATATCTCTGCTATCAAAGCTCAAGCTCTAGCAGGTACCAAGGAATCTATCGATACTGCTCGTGACCTTGGCATCTCCACCTTAGGAGATGCAGATCAATATGGGCTATCGATGGTGCTTGGGGCGGCTGAGGTAAAAATGGTTGATATGGTTGGGGCGTATGGGGCATTTGTGAATGCAGGGACACTCCACCCCACTTCATATATCTTAAAAATTGAGGATCAAAACGGCCAAGCTATTCAAGAGTGGAAAGATCAACCCAAAAAAGCCTTAGATGAAAACATCGCCTACGAAATTACCAGCATTCTGTCTGACAACGATGCTCGAGCTCCCACATTTGGTAGTCGCTCGCCTCTTATTTTACCAAATCGGCCAGTGGCTGCTAAAACCGGAACCACCTCTAACTACCGTGATGCTTGGACCATTGGCTACACCCCCCAAGTTGTAACGGCAGTGTGGGTTGGTAACAATAATAATAAAGAAATGACCCACTCTGGAGCTGGAGCCATGGCGGCAGCCCCAATTTGGCACGATTTTATGCAAAAAGCGCATGAAAACCTACCGGTGGAACAATTTGGCAAACCTGACAGCATTAAAGATTGTTCTATCACTCGCTATTCCAACAAAAAACCAACCGCAGCAACGCCCGCTTCAGACATTTCTCACGATATTTGTGCAGATTTTCAAATGCCCAAGGATGAAGATGATACCCATAAAGTGGTCAAAGTATATAAGTTAGACGAAACCAAATTAGCCACCGATGCTACTCCGCCGCAATTGGTTTTGGATAAGATATTTGTCACTATTCACTCTGAGCGACCAGATGATCCAGTCTGGGAAAACCCGGTACAAAATTGGGCTAACCAAGCTGGTATTAATAGTACCAATATCCCCACCGATAAATACGACCCTGCCCAAAATGATAAGCTGACCCTCTCTATACTGTCTCCAACCGATAACGCTACCTTAAACAACAAGTACGATTTTGGGGCCACAGCTCAATCACCATTTGGGGTGGCATTGATGACATTCTACATTGATGACAAGCAGGTCGCCCAACCGAATGCCCCCTGGATTGTGCAAATTGACACCACCACCTTGGCTAACGGTAAGCATACATTTAAAGCGGTGGCCAAAGACCTGCAGGATCAAGAGACTGAGAAATCTGCAAGCTTTACCGTGAGTAACCAAGGAGCAAACTTAGTTGTCAGTAATGTAGTGGCTACACGTTCAGTAGACAAGACATCGGTAGTTATTACCTGGAATAGCAGTCTGGGCGCAGACGGCACGGTTCAGTATGGTCTATCTGGTCAATATGGGAGCTCTGCTTCTGAAGGCAAAGGTAACGTAACCTCACACAGCAGTAACATTTCCGGACTAAGTCCTATTTCGACCTATCATTTTCATGTTATTTCAGCGGTCAGTGGTCAAACTGCCACCAGTCCGGATGGTATGTTCTAGTTTCAATCAATTGTGATGCATTAAGTGTTTAGGCCCAATCCTTTACACTATCTCCACAAACAACATTCGTCCCGTGACAGTAGGAAAGACTCGAGCTATTCTACAAGACACCTCTTTGCCTACTAACTTCTCGCCGTCCTCCACCACCACCATAGTGCCATCAGACAAATAGCCAACCCCCTGCCCTTTTTCTCTCCCTTTTTGCACCACCTCAATTTTAAGCATCTCACCTGGGTATACCATGGGCTTCAAGGCATTAGCTAAATCATTCAAATTTAACACCACAATGCCTTGAATTGTAGCCGATCTATTCAAAATATTGTCTGCCGTTAAAATGCGGCTGCTGCGCTCTTTAGCTAGGATAATCAGCTTTTGATCTACCCCGTCAGCTTTCCGCATGTCATGGTCAATAACACGGAGTGTCACTTTGTTGCTTTGCTTCAAAGCTTCCAACAATTCTAATCCCCGCTTGCCTTTATCTTGCTTCAAACTATCTTTACTATCTGCGAGCTGCTGCAGCTCATTAATAACAAATGTTGGTACACCAAGCGGAATGACCATAAACCCAGTTTCTGCTACCTCTAAAATGCGTCCATCAATTAACGCAGAAGTATCGAGCAAAATATCAGGGAGTAAATTAAGATTCATTCCCCCTAGTTCAGTATTACCAGATGCAAATGAACGGAAAAATCGAGAGAACGTTCTAGCTTGACCCAAAAACAAATCCAAAATGGCCACTGTCGTAAATACATTTACAATCATCGGCAGCCATTTACCATAGTCGCCTGGTAGCCGCGATACTGGAATAGCAACGAGTGCTCCGGCCAACAGGCCCAAAATAAGGCCCACGATGCCAATAAACACATAGGGGAAAGAAGAGCGCATCAAGCGGCGGGTAATAAACAGGGCCACCACTGCAATGCCAAGGATGATTACGAATAATATTGATTGATTCTCATCTATAAACATTGAGCTCCTTTCATGCAAGCAAGCGTTCTATCGCATCCTCGACTGTAGCAGCATTAATACTTTTGGTAAAGCCAAGCCTCTTGGCCTCAACCAGGCGATCTTTCTGCCTGGAAGCTGCCCTAATTTCGCCTAATAATCCCACTTCACCTACCGCCACATATTCTTTGGGCATTGTTTTATTTAATAAAGAAGAAGCAATGGCTAAGCAAACAGCCAAATCTGCTCCAGGATCTTGTAATCGAACTCCACCGACAATGTTAACGTAGACGTCACTCGATTCTAACCTGAGGCTGGCTCTACGCTGCAGCACTGCCACCAAAATGTTCAGTCGGTTTAAGTCGAGCCCTACTGCCGTCCGCTTAGGGTAGCCAAAGCTGGTGGGAACAGTCAGGGCTTGGACTTCAATAATCAATGGCCTGCGACCTTCTAATATAGCGGTCACCACACTACCTGGCACATTTTCCGCTCGGGTGGACAGAAATAACGCAGAAGGATTTTCGACCGTTTTTAGGCCTTTTTCAGTCATTTCTAAAATAGCCACTTCATTAGTGGCCCCAAATCTGTTTTTCAACCCTCGCAAAATACGAGAGGTTTGGAATGCATCTCCTTCAAAAGACAATACTACATCTACAATGTGCTCTAGGGTACGCGGACCCGCAATGGTGCCTTCTTTGGTCACATGTCCAACCACAATAATTGCCACCCCGGTCGATTTAGCTAAAATCTGCAATCGCTGGGCCGCGGTTCGTACCTGCACCACACTACCGGCCACCCCTGGGTAATCTGTCGAAAGTACCGTTTGAATAGAATCAATAATTACTAAGCGCGGTTTTGCCTGCTCCACAAAAGCAATAATGGCATCTATGTCGGTTTCTTGAATAAGGTTAATATCGGCTTTGACGCTCAGGCGATCAGCCCTAAGCGACAGTTGTTGCAGAGATTCCTCACCAGTAACATAGAGGGCCCCTGAAACATTGGCTGCAATCTGCAGTAAGATGGTCGATTTTCCAATCCCAGGTTCACCACCAAGCAAAATGATGGACCCAGGCACAATCCCTCCTCCAAGTACCTGGTCAAAATCGGCGATGCCGGTTGAAAAACGAGCTGAATCTTGGCGTTTGACCTGAGAAAGGGGAGTAGCCACCAGGGAATTATGGACTGTTTTTGAATGAGACTTCTTCCCTATTACTTGTTCTTCAACATAGCTGTTCCAGGCACCACAACTATCACATCTCCCTTGCCATTTAGGAGAGGTGTTACCACATTGCTGACAGACATACATTGTACTTAGAGCCATGACGCTATCCTAGCACGTTTTTGGCTTCAATTAAACGCGGCCGGCATCAACATCAACCACGTGAAGTTCTGCTTTGGTGGAGCCGTTCCAGGTGTTTTCTTCAACTTTTCCGGCCAACCGCAGTGGCATGCGTTCTCGAAAATCTGCTTTGCGCTCCCCCATGCCAAACGCTACGAATGGAACCCGCAGTCCATCACCAGCTACTATGCCTCGGACATGCTTGCTGGCGCTCCCAATCAATCTCACCTCTTCTACACTCACATTATCCACCAAAAAGAGTGGTCGTGGATTTCCGATGCCATATGGTTCCAAATCTGCTAATTGTTTTGTAAGACCAGTAGAAATCTCTGGCAGTTTAATTTCAGCATCAATATGCAACTGTGGTTGGCGCTCTTCTGGGCCCAACACTTGACCTGCATGATCATATAGGTGGCGTTTAAATAAACTAAATGCATCTTGTTTTAAGGTCATGCCGCCAGCTAATGCATGCCCACCATACCCCACAAAATGCTCTGATAAATACTCCATACTGGCCGGTAATGGATAGTCACTAATTGAGCGCGCACTCCCCTTGCCCGAACTCGCATTGAAGATGAATACTGGTTTGTGATACCGCTCTAGTAGTTTTGAGGCAATTAATCCTAAAATACCAGGTGTCCAGGCGCTATTTTGTAGGGCAATGGCTGGAGCAGTACTTTCAGTCTGTAGCAGCCCTTCCGCTTGATTTACTGCGCCTATCACTAATTGTTGGCGCTCCAAATTAAGACGATGAAGCTCATTGGCAATGCGCAGCGCTTCTGCTTGATCATTGGTCGTTAATAAGGTAAATCCAAGCAATGGGTCACTATCCATCCGTCCAGCTGCATTGATCCTGGGACCAATGCCAAACCCAACCGTCCCCACCGAAACAACCTTTTGATCCGCCCCCGCGACTGCTAGTAAAGCTTGTAGTCCAATATTTCTGGTTTTTTGTAATACGGTCATACCAAATTTAGTAAATATCCGATTCTCGCCGGTTAGCTCTACCATGTCACAAATCGTGGCCAACGCTACCAGATCAAGGTGCCACTTTAGCCACGTTTCTGATAATCTATCCGGAAACTGTTTTGATAGACTCTCGAGGAGTTTATATATCACTCCGGTACCACACAGTTCAGAAAATGGATACGTATTGTGCTCAAGTTTTGGATTAAGGATTATGGCTTTGGGTAATACCCCGTGTGGCTCATGGTGATCAGTTACAATAACATCTATACCTAAACTTTGAGCGTAGTTAATTTGATCGTAGGCGGTAGTACCATTATCAATGGTGATCAGCACCTTCACTCCCTGGCTTTTAAGAATGTCGATCCCCTGATTTGATAGTCCATAGCCTGCTTCTCGAGTAGGAATGTATACTTTTGGGGTAGCACCTAAAGCAACTAGTGCTTGATACATAAGCGCAGTACCAGGAATGCCATCGCAATCATAATCGCCATACAGACCAATGATCTCTTGGTCTTTAAGAGCCTTACTAATACGCATTGTAGCTTGTGGCAGCCCAATCAGGAGGTGCTGGTCGTGGCGGTGCTCAAACTGTGGATGTAAAAACCTGTCCTTATCAGCAATGCCACGAACTTTTAACAAGTGCTCAATCAGATCATCAGCTTGTCGGTCTGCCACAATCCATTTTTTCTTCATCGTATTAGACCATCTATTGCTTTGTTACTAATCATTGATAATACGCTTTCCCAGGCACCCGTAAATCAACGTATTGTTTTATCTTGTCTCCATATTGATCTGTCACTAATTTAGCGGCTTTCATTTGGATCTCGGCGTTCCTCGTACTATCTAGTACCAAGCGCGGACCGTGTTCTGCAACCACCGTCACATCAAACGTGGTTATTCCTACTTCAAGGTGATCTAGTTTCATCTGAAAAACATCGTTTAAGCGAGCATCGGCTGTCTCGACAAAATGAATAAATCCTGGAGTGGCTACCGTATCGCCTACGTGCACTTCCAAATTAGTAGTATCAATAATATGAATCATCGGTTGATTTGGCACTCCTTCCACAATGGCTCTCCCATCACGACCAATACTAACGTGTTTGCCATTCGATTCCCAATCAACCACCAGTGTGCGCTCAGCTATGGCAATTCGGATCGTATCTGGTATACCACGGTAAATGCCCACATCAGCGATTAGGAGAGATGATTTCTTAATTTGTTCTGCCACTTCTTTAGTTCGAAACGTCCATAAGTTGGTGTGCGGTGGTACGTGCTGTAATACAACATCACGTGACACATTTTTTAGCCCATCAATCTGGATATGACGAATGGTAAACAGCGGTGAATTTAAGGCCCACACTATTAGAAATGTCAGCCCTGAGAGCAAACTAATGCGCATTATTGGCCGCCAAGGGAACTGCTTTTTCTCTCGAAAGGCTTGAGTTGATACGGCAATTTTGGGTTGGCGCCCAATAATCCTATCTGGCCCATTCTTTCGTTTAATCGGGGTCAGCCTAGGTGTCGATTGAGATATTGGTCTCACCTGCCCTCCATGGCTTTAATGGAGGTTGGATGCGCTAGAGAACGAATCATTCTAACCCTTTTTTTGACCAAACTCCTAAATATTGCACTTCTTCCTCTAGAGAAACATCAAACTGTTGTTTGACCTTGGTTTTAAGCTCCGAAGCTAGTTCACGGATATCAGCTGCTGAAGCAAGGCCAGTATTAATCAAAAAATTTGCGTGTTCTTTGGCCACTCCAGCTCCCCCTATCTTCATTTTTTTTGCCCCAACTTGCTCCAAAAGCCACCCTGCAGAATCGGTAGGTTCTCCGGTATGGTCTCGATCATGTGTAGGGTGATTACCGGGGTTTTTAAAGAAACTGCCTGAGCTCGCTGCCCCTTTGGGCTGATTTAAGGCCCACCGTCCTTGTTTGAGTTCACGCATCCGCCTCATTACTTCTTCTTTTTGCTGCTGCTGAAGCTGGAGCGTGATAGTCAGAATAATCGGCTTGGGGCCATTATGCCACGACTTAAGGCGGCTCCCGCGATACCGATACTGCATCCACTCTATTCCTACCTGTTCAATGCGCTCCGGTTTACCATCTGCGGGGGGCAACATCATTGTCACTTGTTTCACTACTTCACCCATATCGTGACCCCAGGTCTCGGCATTGTTGTGAACCGCACCCCCAATTGTGCCAGGAAGTCCAAACCAGTATTCAATACCACCAAACCCTCTAGAAGCGGCTTCGGTAATAAGTCGAGCATAAATAGTGCCGGAATCAACAATTACCTGGCTCTTTTCAGGAATAAACGAGACATTTGAGGTCATATTATGCACCACCAACCCAGGAAAACCAGCGTCAGAAAAAATAACATTACTCCCAGATCCTAGTACAATATATGGAATATCATGCTCAAAACAAGCACGAAGCGCTAGTATTAAATTATCAATAACTTTTGCTTCATAAAAAAAGTCAGAAGCACCACCAACCCGCATGGTGGTGTAATCACGAAGACTGACATCATTTTTTAGATCATCTCCGAGCACTTTGTGTAATACTGTCTGTATTTGATCATGGTCCATGAGGGTATTATACCACATAGTCCGCCTCTGGCGGACGTAATGCTGAGTGCTCATTTTATGATGCACTATAGCATCTAGTATACTTTGAGCATACACGATGCTAGAATGGCTACGCCATTCATAGCACATAGTCCCGCACAGCGGGACGTAGTGATAATTTCGTGAAACGAAATATATAGTTCGATTATCACAATTTAAAATAGGGTAATTTTAGCTCATTTGTGGTATAATTTGATCATGAAAATATTTTCCAGTGAATTAGGTTATAATTATGGTACCTATACCTTTGGCTACACCACGTATTGCCAAAAGGAGCCAAACGACCAGCTAGGTCATATATATGAGAAGGGCTTTTTACCCTACACCGGCTCAAGCAATGCCCAAGATATCTTTTATATGGCTCGTAATATTCGAATTCAACTTGAGGGATGGGCACAAAACAGTGAAAATCGCAGAGTATACAGCAAATTTGCCGATCTTTCATCTCATACCTTGCCCATCGAGGGGTTCGATACCAATGATCCACAATTTCGTCAATTTTGCTTGAACTACTTTGCCCAGCGCCACGGTGAGCGAGTCATGCCTAAGGAAAGGCTCGATTTTATCCTGAGCTCTGGATTGATTACTCACATTGTGGAGTACAAAAAACAAGATGAGCTGGTTGGATATGTGTTTTTAATCGAAGATGAGCACATTAATCACTACATCTTCTCTTTTTACGATCTTTCTCACCTTTATCAATCACTGGGGTTATGGTTGATGATAGACTGTGTCATCAGCGCACAAAAACGGGGTAAGCTCTACTCCTATCTTGGCACCTCATATGGCGAAAAGGGTTTGTATAAAACCAATTTTGATCAGCTTGAGTTTTGGGACGGGCACGGGTGGGTGGCTGATCGAGATGCTCTTCGCCAGCGCTGTCGTACTGACAATGAGCGAATAGTACAGCTCACCGACCAGTGGAAAGATAGCTTAGAACAACGATTTCAATGAAAAAAGCTCATTTTATTGGCATTTGCGGCACCGGCATGAGTGCCACTGCTTCCCTTTTAAAACAACAAGGGTGGCTGGTTAGCGGCTCGGATGAAAATGCTTACCCACCGGTTAATACCATGCTAAATGATGCAGGAATTGTATTTAACACTCATTACAATGCTGCAAATATTCCAAAAGATGCCGATGTAATTGTTATCGGCAAACATGCTCGCTTAACCAAAGAAGAAAATGTAGAAGTCAAAGCTGCTTTTGATTCTGGTATTACCATTCAATCATTCCCAGATGTTCTAGATAGCCTGACCAAACAAACTCACAATCTGGTGATCGTAGGCAGTTACGGCAAAACTACCTCTACTGCGCTGGCTGCCTACCTTCTAACTTCTTCTGGAAAAGATGTGAGCTTTTTTGTGGGTGGTCAGGCTACAAATCTCAATTCCAACGCTCATCTTGGTACCGACAAAGAATTTATTATCGAAGGAGATGAGTACCCATCAGCTGCCTGGGACAATACGCCAAAGTTCTTACACTTTAATCCAAGTAGCATCATGATTACTGCCGCAGAGCATGACCATTTCAATGTTTTTTCAACCCTGCGGAGCTATTTAAAACCGTTCAAAGACTTAGTGGGTCAAATACCACCAAGCGGCAAAATAATTGCCTGCCTTGACGGCCCAAATGTTACAGAAGTGACTAAGCACGCAGGGGTGCCTGTTATTACCTACAGTTTTCGTGACACAAACGCAGATTGGTACGCTTCCAATTGTGTTGTCAGTGACTATGTAGAATTTGATCTAATACATCACAAGACCAAAATTGCGCACCTAAAAACAGTACTGATTGGTGATCACAGTGTGCAAAATATTGTCGGCACGTTGGCTCTATTACTTGAGCACAATCTCATCGCACCTGAGCAA
>OBEQ011921758.1_pt1 | contig 16897 bp, 13 predicted proteins | sample 1670901 | NCBI WGS metagenome assembly OBEQ01 (sample SAMEA104232315, study PRJEB22302) | groundwater metagenome | biome: forest; feature: aquifer; material: groundwater | place: USA | collected 2011-08-07 | depth 5.4 m
ATCATCTACCTGAAATGATGCCTGCCCCTGTTTGTGGTGCAGAGCCCGTTTATGGTGCAGAGCCTGCAGAGCCCAGAGCCTGTCGAGTGGAGCCGGCTGTCGGATTTGAACCGACGACCCACGGTTTACAAAACCGTTGCTCTACCACTGAGCTAAGCCGGCCTCTTGTCATTCTACATCTATAATTCTCTTTTCAAGCAATGGTTTTAACAAAAAAAATTCTTTAAAATTATAAGTCTAATCTGTGTATAAGCTCTTCAAGAGAGATTTTATGGTGAACAGCAATATCTTTTAAGATATCACTTAAAGTTCCGATTTTAATTGAACGATGATTTGGAATTGTGACGTGATGTTCACCTCCCTCTTGATTGGTCATAATGATATGGGAACCAGTTTGACGAGATTACTGATAACTAAACCTGCGTAATGCCTTTGCAAGCTGAACGCCATTACAATCGCGGGGAAGTTTCACGCAACAGCAAAGACTTCATCCCGAACAAAATGAAGACGAATGATGCTGGGTCTTTCCTTTGAGTTTTCAAAGTGACATTTTACTGTATCTTGAATCATTACCCGAAGATCTTCCAGATCTTCGCCCTGCGTAAAAATAGAATATCCAAGAGCTTTCGCACAATAACCGCCCTCTTCAGCCTCTCGTACTTCGAAAATAATCTCACCCATATCTGTAATTTGACATGTCCTGAAGATCAAGTCAAAGCAAATGAACGTATAAACCAACGACATCGAGGATCGTTGGATAGTGGAATTGTCGGATTCTACCCCAAACGCATTCGGGGGTTACCCTGCTAAATAGATTTAAAAAGTTTCCTAGGCCCAAGGAAGAGCTTCGATCAAATCGCTTGCAATCCCTCCTCCTGTCTCTGGCAAAGCGAGATCTCCTGCCCGTGCATGAAGAAATACTCCACAACGGGCAGCATCTGCGGAAGTAAGACCCCGTGCTAAAAGAGCTCCGAGAATTCCAGATAAGACATCTCCACACCCGCCTGTCGCCATTCCTGGATTTCCAGCCAAAGCATTGACTGAAAATCGAATGCCATCTTGATGAGAGGGAATTGAAATAGGCTCAGGATGTGCGATGATGGTACGTGCACCTTTCAAAACAACGGTAACTCGATAATTTTTTACAAAGTTACCAGAAATTCCGAAACGGTCTTCCTGAACTTCCTTCGTATTTTTGCCCATCAACTTTCCCATTTCACCTGGATGAGGAGTAATGATGATCTCCTGCTTTGCCTGGCAAAGGATTGAAGGGTGATCCGAAATTAAATTCAAGCCGTCTGCATCCAAAACAAGGGGTATAAGACTCGCCGTAAGAAGAGATTCTACAAAAGGTCGTGCTTCGGAATAAAGACCCATTCCGGGTCCAAGGACAACGGCATTAGAAAGCGACAATAATGTCTGGATTTTTAAAAGAGATTGATGGCTAAAGTGTCCGCTCCCTAAATCTTCACACGGCATGACCATAATTTCTGGCCCAGCTAAGCTGGCTGCAATTGAATAGATAGAAGCAGGAACAACGAGGTTAACCAATCCTGCACCCATCCGTAACGCTGCGCGAGCTGCCATCACCGGAGCACCCGCAAATCCCACAGACCCACCAAGAACCAACACTCGTCCCAAGTTTCCTTTGTGAATACTTCGTGGTCGGGGACGAAAAAATGGCGCGACGCTTTCTGGATCGATAAGATCATAAGGTGTTCGAATCTCTTCAACAAGATCTTCGGGAAAACCAATATCCAATACATGAAGTTCACCCACCTGATCCGCAGCATGATCTTGCACTAAACCGAGTTTCGGTAAACCAAAGGCAAGGGTATATCGTGCGTGAATCGAATCTCCCAAAGGCCGCCCTTCATCCGCATGCAGGCCTGAAGGAATATCCAAAGAAATAATTTCGATGCGGGAAGCACGAAGAGCTTTGATCAAAGAAAGCCATGGTTCTGCCAGGGAACGACTAAGACCTGTTCCAAAGAGTCCATCCATAAATAAAATTGAAGGTTTAGACTCATGGATTTGCGCTATTTGTTTTTGAAGATTCTTAATTATTCCTACCTCCTCGGCTTTAAAAATTTTTACGGTATAACTTCGTTTTTTAAGCCATTGAGCAGCCACCAAAGCGTCGGCACCGTTATGTCCTTTACCGGCAAGAACCCAGATTTGTCGCGATTTTGGATGAAAATGTGAAGTGATCCAATCCGCTGCAGCTTTGCCAGCATTTGCAATCAATCTCTTTTCGGAAATCTTTTTCTCTTGAACAGTTCGATGATCCAATTCCGCCATCTGGGAAGCTGTGACGATTTTCATAGGCTTTTCAAAAGCACGGCAATAGCTGCTGCGGTATTTTCATGATGAGTCAGGCTAATCCAACTAGCACCGACTCCACGAGCCTTTGCGATCTCGGCCGCGTTTCCACTCAAGATGAGGTAAGGCTCTCCATTTTCTTTGCGACAAATTTCAATATCCTTCCATCCTACGAAACGACCGATACCAGTTCCAAATGCTTTGCTAACGGCTTCCTTCGCAGCAAAACGGGCTGCAAGATGTCGGGCAGGAAATTTCATTTTTTGACAAAATTCAACTTCTCCAGGTAGAAAAACTCGCTCGAGGAAACGATTGCCAAAACGTTCCAGAGAGTTCTGAATACGAGCAATCTCAATCAAGTCGATTCCTAAACCAAGAATCATATGTTTCCCATTTTTTGGAGCATCTCGTGTATGCTTTCTCTCAACCCCACAGCAATTGCCCGGCTGATAATGCTGTGACCGATGTTGAGCGTTTCCACGTGAGGAATCTCCCGGATCCACGCAACATTGGTGTACCGAATGCCATGACCCATATTAACTCTTAAACCATGGGAGATTGCCAACTCCGTTCCTTTCTTCAAACGTGATAGTTCTCTTGTCTGCTTTGAAAGGGTACGTGCTTCAGCAAAAGCTCCTGTATGAAGTTCTGCGAATTGCGCACCGATCTTCGCTGCTTCACGAATTTGTTGGGAATCGGGCGCTATAAAAAGGCTAACGACGATACCCTTGTTTTGTAAGGTATCGATGACTTTTTTAAGCCGTCTTCCACCCTTCAAAACATCGAGTCCGCCTTCTGTCGTTACTTCTTCGCGATGTTCTGGGACCAAGCAAACTTCACCCGGCTGAACTTGGAGAACGATCTTCAAGATTTCGGCGTTGGCAGCTATTTCCAAATTCAATGGTAAACGAATATGTCTCTTGATCGCCCAGACATCAGCTTCTTGAATGTGACGGCGATCCTCGCGAAGATGGATGGTAATACTGTGCGCCCCTGCCTCTTGCACTGCACGCGCAGCATCCAGCAAACATGGTTCCGCCCATTTTAACACCGCACGACGACTACGGTAACGCGCCTCTCGCAAAGTGGCCACATGATCAATATTAACACCGAGTTTCATACAATTTTCGAATCACCCATCTTTCCTGCCGCCTCATTTGTCGGCTTTGAGAGGAGGTTTTATCTCGAAATCCAGCGAGATGAAGGATGCCGTGCACTAAATAGAGAGTCAATTCCTGGTCGAAGGTTTGATGGTATTGGCGCGCTTGTTGTAAAGCTGTATCGAGAGAAATTAGAATCTCGGCACAACCTTTACCATAATTAAACGTTAGAACGTCTGTTGGACCGCGATGATACATATGACGCCTATGAATCTCTGCAATTTTTTTATCATCCATCCACACCACACTAAGAATCCCAAGACATAGGCCATTGAAACGTCCTGGTTCTTTCGAAACCAACTGAATAAGACGACGGATTTTTCTTCGCCATTTAGGGAGCGGTGGCCGAAGCAATGGGTGCAGATTGGTTAATGAAAGTTTCATCCTTGGGATAAACAACACGAGCGTGCATCATGCTTAACATCGTTTTCGAAAAACTATCCATCACCTGTTTTAAATCCTGGATACTTAGGGGACAATCATCCAACTGCCCATCGCGATATCGTTCCTCAATAATTTCTGTAACAAGGGATTCAATTTTCTGTGGGGTTGGCCTAACCATACATCGAGAAGCACCCTCCAATGCATCTGCTAGGCTAATCACACCGATCTCGCGGGTCTTAGGCTTTGGGCCAGGATAGCGATAAGTCTCTTCTTCTACACGCGGCACATCACTCGCATGAATATGCATGATTTTACTCCCCAATTTTGCATCTTCCTGCTTTCGTTTGGCCAAGCGGTAAAAATAGGAAACTTGAGAGGTCCCATGATGTTGTTGAATCGTATCGAGGATGGGACGAGTAAGTTGATATTCAATTGCCATATCCACTCCATCTTTGACGTGCGCAATAATGATCAAAGCACTCATATTGGGAGCAATATCGTTGTGTGGATTTTCATCGCCAATTTGATTTTCGCAAAAATATTCGGGTTTATTTAACTTGCCGATATCATGAAAATAAGAGCAAACACGAGCTTGTAAGGCATGAGCTCCAATAGCTTCGCAGGCATGTTCTACAAGATTGGCGACAACAAGGCTATGGTGATATGTACCGGGCGCTTCAAGAACCATACGTCGTAGCAAGGGATGATTTAGATCCGAGAGTTCCAACCATCGAAGATCTGTCGTCACTTTAAAAAGAGATTCGAAGAGAGGAAGGAGGCTATTAATGAGGAAACTAGCCGCAAGTCCTGCCCCTACAGCGATCATCCCTTGCCAACCCATAACACGCCAAGGAACTTCCGACATAAAACCAAAGACGACCATCACCGTTGCGGCAGTCACACCTGCCATTAAACCAGCCTCGTAAATACGGGCTCGTCGGCGGAGAGGGCTTAGAAGATTAATCCCCACCAATGATGAAACTAAGGATGTCAGCACTACCGCAAAACTAAACTGGGTCACCACCCCCAAGAGAAAACTGGAAACAAAAGCGGTGATGTGTGCTCGCCGTCGGTCAAGAAGAATCCCGATCAACATGGAACCAAAACACGCAGGCAAAATCGCTGGGATGAAAGAGGGGCTAAGTCCTACAAAGATATCCCCAGCATAAATAGCCAAACGGCAAATCCCAAAATGCAAAATAACAATGGTAGCTAAAAGTGCATATTCCCGGTTGCTACTTACTGGTGGAGAATGCGGTTGAAATTCCAAAACGAGAACGGCCACCCCAAAAATCATCACAACAAGAAGGAGGGTACTAATCCGTTGACGCCATCGACTTTGGACCGAAAATTCTCGTTCTGCTTGCGCCTCATGCTCCTTAAGCATAACTAATTTATCCACAGTAACCCGTTCTCCACGTTCAATGAGGACTTTCCCCTTAGTAACACTTCGATAAATCGGATTTACATTTTTGCGATCTCTCTCTTGAAGTTTTTCACTCAAAACCAGATCGAGTTGAAGATTAGGCGCTACAAGAGGGGTAACGACACGTTCCATGGCTTTGGACGTTGCCTTTAAAAGATGAAAGAAATCCATCAGTTCTTCCATCAATCGTTGTCGAGCTTGACTTACTGTTAAAAATTGGCCGGCATGCGAACTTTTTAAGTTAGCAAAAGTTTCAGGACGCAGAGCCCATGCCATGGTTGTTTCCGAATTTGAAAATTGATCATCTCCCACAATCCCCTTCTCAACAAGCTCACTGCTCCATCGTTTGAGATTCTCAAGAAAAACTTTTCTATCTGAGATTGGAATAAGGGTTTTTACCTCCGCGAGCGCTAAAGGAATGTCGACTCCTTCATTCCAAATATCTGTAATCTCCTTGAGGTTTGTGTCCGAGACCTTTCCTTCTCGTTTAAGTTGAGCGACCCGCGCTAAAAGATGCTGGATCCGTATGAAATGTCGCTGAAAAGTATCGAGGGAAAGTCGATAGACATTGGGACTTAGACGACTTTTGAGGTCACGCTGCTGGCGGGTAGCATTTTCGTCCAAATAGGAAAAATCCACACGAGCTACAATAGTTCGAGGTGAGATCTGTCCTACGGTAAGATCGACAGGCTCGTAATTAATACCGACAACAGCAAGACCGATAAGACCTGCCAAAGAAGCAAGTGCAATAAACCATCGCACCACAACACTACGATGCAAAAAATTACGCACGCGACGCTGTTCTAAGGTGCGACGCCTGCGCTTTTCCTTATGCTTAAACATCATTTGATAAAAAGGAAGCTTATCACTCTTTTTTTGGGGTCTGGATGGCGCAGGCGTCCCTGCCTATGAATTGAGTTTTGAACAGACACAGAGGCCTGTGCCGCCGTTAGAAGTTTAAACTTTCTGATAAAGTTCCGCCCCTTGTTCTTGGAATTCCTTGGCTTTCTGTTCCAGTCCACGTTGGAGAGCAATCTCTTCTCCAATCCCTTGTTCTGCCGCATATTTGCGAACATCTTCTGTAATTTTCATGGAGCAAAAGTGAGGTCCACACATACTACAGAAGTGAGCGCTTTTCGCTCCTTCTTGGGGAAGAGTCTCATCGTGGAATTCACGAGCGGTTTCAGGATCCAGTGAGAGATTGAACTGATCTTCCCATCGAAACTCAAAACGCGCTTTGCTAAGGACATTATCTCGATATTGAGCTCCAGGGTGTCCCTTTGCAAGATCGGCAGCGTGCGCAGCGATTTTATAGGCAACCACACCATCCTTCACATCTTTCTTATTTGGCAAACCAAGATGTTCTTTGGGGGTTACATAACAAAGCATCGCACAACCAAACCAACCGATCATCGCAGCGCCAATCCCGCTTGTGATATGATCGTAGCCAGGGGCAATATCGGTTGTTAGCGGTCCAAGCGTATAAAAAGGAGCTTCATGACAATGTTTTAACTGTAAATCCATGTTTTCTTTGATGAGATGCATGGGCACATGCCCTGGACCTTCGATCATCACTTGACAATCCATTTCCCAAGCAATTTTAGTAAGTTCACCGAGCGTTTCGAGTTCGGCAAATTGAGCTTCATCATTGGCATCGGCAATAGCACCAGGGCGCAAACCATCTCCAAGGCTAAAACTAACATCATAGGCCTGCATGATTTCACAAATCTCACGAAAATGCGTGTAAAGGAAACTTTCCTGATGATGGGCAAGACACCACTTTGCCATAATCGATCCGCCACGACTAACGATTCCACAAGCGCGTTGCGCTGTTAGTGGGATATAACGCAGCAGAACTCCGGCGTGAATGGTAAAATAATCTACTCCCTGCTCAGCATGCTCGATAAGGGTATCCCGGTAAACCCTCCACGTAAGCTCCTCAGCTTTACCTCCAACTTTTTCCAAAGCTTGATAAATCGGTACAGTCCCAATAGGAACAGGCGAGTTACGCAAAATCCATTCGCGTGTTTCATGGATATTTTTGCCGGTCGAAAGATCCATCACGGTATCTGCTCCCCACTTTGTCGCCCAACGCATTTTCTCTACTTCTTCTTCGATGCTGGAGGCTACCGCAGAATTTCCAATATTGGCGTTAATCTTTACTAGAAAATTACGCCCGATAATCATCGGCTCGCTTTCCGGATGATTGAGGTTAACGGGAATAATGGCTCCCCCCCCTCCCACTTCGTCTCGGACAAATTCAGACGTAATGAACGATGGAATATTGGCGCCCCAGTTCTGTCCAGGATGCTGATGGTTGAGAACATTTGTTATACCGGTTTGCGCAGACGATTGAACGCCGTGTTTGCTACGATTTTTTTCATAATGAGATTCAAAAGCTTTCTGGCGACCGAGATTCTCTCGAATAGCGATAAACTCCATTTCCGGCGTAATGATTCCACGGCGGGCATAATGAATCTGGGTAACAATGTGTCCAGACTTTGCGCGTAATGGCTTTTGTTTGTGACCAGAAAATGGCTGTAAACGTCCTTTTTTTTCACGCAGACTGGCATATTCTGCATGACCCTTGGTCAAATAACCATTATCTTCAGGTTGAACCTGATGCCCCTCATATCTTTCCACATCTTCCCGTGCCAAAATCCATTCGCTGCGCAAAGGCAGAAGTCCTTGATTCACATCACACGAAACCTGTGGATCACTCCAAAATCCTGAACAATCGTAGAGATGGACAGGCTCATTAACCTCCATGCGGCCATTGAAATTCTTTGTAGGCATGAGGGCGACTTCACGAAAGGGCACACGAATTTTGGGATAAAGCTTCCCTTTTACATAAATCTTTTTGCTACTAGGAAAAGCGCCCCTACTTTTAGGTTTAATAGAATTCGTTGGTGTAATCATTTATTTAACAAAAAACCATTCGAAGGCGGATGGCTTGTCTAAGAATCATCACTTCCTTCATCGGTATTGTCCGCATCAGGTTCAAAGGGTCACCAAAAATGCAATTAAATTTGCAGATTAAGTTCCAAAGGAAGTACCACAACCACAAGTTTGTTTAGCCTTGGGATTATGGACCTTAAATCCAGCATCTGTTAATCCACTCTTATAATCAATCGTTGAACCATCGACAAAAGCTAAACTTTCGGAATCCACAAAAACATCCACATCATGCTGGCGAAAAACTTGGTCTTCTGGCTTGCGAGAGTCGAATGACATGACATATTGCATGCCTGAACATCCGCCATTTTCCACCTTAATACGCAACCCTCTTTCTTTGATTGACGCATTTTGGTCAAAAAGCAAAGCCCTGATTTGAGATGCAGCAGCTGGAGTAATTTCAACCATAACCTAACCTTGGAAAAGCATAGCAAACTTATCCTCTTTGTCAACAAATGGGAAGACTTCATCTGTATTCAAAAACCAAAATGAAAATCCACCGTTTCTTTTTCTTCCTGGGATTATTTGGGTTCGCCCTAGGACGAGCCGAAGAAGTGCCCATCACCGTCCTGCACACAACAGATCTCCATGCCACTGTTTTACCAACAACCAATTATGAAGGCGTCACTGGTGTCGGTGGAGCGGCACGATGTGCTTGGATGATTCAGAAAATCCGCTCTCAAGAAAAAAATGTTCTCTTAGTAGATGCCGGCGATTTATACCAAGGTCATGCCATCGGTTACCTCACAGAAGGATCAATCATGGTTCGAATTTTGAACATGCTACATTACGATTCTTGGACTCTGGGAAATCATGAATTTGACTGGGGCATTGACAAAGTAGCAGCCCGAATTGCCGAGACCCAAGTCCCTGTGCTTGCCGCTAATCTCCATTACCATCCTCCAGCAAATACACCTGCCCCAATCATTGAAGCACTCCAAAAAATCCAACCTTTTGTGATCCGTGAAATCCATGGACTAAAAGTGGGCATTGTGGGACTAACCACCCCGGGGATCCCAAACTGGAGTCGTCCTCGATTAATTCCAGGTGTTACAGTGGAAGACTCTGTTTCTACACTCAAACGCATCATTCCTCAAATGAAAGCTGCCGGCTGCAACATTCTTATGCTGGTCGCTCATCAGGGAATTCGCGAACAAGGAGATGACCATGCCAACCAGATCTTTGCGATCGCACATGCCTTTCCAGAATTAGATGTCATTATTGGAGGGCATACCCACCAGTTGTATCCTCGCCAACTTCTCCATGGAATTCTTTACAGCCAGGCCAATTACTGGGGAACCTATTTGGGACGCGTGGATTTGGTGTACGACACAAAACAACATCAACTTGTTTTGAAAAAAGGGACTGCTATTCCTATGGATTCATCGATTCCCTTTGAGTCTTCTTTAATGAACATGCTCAAAACCGACCTCGATAAGACGGAATCCTTTCTCAATACCCAAGTGGGTGAGGCAACAGAACTTCTCAATTCTTCCACCGGCCCCAAACACGAAACCCCGATCTTTAATCTCTTGTGCGCTTCAATTGCAGAAACCATCCAAAACCGTGGAGGAAAAGTCGATGCGGTCCTTCACGGCCTTTTGAATGAAAAGGCGAAATTAAATCCGGGTCCCATCTTGATGCGAGATATCTTCCAAATTGTTCCCTACGAAAATACCATCGGGATCGCTCGACTTACACGTCATCAGCTCGTTGAAATCCTCGAAGAAAATGCTTCTGCTTATCAGAGTGGACGTTTCCGAGGTCTTTGGGGGATGACGATGAAACTCAATCCCTCCGCTCCAAAAGGGAAACGCGTCGTATTCTTGGGAACTCGCGAAGGGAAACCCGTTCCTGCCAGCAGCCATTTTTGGGTGGCTTTCAATTCTTACGATCTTGCTAGTGGAGGTACTCGATGGAAACGTTTACGTGAGATTGTGGATTCACCCGAAGCTCAACTGGTTGAGTACGATTTTCAGACACGAGATGCCGTGGTCGAATACGTACGCAAACATTCCCCGCTGAAAGCAGAACAGCACGGATGGTGGAGTCTGGAGCGGAAACCACGTCACAGTTTCTAGTTTCTGGTTCTGTATTGTGCAAAATCCGAAACTTAAAATTTCAGATTGCTTCAGCCCCTGGTTCCCAAGCTTCGCAACCCCGAAAGCTTTCGGGGTCGCGAGATTTGGGAGAAAGGGATCGTGGCGATCTCTAGATTCCATGGGAGGGTTGTGAAATGATTTCTTAACTTCCTAAAGAACTCCGATATTCACTCCGATGCTCACGTCGATCTTCTTTTGCGAATCGTATTTTCTTTGCGGCGGAACCAAAAATCTGAGTCCACTTTCCATTTTTGAATACCGGCATATAACCACCCTTTAAGATCTGAAAGGGACGCCTAACTTTTTTAAGATAGTCGAATTGAACCGAAGCAGGTTTGCGAAACCCTTCGAAAAAAGCAGGATAAACAAAATCACTCATGGCAATACCATCCACAAGAAACTCTTCTTCCTCAACCGCATCTGCGGTTTCGTAAGCATAAATTAATCCTTCTGGTCCTATTGCACATAAGTTGATCGCGGGATCCACCAACATTTCTGCAAGTTCGTGACTCGCTGTAACACTTACCTTTTGTCCTGCCCTCAGCGTAGATTCCACGAAGATTTTCGAGAGTGGCAAACCTTCTGGAGTTAAATGATGATATCCCAATGCGTTCGACACATCCGCCTTATCAAGGAACACGATCGCCCATGCTTTGGGAATAAAGGTGTCGGACTTTATAAGTTTGGCAGGCACTCCCCAAATCGGAGCAAATACAGAGTCTATAAATTTCTGCAAAACAATCATCAACCGATTGAAATCAACGCCTAACGGAAGATTTGTTTTCTGAATACACGCGATCCTGGGTAGCTGCCCTCGATTAAAGGCAGCCATGATCGGATGTTGGATTTTCATAATTTTCCTTTTCCCTCAGTAACAATTTGTAGGGTAGGCGCCCAACGCCTGCCGTCATTTCTAATTGGCTGGCAACCCCGAACGCATTCGGGGTCGCCCTACAATCATCTAAAGTGTTAATTTATGGAAGGATACATGTCTTCACCATCTCTTTCGAATTCATCATCACCGCAAATAATTTGGGCAATTCTTCTAGCGGTTTTTTATCAGTAATGAACTGTTTTACAGGCACAATACCTTGGACAATGATATCCAACGCAGCACGAATTGCCGAAGGTTTATGATGAAAGGAAGATTTCAAAGTAATCTGATCATAATGTAAACGATTCGTATCCAAAGTAATCTTACTTCCTGCTGGACACCCTCCAAACAACTGAACCACCCCTCCTTTACGAATTAACTGGATTGCTTGCTCCCATGTTTCAACACGCCCTGTTGCTTCAATCACCACATCCAGTCGTATCTTATCTCTCAGCGCACTTATCCATGTTCCATGCGGATCGGCTTCGAACACTTGCTCGGCACCAAGTGCCCGAGCTAATTCGAGACGTGGAGCATGCCGGCCTACTGCAAAAACTTTCAAGCCACGACTTTTCAAAAGTGTCACAAACATGAGCCCGATGGGGCCAAGCCCTAAGACTGCAACCTTATCTCCTTGTTGAAGTGGAGTTTCTTCCAAGCCATGAACTACACAAGCAAGTGGTTCCACCATCGCTGCTTCTGCAAAAGTGAGGTGATCTGGAATTCGGTAAGTATTTTTCTTTGCCAGGCGTGCGGGAATACGGAGATACTCGGCATAAGCTCCATTGATAAACTGAAGATCATCACACAAATTTTCTTGTCCTCGTAAACAAAAGAAACAAGCGCCGCATGGCGCGGAGTTGGCGACAACCACGCGATCTCCTACTTTGAATTTTGAATCCGCTATTCTTCCATTGCAAATTTCTACCACGGTACCAGCACATTCATGACCAAATAAACTGGGAGGCTTGATCATGGCTGCATGATAACCTCGGCGGTAAACTTTTAAATCCGTCCCACACGTCAATGCAGCTCCAATTTTTAAGAGGAGTTCACCCGCGGCCAGTTTAGGAACAGTAACATTTTCGATTCGTAGATCCTCTTTCCCATAAAGTACCGCAGCACGCATTATTCTTTGGGAAATCACACCGATTTTTCCTACGGTTTTATAAGAATCTTGAGTGAACGATCGGTTGGATGCGACGCTAAGTCGAATGCTTCTCTCATTTTTGAAAGAGGATACCGATGCGAAATAAGAGAAGCCACTTTCACTTTGCGCGAAAATACAAGCCGAGCCGTCTCTGCCTGCACATCGAGTGAGGCGCTATAACTCCCAAGAATTGTTTTTTCTTCGACGCACACTGCTCCGGCATCTACAGAAAGAAAATCTCCTTTTCTTGTATGAGCGAAAAGAAGAACCTTACCGCCAGGACGAATATGATCGAGCGCCTGCCGAAAAGCTACCTCTGACGGCACAGTAAGAATAGCTGCATCCGCTCCCCGTCCCTGAGTCACAAACTTTGTTTGCCGAGTAAAAGTTTGTGTCCGTGGATCCGCAACAAGAGCCGCACCAAATTGTCGAGCAAGTTTCCTTCGTCGTGCAATGAGATCAAGGCCTATGACTCGCCCTCCACGAAGCACTACGAGCTGCGTCAGAATAAGACCAATGGGACCTTGACCAAAGATCAAGATCCAATCTCCCCGTCTCAGTCCCAACCGGTCTACACCTTTAAGGCAGGTATTTACGGGCTCAATAAAACTGGCCTCTTCGAGAGATACATTTTTTGGGACACGTACCATGCCATGTCGGACAATCCAAGGCATCACGCGAATCCACCGGGCGAATCCGCCCCCTGCAGGCTCAAAACCAGCAGTGGTTCCTGTTTGTTTGTAAACGCTGCAATGCGCATATTCTCGTCGATAGCAATAAAAGCATTTCTTACAAGGGATATGATGAAAAACGGCTACACGATCTCCTACCTTCCAACCTTCTACTTCTGAACCCACGACTTCGATCGTCCCTGCAATCTCATGACCAAAAATTCGCGGAGGCGGCACCAAGCCATATTCCACTTTCTTTAGATCAGTTACGCAAACTCCGCACGTATCGACTTGTACAAGAACCTCACCTTTACCAATCGTAGGGACTGGGATAGTTTCCAAACATACTCTTCCCTTTCCACGATAAACCGCAGCTTGCATTATCTTTCCATGGAACCGGGAAATATGGAAATGGTTCTTCCGATTAAATTGAGCCTTGAATATCATCGTCACAAAGAATGAAATGTTTTTATGTAAAGTTCACGGAATAAAGACCTTAGAGACGGTTTTCGAACTTGTTTTTTGTCTCAAAGTCTGCTATAATATTTTGTTCACTCTTTTTACTCTACTCTTACTACTCTTATGGAGAAAAAAATAGCAGATGAGCTTTTACCTAAGGTCATTGAACCAATTCCCCATGCAATTGTGGTGGCAAATCAACAAGGGAAAATCGTCTTGCTTAATAGAGTGACCGAAAGGTTGTTTGGTTATAGTCGCCAAGAATTGTTGGAACAAGGCATTGAAATTCTTGTTCCCGAACGCTTCCGTGCCAAGCATCCGGACCACCCAAGTGCTTTTTTTGAGGATCTACGTACTTACACGATGGGAACGGGACACGATTTCTATGGATTACGTAAAGACGGAACAGAAATTCCTATAGAGATTGGTCTGAGTCCTATTGAAACAAAAGAAGGGCTCTATGTGCTGGTAGCGATTGTGGATATTACCGAGCGCAAACGGGCAGAAGTCGAAGCTGCACGGTTGGCCGCGATTGTTGAGGTGTCGGATGAAGCGATTATGCATAAAACACTAGAAGATATTTTGACTGCGTGGAATCAAGGGGCTGAGCGACTTTATGGCTACAAAGCCGACGAAGTATTAGGAAAATCCATCAGTCTCCTTGTTCCACCTGAGAAGGAAGATGATTTGTCATATCTCACCGAGCAAATCAAGCGTGGGGAGCGTGTCCAACACTACGAAATGGTCCAAATGCGTAAAGATGGGAAGCGGATTAATGTGGCAATCACCACCTCACCGGTCCTGGATCTTGCAGGACACATCACAGGCGCTTCGATAATTGCCCATGACATCACCAAGTGCAAACAGGCGGAAGAGCGATTTCGGCTTGTTGTTGAAGCTACACCCAATGCAATGATCATGGTAGATCGGAATGGACAGATTGCTCTCGTGAATAAATCGACCGAACAACTCTTCGGTTATACGCAAGAGGAACTTGTAGGCGAAAAAATAGAGATCCTTGGTAATAGTTTAGCGCGAGATTGGATGCTTGTGCTGACGTCGCTTCGCCACAGGCAAGCGATGGAACCGGAGCGAGATCTTTTTGGTCTCAGGAAAGATGGTAGGGAGATATCGATTGAAATCGGTCTTAACCCCATTGAGGCTGAGGATGGTGAACGTTTTACGCTGGTCTCGATCATTGACGTCACCGAACGCAAACAAACAGAGTTGGTCGCAAGAGCGCGTGACGCGGCGCTCGAAGCAGAACATATCAAATCAGAGTTTCTTGCCAATATGAGCCATGAAATTCGAACTCCGATGAATGCAATCATTGGAATGACGGAGCTTCTTTTAGATACACCGCTCAAGGCACAGCAGAGGAACTTTGTAGCAACCATCCATTCAAGTGGTGATGCCTTACTTTCCGTCATCAACAATATTTTGGATTTTTCAAAGATCGAGGCTGGAGTGCCGATGTTTGAAACCGTGGATTTTAGCTTAAAAGCGATTTTAAAAGTTTCTGTCGACATGTTTTCCAAACAGATGTGGGATAAAGGAATTGAATTACTTTCTTACGTTGAGGAGGACGTGCCGATTCAATTGCGTGGGGATCCTAATCGTTTACAACAAATTTTAATGAATTTGCTAGGGAACGCCATAAAGTTTACCGAGCGCGGTGAAGTCGCGGCTCGAATCGAAAAAGAAAGCGAAACGGAAACTCACGTCGCACTTCGCTTTAGTGTGAAGGATACAGGAATCGGAATTTCTATCGAAGATCAATCCCGTATATTCCAAATATTTGCTCAAGCGGATACCTCGACGACCCATAAATATGGAGGAACAGGTTTGGGTTTGGCGATTTGCAAAAAACTGGCTGAGGGTATGGGAGGTCAGATCGGTGTTAAAAGTAAACGGGGTCAGGGTTCAACATTCTGGTTTACAGCGAAGTTTGAAAAGCAGCTTGCAAACTCGTTAGTTTCTCCACCGTTAGAAACGAAGCTCAAAGGCTTACGCGTGCTGATTGTGGATGATAATACAACCAGTCGCGATATCTTACATCGTCAGATCATTTCTTGGAGAATGCGGAATGGGATGGCGCCGAGCGCTACGGAGGCATTATCGATTTTGCGCCGGGAAGCTCGAGCGCGTGATCCTTATGATATTGTCCTTCTCGACATGCAGATGCCTGGAATGAATGGTGTCACGCTCGCGAAAATAATTAAGGCCGATCCGCTCATTGCGGGAACTCTTTTAATTATGATGCTCTCTAGGCCAGTGAGTAAAAATAAGAAAGTGGATGTCGCCGCCTACCTTCCCAAACCGATAAATTTTTCGAAATTGTTCAATTGCCTCGTTGATATCGTGGCTCCTGTTTTCGGTCAAAAGCCAATACCTGTCCCGATGAGACCTCCGAAAGCCATATCATCTCATAAAAAACGACGGGATATTCATGTTCTTTTAGTCGAAGATAATGACGTCAATCGGAACTTGCTTACCTACCAAGTTCAAAAATTAGGTTGTAAGATTGGTTTAGCTACTAATGGAAAGGAAGCTATCAAGATTCTCGATCGGAAAAATTACGATATCGTTTTAATGGACTGCCAGATGCCCGTGATGGATGGTTATGAAACAACCAAGGAAATTCGCAAACGGGATGGAAAAACGAACCGTGTACCCATCATTGCATTGACCGCGCACGTTTTAAGAGGGGAGAAGGCCAAATGCTTGGCTGCGGGTATGGATGATTATCTCAGCAAACCCATTCGGATCCAAGAATTGGAGAAAATGATCGACCATTGGGCTCTTCAACAAAAGGATGAATCTCCCCGCAGCCGCGGGACAAGGTATTCAGCGAAGGCGAATAAAAATTCACCATCCTCTCCTATAGACCTGGAGTATCTCAAAAAATCTCCGGAGATCACCGAGGAGAAGATGTGGAAGCTCTTTAAACTTTATCAAAAGCAGACGTCGAAACTTTTAGAAGAACTTCGTGCGGCAGTTCAAGCGGGTAATCCAAAAAAAGTAGAATTCAGTGCCCATAAGATAGCAGGATCAAGCATCAGTTGTGGGATGGTCGATATCGTTCCACCGCTCCGGAAACTTGAACAGCTTGGGGAACAAGGAAATTTGGAGAATGCTCCACGACTTGTTTTACAAATTGATCGAGAATTTAAACGAACCAATGATTTTCTTCGCCTTCAACAGAGAACCAAATCGTCAAAACCAAAGAAAGACAAACTTTAAACCGCTTTCGTCCCGCGGCCGCGGGATAGGGATGACAAAAGAGGAAAAATTGCTGAAGCCTTCATCCCCAGGGCAATTGCATCTAAATTTTTAGGAGTTGAAGGAGGTAGGCCTTATCCCAGCCTGCATTTTTCTGTTTGCATTTGATTCC
>OBEQ012311974.1_pt1 | contig 16896 bp, 16 predicted proteins | sample 1670901 | NCBI WGS metagenome assembly OBEQ01 (sample SAMEA104232315, study PRJEB22302) | groundwater metagenome | biome: forest; feature: aquifer; material: groundwater | place: USA | collected 2011-08-07 | depth 5.4 m
AATATCTTCAAGATGCACCTCCTCGTCGGGAAAAGATTTACAGTATTGCCTATTGGAAACAGTGGGCGGGAAAATAGAAGCGGGCAGTTCAATCAGTCTGGGAGATTACATCACATCCGCCTTTAATTGGCTACTTACTTTACTTGCTGTTCTTGCTATTGTCATGCTCATTATCTATGGCATTGGCTACACGACGGCAGGGGTAAGCGAGGCGGGCAAGACATCCATGAAAAATCATCTGTCCGGAGTGATGTGGGGCGTGGGGATTGCCCTCGGCGCTTGGTTGTTGTTGGAATTCATCAACCCGCAGATAAACAGATCAACCTTCGACCCTTTCAAGGCCTTGCTTTCAAGTGGAGCGGGGGGTCGAGCGGTAGACGATAGCGCTGGTCTTTCCTTCGACAGTGTTGGCACGCGTGGTGAACCTTCCGTAAATGACGAGCGCTTCGTAACCCAAAATGCTTTCTTCAGCTCACCACAAATAGGTAGGGTGAACTTTTTTGGTGGTGGTGGTGACGCCATTGGTATCGCTAAGATAAAGCAAGGAGACCCATCGGGACTAGCCTTCGTTCAAAGGCGAGACCAGCTTCCCGAGAACTATTGGAGTGGTCATGGAGGCACTCTATTTGCCAGTTTAAACACCGAGGCTTTCTACTTCGCTGCTCCTGTCACGGGAAGCGTCACGCCGGGAACTAAATTTATTGTTAGCAATCTCGAAACCGGAAAAAGCGCTGTTGCAATACTCGTTGACAGAGGGCCCAATATACAACGAGAAGGGTTACTCGACGTCTCGAATGGACTTGGCCGAGCAGTCGGTTTCAGCGGTGGAGGAAATAACCACTTTAGTGTCGAAATTGCACCGGACCAAAAGTTACCCCCGGGTGCCATCATGCAATAGTTCATGTCTAAACAACTTATTATTGTCTTAGTGGTGATTGCACTCCTTGTTGCGGGGGGAACCTTTTGGCTACTTTCGCCTAAAAAGTCGCCTTCGCTAACTGCGCCCACAACTCCCGCTCCCGCGCTCGGGTTTCCATCGGGAGCTAACAAGGCGCGCCCCAAAGACGATAGTGGCGGCAGGGAACCGGCGGGGCCCGACCACAAGACCGGCAACGGTTTCCTTGCCCCAGCCCAAATCGCGGGAACCTTTCAAGAGATCGCCAAAGAAGCGGTGGCGGGCGCCGTAGCTGTCGAACGCAAAAAGGCAGATGGGAGCAAGGTAGTTTTTGTACGCTATATTGAACGCGCGACCGGACACGTGAAAGAAGTGCTCCCCGGCCAGAGCGACGCGTCGCGCATCGCCAACACCACCATCCCCAAGGTAGCCGAGGCCTTCTTCTCTCCCACAGGAGATGCCACTATCCTTCGCGTCCTTACCGACCCTTTCAACGAAGTAGCGACGGTGTTGGCGCGTATTGTGGCGGCCACAAGCACCGATGAGGCGGCGGGTAAGCTCGATGGTGTGACGTTGCCGGAAAAAGTTTCTTCACTCGCGCTTTCGCCTGACGGTAAAAGAGCCTTTACCATTGTTCTCGACGCCAATGGGGCGGGGGGAATCCTGCAAGACGTGACGGGCAAGAATCGCAAAGAAATCTGGCGCTCACCACTTAGTGAATGGACTGCTCGCTGGGGAAACGCAAACTCTATTTTTCTGACCACTAAGGCTTCCGTGAATGTACCGGGATATCTCTACAACCTGAATGCGCAGAGTGGTACTTTCACGCGGGTATTATCCGGTAACGCCGGACTTACAACGCTTCCTTCGAGTGATGGGGGACATATTTTTGTAACCGAGGCTAGCAAAAGAGGACTGATGAGTTACCTTTTCATGCCATCGACTGAACAGAAAACGGCTTTTCCGCTCACGACGTTGCCCGAAAAATGCGCGTGGTCACTTCGAGTGCCGACCGAGCTTTACTGCGCCGTTCCCGACACCAATGTACCTTTTAACGCCCTCCCTGACGCATGGTATCGCGGCGATCTTTCTTTTTCGGATTCTTTTTGGAGAGTTGACACCAAGACCATGGAGACCAAGCTGCTCGGAACGCCCAACCAATCGGTGGATGCCATCAATCTCGGGCTCTCGCCGAGCGAGGACTTGCTCTTGTTCACGGACAAGAGCGATGGACATCTCTGGGCACTCCGAATTAGCGAGTAAAAATACAGTTTGTGGCCAAAACCACCAAGGTTCAACCTTACGTAAGGTTGAACCTTGGTGGTTTTGGCTTTCTACCCTGTGCTTTTTGCCTCAAGGCGTTTTTTGATGGCCAGTTCTTGTCCTAATTGAAAGAGGTTGGAGGTAATCCAGTAGAGCGATATGGCCCCACCGATCCCATAGGCAATAAATGCGATAAAGGGCGGCAGGAGATAACGCATTTGAAATTGCATGCTCTTTTGAAAGTCTTCGCCGAAAGTTGGTTTTTTGTTTTCATTTTTGCTGGAGTTAGACCCCACCCCATCCCTCCCTTTGTCAGGGGAGGAAGCAGTTTTCCCCATGGTGACATGCATGACGAAATACTGCGAGAGGCCGGCCAGAATGGCTAGAATGATACTTTTGCCCGCGAGGTCGAAGAGCCCGAGCAGTTTAGTGGAGACAAATGTGGGGATTTGTACAAATGGATACAGTAGATCGGGATGCGCCGTTACACCTGCGCGGAAAACCCAATAGAGAGCAAAGATAATCGGCAATTGAATGAAGAGAACCAATATGCCCGAAAGGGGATTGAGTTTGTGCTCCTTATAGAGCGCCATTATTTTTACTCCCTGTTCTTGTTTGTCCTTTATCTGTTCGCGTATTTCCTTCATTTTCGGCTCGATCTGCTTCATGCGCAACTGCGTCTCGGCCGCTTTCTTGGAAAGTGGGTAGAGGATGCAACGCACTACGAGCGTGAGGATGATAGTAGCCAACCCCAGATCATGGCCGGGTAAGATGTTGGAAAGCGCCACGAGCCCGTTATAGAGGGGCTGGACGAGGATTGTGGTGTAGAGGAGATGAAACACGGTGACGAAGGAATTGGGAACTGGGAATCAGGAATTGGAAACAATGATGCGTGCACGAGAAAGAAGGTCGTTCAGGTCATCTTTGAGCTCCGCAAAAGTTGCGGCACGGGCTTCTTTTTTTGCAAACACGACAATAATCAAACCAGGCCTTAGCTGTGGGAGGATAGGGGTTAGTATAGCACGCAGGCGTCTTTTGATTCGATTGCGCCCAACCGCCAGCTTGGCGACCTTTGCGGAAACAACTATGGCCGCTTTGGGGATCCCCGTCCCTAGTCCTCGGTACTTTATGGACAAAAATACACCCTGAATAGGGCGGCCTCCTTGGATGGTTGCTCGCACTTCTTCACGCGCGGCTCTGTGTGGGCGCGCCAACATAGATGTTATTTTCTCTTTGTGTCACCAGCAAGGCGCGCGCGGCCTTTTCGGCGACGACGTCTCAAGACTCGTTTACCGGCTTTGGAGGCGCTTCTTTTTCGAAAGCCGTGCGTTCTAGCCCGCTTTCGTTTTTTTGGTTGGTAGGTGATGGACATGGGGAATTATGAATGATTAAAGAAGAATGAGTAATAAGGAATGATAAATTGCGACTGTTACTATAGCAAAAAGTGTTCTTTGGCGCCAGAGCGAACTGCGAGAAAAAAATTATTCATGTTCTTGTGACAAAACTATTGTTGCGACACAAAGTACGCTTCCACTCAACTCCCGCGTTAGCTGTATACTTATAACCACAAGCGAGTAAAAAGCGAAAATTTGTTTTCATTTTTTGCGAGCGCAGTGGTTATATACCCGAAAGCATTCGCAAACCTGTGGCTTTTGGGTATATCATCTCCCCAATCATTCTATGCCTGATTACAAAAAAATTTGGGAAAAGGCGGTGGTTGAAATTGAATTGGAGGTTTCCAAGGCAAACTTTAGCACATGGTTTAAGCATGCACACATCTACCGCATTGATGATGGCATAATTTCCCTTTCCATCCCCAACGCTTTCGTGCGCGATTGGCTCCGAGATCGCTACCACAAACTGATCCTGCGCTCCCTTAGGAATGCGCTGGAGGGAGCACGGGGCATAGAATACATAATCCAAAAACCGGAGGATCGCGGCAAGTTCGAAAAAGCAGAGGCGGCAGAGAGCGAGCTTTTTGAGTCACAGATGAAAATCCCCGAGGTATACATCAATCAAGATGATAACCTCAACCCGCGCTACACCTTCGACACCTTCATTGTCGGCTCTTTTAACGAACTCTCCCACGCCGCCGCTCAGGCGGTAGTCAAAAGCCCCGGAGCTGTCTACAACCCTCTTTTTATCTACGGAGGCACCGGCCTTGGGAAAACGCATCTCATCCAAGCGGTGGGTAACTATTTCAAGAAGGCGGGAAACAGACGCGCCTATTACCTCACCTCGGAGCGCTACTGTAATGAGATGGTGAACGCGCTCCGCAATCAAAAAATGTCCTTCTTTAAGGAAAAGTATTGGAAATATGATGTTCTTATCATTGATGACATCCAGTTTCTCTCCGAGAAGGATAAATCCCAAGAGGAAATCTTTCACCTCTTTAATCACTACCACGAAAACAACAAGCAGATCGTCTTTTCTTCAGATAAGCCGCCCAAGCAGATCCCTAAAATCGAGGACCGTCTCCGGTCTCGTTTCGAGGGTGGCATGATTGTTGATATATCCCCACCGGACTACGAGTCCCGTGTGGCCATCCTCGAGTCGAAGCTTCGTTCCGCTCCGTTCGCTATCGATAGTGAGCTGGTGGCTTTTCTTGCGAGCACTATTCAAGAGAATATTCGCGAACTGGAAGGGGCGCTCAACACCATTGTACTGCAGTGCCAGGTGAAGAAAAGGAGTCTGACGGTGGCTGAGGCAAAAGCGCTGATCAAAAATAGTATGCGGCCGCAAAAGAATCTTTCTGTAAAAGATGTGGTTCAAACAGTGGCCTCTTTCTATAATATTGAAGAACATCTTGTATACGAGAAGACGCGCCGAAAGGATATTGTAAAACCGCGCCAGATTGCCATGTATATTCTCCGTGAGGATTTTGCCACCAGCTACCCCTCCATTGGAGAGAAGTTCGGTGGCCGAGACCACACAACCGTTATCCATGCGTACGAAAAGATAAAGAAAGATCTAAAGAAAGATGCTCTGCTCACCCAAGAACTAGAGCAGATAAAGAACCTCCTCTATCGGCACAGTGGCGGCTCTGTTTTTGTCACTAATTTTTCATATCCCGCACTACATACAACTCCCTAAGAAATGAATAAGCTCTTGATAAGCTGTTGAGTGTATAGATATATCACTGTGTATATTATGTGAAATAAAACAAACCTTTCCACCATACTTCTTATCTAACACCTTTTATTTCCTTAATACTCATATCTTTTTAAAAGCTTATCCTTTTTATTTTCCACTAAAAACACTTTTTTAAAGCCTTTTTTCTTTCTTCTCCACATATCCACATACCTAATAACAATAGTTTAAAGTATTTCCAAAAACAAACACCTTATTATCCCCGCCTTAAAGCGTACTCAATCATGCATATAGAATGTCGTCGTGAATCACTCGTACAAACACTTACACATCTCGGGCGACTGGTTGGAAAAAATTTAACCCTCCCTCTTCTGGCAACCATTCTTTTTGAGGCGGAAAAAGACAATCTTACCCTTCGAGCGACAAATCTCGATGTTGGTGCGGAAGTAACTATCCCAGTGAAAGTACTAACACCGGGCCGGCTAGCGGTTCCTGTTGTTTTACTAAACAACTTCCTCAATAGTGTCACGGGTGTGGATAAAATTACACTCGAAGCGAAGGGTGGAAATCTATCCATCACCACAGGGAGACATAGGACGACCTTAAAATGTCTTTCTGCAGATGATTTTCCAACCCTTCCACGTGGAGAGGCCGACCAGAGTGTGCATATTAGTGGTCCGCTGTTCTCATTGGGAATCAAAGCGGTTGGATACGCCGCCTCTCCTTCGGAAATGAAGCCAGAGATTGCCAGTGTTTATGTATATAGCGATGTTGGGGACATTGTCTTTGTGGCCACAGACTCATTCCGCTTGGCGGAAAAAAGACTCCCTTTCCACCAGAAAAGCGGAGAAGAATTTTCAAAAATGCTTCTCCCTGTAAAAAACGCCTTACTCCTAGCCAACCTTCTCGAAGAGAAAGAAGAGACCCTACTCTTTGGTGCAACAAAAAACCAGCTGACTATTGCCAGCGAAACACTCTACGCTTCATCGCGAATTATCGAGGGAGTTTTCCCTGATTACCAGCAGATTATGCCTAAAAAGAAGACAACAGAAGCAGTTGTCTTGAAAGAAGATTTTCTCGGGGCCATGAAAATAGCGTCACTCTTTGCGGAAAAGTTTTTCCAAGTGCGGCTTGTTGTCGATCCGACAGCAAAGAAACTGACTGTGCACGCGGAAGGAGAGGCGACCGGAGTGCATGAAAGCGATCTGGATGCGACCCTCGAGGGGGAAGCTCTGGAGATGAGTTTCAATGCTCGTTATATTTTGGACGCATTCTCTTCACTAAAAGAAGACAGCCTCACCCTCTCTTTCGGAGGGAAAGGGCGCCCAATGGTGATCCGCGGTGTGGGAGACAATTCTTTTACCTATCTTGCGATGCCACTTAATAGGTGAAGAACCAAGAACCAGAAACCAAAGAGCCAGATGGGTATTCAAGGCCTCTTAGAGCGTTATAAGAACTTACGACGGCCGGATGAGACGGTTCGGCTCGCTGTTCAACGACTGCTCAAAGAGCTTTGCGGGGTAGCGGTGGGCGTTGAGGACATTGAGCTGCGGCGTGGTGTTGTGCATATACGCGCCCATCCGGTCTTAAAAACCGAGATCGCTCTGGTGCAAAAAAAACTGCTCAAAAGACTTAAAGAAGAAATGGGCGAGAGTGCTCCCACCCGAGTTGTTTAACGCAGACCGTCCAAAAACCAGAAGCCCTCCTTTATGAGGAAGTATCAATGCACGGATTTAGGAGTGTATCTTCACGGAAAAAGGGATGGTGACCGATGTTTTATTGCGGACGCTGTCGTAGACGACAGCCTCAAATGTTGAGGAAGCACGCAACGTTGAAAGAGAAGCGAGTGGAAGACGTAGCTGGAAAGGGATATTTTTACTCTCACCGACATATGATCCATTGATGAAGAAACGAGCTACGCTCGCCGGGAAGTGGCCGCTTGTCGCAAGGGTTACCAACAACGTGTCCCCGGCAGAGAGCTCATCTCCGGGAAGGAGCCCCAGCACACCGACAAGGGGGGCGTACTCGGGAAGATGAACGTTATCGGTGCTTGCGGGCGCTGTTTCTGCGGAAACATGTTGGGTCGAGAGCCAATGTTCAATGGGGCGCTCCCAGAGTTTATATTGCGGATCGTTCTCCGGATGTGCCGGAGCCGGCCCGCGTGGATTGTCCTTATCCACCCAATGCAAAATAGTGTGCACGTCGGGAAGTACGTGCGAGATGCGGAACTCCGCTGGAGTGGCATCGGTGGCGAGGCCCCCGCTTATTTTATCAGTCACATATTCCACATTGCCTTGCCATAAACCGCGCAGAACAGGCTTGGTGGAAGACGCCGTCGGCTCCGGACTGGGGAAATACGTTTTCGGTAGCGTCGCCAATGCCTTGACCATGAAATCGTGCCAGAGAGGGGCGACGATAAAGCCGGCAACCTTCTTTTTCATGGGCGTATTGTTATTGTTACCGGCCCAGACGCCGACGGCCAGATTGGGTGCGTAGCCGATAATCCAAGCATCTTTGTAATCATTTGTCGTGCCGGTTTTGACCGCCACATCGCGCCCGGGGATAAGGAGAGGAGAACTGGCGCCGTACGATGGAGTGCGGGCGGTGTTATCAGAAAGAATATCCGATATGGTACGCGCGATCTGCGGGTCCAGCACGGGGCTTGGGTTTTCGGTGAAATGCTCAAGAGTGGCACCGGTTCGATCCAGCACTTCAAGGATGGGCGTTGGCTCGTTCCGTACTCCGTCATTTGCGAAGCTCCCGTACGCCCCAGTCATGTCAAGCGGTGATACTTCGCCGCCACCCAGAACGAGGGTCAGTCCGTAGCGATTAGGATCACTAAGGCCGCGAATCCCGAGCTCATGGGCTGTTGCGATGGAGTCTTTTATCCCTGCAAGATAGAGCACCTTGATGGCGGGGATGTTGATGGATTGGGCAAGGGCATTGCGTAGACTGATGGGCCCTCGAAAGATCCCATCGTAGTTCTCCGGCTCGTAACAGTGATCGTTTTCATCTACGTTGGCGTCAATGGGGCAGCTGGTATCGAATTGCGTCTTCAGGTCGAATAGGACTGTTTCGGGCGTGTAGCCTTTCTTAAGGGCGGTTGCGTAGACGAAGGGTTTAAAAGAAGAACCCGGTTGCCGATGGGTCAAGGTGACGTTGACACTGCCATCGATCTCTTTATTGAAATAGTCGCGCGAACCGACCATGGCTTGAATTTGGCCGGTCTTGGGGTCGATGGCAACCAAACCGGCGTTCGAAGCGTTGTAGTTTTTGGCGTTCTCAGCTCCGAAACGAGTAACGGTGTCTTCGGCCATCTGCTCTAAATCCCAGTTGAGTGTCGTCGTGACCTTGAGTCCACCTGTCTCGACGACATCGGCTCCGTATTTTTTTTCAAGCAAGGATTTGACATACATGACAAAGTGAGGCGCCTTGATCTTTTGCTGGGCTTGGGGAACAAAAAGAACAGGGTCGTTCTTTGCTAAAGAAACTTCCTCCGGGTCGGCAAATTTCAAGAGCTCCATACGCGATAGCACCAGATTTTTACGTGCATTGAGGGCGTCCCTGTTCTTGCCATAGGGCGAGTAATAGGTGGGCGCCTGTGGGAGGGCGGCTAGGTATGCGGCTTGTGCAAGGGTGAGATCGCTTGCGTGCACGCCAAAGTAGGCAGTGGCCGCCTCCTCAACCCCGTAAATCGACCCCCCAAAGGGAGCTTCGTTGAGGTAGAGCTCGAGGATTTCGTCTTTGCTTTTGACCTGCTCGAGCTTGAGGGCCAGAACGATCTCTTTGATTTTGCGCGTGTAGGCCTTATCTTGAGTGAGAAGGGTGTTCTTGACCACCTGCTGGGTGATCGTTGATCCGCCTTGAGCCTTTCGTCCGGTAAAAATATCGGTAAAAACGGCCCGCAACATGGCCGTTGGCTCGATGCCACGGTGGTTGTAGAAATTATCATCTTCGATCGCCACGATGGCATTTTTGAGGTTGCGGCTTACAGCCGAGAGCGGCACCACCGTTCTCTTCAGATCACGATTGACATCGTAGAGGAGTACCTTGCCGGTGCGATCATAAATCTTGGTGGACTGCGCCACCTTACGATCGGAAAAGGCGTTAAAATCTGGAAGCTCAAGCTACGAAGCCCATAAGAGCCCCGCTCCAATGGTAAATAAAACAAGCGAAACAAAGGCAATAATCAGTGTCTCTAATAGAGATCGGCGCTTTTTTTTCACAGTTAATATTATACCACACGAGAGTAATGTTTTTCTTTGCGAAGAGAGTTTGCTACAGTGGTACGGCATGGATGATTCATTAATACAGACATCTATTACTCGCGGGGTTGAGCGCGTCTTCCCTTCGCGCGAGGCTCTCGAGGCGAGGCTGCGGTCGGGGGCAAAACTGCGCATCTACCACGGTATTGATCCAACGGGGCCAACCTTGCATATCGGCCACGCGGCAACCCTGTTGAAGCTCCGTGATTTTCAGCAGCTTGGTCATGAAATAGTGCTCCTCATTGGTGGCTTCACGGCCACCATTGGTGATCCGTCTGATAAGGGGGCGGCTCGAAAGAAATTGACACTTGAGCAGGTGGAAGAAAACGCTGGATTATACCGAGAACAGGCCGGCAGGGTGCTCGATATGAGCACGGTTGAGTTCCGCAACAACGCCGAGTGGTATAAGACAATGTCGTTTGCCGACGCGCTCGAGCTGGCCTCCGAGTTCACCGTCCACCAACTCCTCGAGCGAGACATGTTCCAAAAGAGAATAGAGAAAAAAGAGCCGGTATATCTTCATGAGCTCATTTATCCTGCCATGCAGGGGTATGACTCGATGATGCTCAATGTTGACATGGAAGTGGGTGGCAATGATCAAACATTCAACATGCTAGCGGGGCGAGATCTATTGATGCGACGCGGCAAGGAAAAATTCGTGGTCGCGGGCAAGTTGCTCACTGACCCGACTGGTAAAAAAATGGGAAAGACGGAGGGAAATATGGTGGCGCTGAATGATTCACCGGAGAATATGTACGGCAAAGTGATGAGCTGGCCGGACACGCTCATGTCCCTTGCTTTCGAAGTTTGCACCCGTGTGTCTCAGGGTGAAGCAAGGGAGGCAATCGCTACTTCACCACGCGATGCCAAGATGCGGCTCGCTCGAGAGATCGTCGAACAATTTGGGGGGAAGGGAAAAGCGGTGGCCGCCGAGGTTGCATGGGCCGAAACATTTCAGAAAGGGGGCGTACCGGAGGATGCGCCGGTTGCGCTAGTGAGCGAGGGGAGCAAATTATTTGATATCTTGAATGAGCATGGTCTCGTGGGCTCAAGAGCTCAATGGCGGCGCTTAGTAGACGAAGGAGCCGTCCATATCCTTAGTGATGATGGCGAGGAGATGGGGCGTGTTAGTGATTACGAAGCAGAAGCTCCTGTGGGGGTGGTGATAAAAATAGGCAAGCTACGCTTCCTCAAAATAGAAGCCGCCTAAAAAAGATACATAGATCTCGCAGCTCTTGGCTGTTTCGTTGAAAGCATCGCTGTCCACAAACTTTTACGATCGTGAGAGTTTGTGGACACACTAAAGCCAGCCATACAATGGGCTGAAGGATTGTTTTTTAGATCTCGTTGCCGGGCACGTCCCAGCCCTCGTCGTCGAGACTGTCGTCTTCCTCGTCATCTTCCAGCTCGTCATCATCGTCCGTTTTTCCCGCAACAGTTTCATCTTTGGCGGGAGACTCGTCGTCTTCGTCTAGGGCGAAAAACGGCGAAGCTATAGCACCTTTCTTCTTCTGAGTTTCTTCTGTGGTCATAGAGCTCATAGAGCTGATAAAAAGCACGATTGATAAAATTAGTCCTACTTTGTAGCAGATATGTAAATAAATGCAAGTGTACTGTGGGTAACTTACCTCCGTATGCTTGCGAGGCAGGTCAGGCCGACGGCGATGGCGTCGTACTCGTCGTCGTGTTTTGGTGTGGTCTGAAGGTCGATAAGGAGCGGGATCATTTTGGTGAGTTCACGCTTGTTTGCCTTGCCGTAACCGGTGACCGCTACCTTTATTTGGAGGGGGGTGTATTCATAGAGCCTAAGGCTTGATCTTGTGGCTATGTACATCAGCATGCCGCGCACTTCGGCAACATGCATGGCCGTTTTTTGGTTGGTCTCAAAGTAAAGTTTTTCCAGAGCAAGTGCTTGCGGCTTGTGTTTTTTAACAAGCGCTTCAAGCCGCGTGCCGAGCTCGTGCAAGCGCTCGGGGAAAGGAATTTGGGGGCTCGTTTTCCAGCAATCGGAAAAAAGAAGCACGTGTTTATTGCCTTCCCCGCGCGAGAGCACAGCCACTCCCATCCGCTCATACCCCGGATCAATGGCAACAATACACATACTCACTCTTCATCATCAGCCACAGTTGTTGAGACATTCTTCACGTCGTCGTGCGCTTCGAGGGCTTCGACGAGGGCGAAGAGTTTTTCGGTGTCGTCGTCGGAAAGTTCTACTGGATTGGTCGCGCTCCAACCTATGGCGCCCTTCGTAAATGCCCATGCCGCTGATCCGGGCCCTCCAAGGGAAGAGCCGTGCTTGCTGAAGAGGTGTTTTATCTCTTGGCTTGTGCGGTTATTGTTATCCGTCAGGGCATCAACGAGGATCGCGACTCCGCCGGGGCCGAACCCTTCAAAGAAGACTTCGTGAAAGGCTTCAACGCCGGCGCCTTGGCCGCGGGAAATGGCCCGCTCGATATTGTCGTTGGCCACATTGTCTTTGCGGGCGCGCTCGGTGGCCGCTTTAACAGACGAAGCATTCTTGTCCCCGCCGGCTTCCTTCACCGCCGTTGCAATCCACCGCGCATGCATGGAGAGCAGTTTGCTTTTCTTGGCATCGGACGCACCCTTAACGTGCTTTAACTTCGCCCATTTGCTGTGCCCAGACATGCAAGAAGAATAAAGGCAGAAGGACAAATGCGCAAGGTCACCCCCTTCCCCTAGTCACGCCGTGAGTGTGGGGTTGGATTTGCTCCGCCACGATTGTGGGTGTAGTATCTTTTTCAACATGGGAGAAACCACGGGGAAAGAAAAGAATGAAGAAAAGCCTGTCCCCGATGACGTGACACGCAATGTTCTCCGCATCCAAGAACTTTTAGGGAAGCACGTTGATCTCTTGAAACGAGAACACCTTGTCCTATATGCAGAAACACTGCACATCCCGGCTTTGGTTGAGGCCATTAGAGAGCTCGACACCATCTCGCCACAGTCGGATTTGGCCAAAGGTAAGGAGGGAAATCTCGAGCACTACCGAAGCATAACAGCATTTTATCTCCTGGAACCAGCAGAGCGCCGCGAAATTATACAATGTCTAAGGCGGATCCTTACGGTGGGAATCCATACTATTCCAACCATTCACAATATTACCGTATTTATTGACCTCCTTCGTCTCTTTGAAGACAGCCGGCATGAAAGCGCGCTGGCTGCGCGGAAATCGAGCGAGCATCTCTTTGACGCCGAAGGTATGCCAAGTGGGAAGGAAAACCTCATCGGGGAGACCCCCACCGATGAACTATAGCAAGGTTTGCTGCAAAGAAGCGGGCACCACTTTGCCCAGGTGTTCGTAGGCTTTAGGAAGGGCACGTCGCCCTCGCGAAGTGCGCTCGATAAGGCCAAGTTGCATGAGATATGGTTCGTGTACGTCCTCAATCGTGGCTTCTTCCTCCGAGAGCGCCGCGGCCAACGTGGAGACGCCAACGGGTCCGCCACCGAACTTCTCGATCATAATACTAAGCAGGGCTCGGTCGGCGGCAGTAAGCCCAAGGGTGTCGACGCCGAGAAGCTCAAGCGATTCTTCCACCAGTGCCTCATCAATATCGCGCTTCTTTACCTGCGCAAAGTCTCGGCAACGCTTAAGGAGGAAATTGGCCGTGCGAGGCGTTTTGCGGCTACGCTTGGAAATAGTGCGAATACCTTCTTCCGTGGCGCTTATTCCCAGAAGTTTTCCCGAGCGGCGCAGGATTTTCGCTATCTCGTCATCGCTGTAGTATTGGAGACGAAAGGTGCCACCGGAAAAGCGTGAGCGCAGTGGCGCCGAGAGCATGGCAATGCGCGTCGTTGCGGCTACTAGGGTAAAGGAGGGGAGAGCGAGCTCTATAGTGCGCGCCGAGGGCCCCTTGCCGATAATGATGTTGAGCACCCCGGACTCCATGGCTGGGTAGAGCACCTCTTCGATCAGTTTGGAGAGGCGATGGATCTCATCAATAAAGAGCACCTCGCCCACTTCAAGGTTAGTGAGAATCGAGGCCAGGTCACCAACTTTTTCTATTGCTGGGCCGGAAGTGCTCACCACCTTGCGTCCAAGTTCGTGGCCAATAAGGTGAGCCAGCGTTGTCTTACCCAAGCCCGGCGGACCGTAAAAAAGTAGATGCTCCGGGGACTGGCCACGTTCTTTGGCGGCCGAAAGCAAGATGCGCAGATTCTTTTTGATCAGTTCCTGTCCGACATAGTCGTCCCATGTTGCTGGGCGTAGTGCCGAATCGAGCAGTTGCTCAACTGGAGCGGTTTTGGCCGGTTTACTTGACATATTTATTGACCCGTGATACTGTTCGCGCCGATCTCTTTTGTCCTATTCTAGCAGACAAGTCTCTAAGTAATAGACCTTTTTATGGTATTTTCGTAAGGACGCTTCGGTTCCGGCTGGAACTATCCTCGCGAAAACACTGGGAGGTCACCACTGTTACTTAGAGACTTGTACGCTCGATTCAGTTAGAAACGACGCGCTCCCTTTATGCTCCGTGGGACCGGCTGTTTCTAACGGCACTACAATTTCAAACAACTCCCGCCTTCTGCTCAACTTTGGGAAATGGCACCAAGGCCACGACGCGCTCCAGTTCCGCTAGCGTAGTGATTCCTTTTATAACCTTGAGGATACCGTCTTCGACCATGATCGGCACTCCTTGTGGGCGTGCAACTTGAGCGATCTCGCGCTCGCTCGGATTCATCGGGATAATATCCTCGATTGCTTTGTCCATAAACACTGCTTCGAAAATAGCAATGCGGCCGCGATAGCCGGTGCCGTTGCAGTCACCACACCCCTTTGCATCATAAAGTGTCTCACGCTCTTGCGGGACAGCCATATCGGGGATGTCGAGATTGGCGAGGATCGCCTCGATGGCCTTTTTTTCCGGCTCGGTGCGCAGTCGAGATTGTTTGCATTTTTCACACAGTTTACGCACCAGTCGTTGCGCTATCGATACATTGATGGCCGAGCTCATGATCTTGGGATTGACCCCCAGATCAATGAGCCTAGGGATGGCCCCGGCGGCATCGTTAGTGTGTAGAGTTGAAAAGACGAGATGACCGGTCAATGCCGATTGGATGGCGGTGCCGGCCGTCTCACTGTCGCGGATTTCACCAACCATTATGATATCGGGGTCCTGGCGGAGGGCGCTGCGCAGTCCTTCGAGAAAGGTGTACCCCTTTTCTTCGTGCACATTGGTTTGGGTCACTCCCTTCATGTGGTACTCGATCGGGTCTTCGATGGTGAAGATCTTAACGCCGGGTACGTTCACCTTGCCCAAGAACGCGTACAAGGTTGTCGTTTTACCGCTCCCGGTCGGACCGGTGACCAAGACCATGCCGTTGGGCTTTGTGATCTCCTTCTCGAATCTGGCCTGCAAGCTCGGGCTGACACCGAGCTCCTCAAGCGATGTACGGATCGTTTCCGGATCAAGGAGCCGCAGGACAATGGTTTCGCCGTAAGGCCCCGGCAAAACCGAGGTTCGCACTTCGATCTCGCGCCCGCCAACGACGATCGTAAAGCGCCCGTCTTGCGGAGTTTCCCTGACGTTTAATTTCAGATTGGAAATAAGTTTGATCCGCGAGACAACCAGATGGTAGCTGTTGCTGGAAAGATTGGCGATGCTTTGGAGAACACCGTCGATGCGCAGACGAAGGGCCGCATCGTCTCTGGTCGGTTCAAAATGTACGTCGGACGCACCGATGGCAATCGCACCGGCGAGCACAACTTCCAATACCCTTGATGTCCCACCCCCTGCGGAGCCTTTGAGGGTGCTTTCGATCATGGCCGAAACGCCGGCCACGTCTCGAAGTTTATGAACAAGCTCCTCGAGTTCGGACGCGATGATATCGATCCGTCCCGCCTTGGTTTCGACCGCGCGCGAGACTTCTTTGTAGAGCGACCAGGCCCTTTCGAGCGAGGCCTCGGAAACCATAAATAGTTCCAGCTTGTACCCCTTGCCTTCGAGCGATTGGAGAACGGCGGGGAGCGTGTCGCTTTTGGGAGCGAGTACCGCCAGAGTAAGCTGTCTACCGGTTAAGCGAAAAGCGGCCACCTTGGCGGCGCGCGCTTCACTCTCGTCTATCTGACGCAAGGCGTCAGTGTTGACGGCGACGGTTGTAAGGTCGAGATAGGGAAGGCCATATTTTCCGGATAGTAAGCGTGCCAGCTCTTCGGCCTCGCGTTGCTTCAGCTCATTGAGTTGCGCCACTTCTTGCTGGGGTGAGAATTGTGGCATTGCTGGCTCATCCTATGCTTTGTAGCGAGCAACTAGCAACTGGTAACTGGGGACAAGGGGCGCCACAAAGAAAGCGCAAAAAAGCACAAAAATGAAAAGCGCAAAAACCGGAGACGGCATATACATCAAAGCCGACGCGACCGCTGTCGGACTGCCCCACGACATTCTGTGGAATCGTCTGGGCAAAGACAAGGTGGCACCACAAAAAGTGGCAGCGGGTGATGGCGCAGAACGACACAGAACGACATAGAACGGCATAGGAATATTTACATGTTACTTGTCCACATACTTTTACGATCGTAAAAGTATGTGGACAAAATGAAATGTCCACAGTAAACTTAGTGCGAATAACAACCGCGCTAAGATGAAAAAATTCGTGGGTAAAGCAACGAGGCGGATGCTCGAAGTACTTCGTCGGAATGGATCCTCTGACGCGATGTCTCTTTCAGTGGCAGTGCGTGTTCCGAGTTTTCGCTTGCCTCCATACAAACGACATGTATCACGGTTGAGTAGTCAACCTCGTTTGAAGTTTGCCTTCGAACGAGCAATCGTAGAACATAGGAAGGAATACAAGAAACACCATGCCCTACTCAAGAGATTGGAAGAGCAAGGTCTCGTGGATCGCTCCTTTGATTCAAGGCAATGGACGATCACCAAAGTAGGTCGCACACTGCTCGCGAGGCCGCAACTAAAGGAGTTGATAAAAGGCATGGCGACAAAAGGTGGCGTGACGATGGTGAGTTACGATGTACCGGAACGATTCCGGGAGGGAAGAGATCGTCTTCGCGAGATGCTGAAACTCTTGGATTTTGAGCCAGTACAAAAAAGTGTTTGGTTCGCTCCAAAGAAAATAACCCCCGCCTTTCTTGCGCATCTTCGAGAGCTCAAGCTCGTTGACTTCGTACAGATATTCGAGGTAAGCAAAACTGGGTCACTAAAAAGAAAGGGATAGGAGTGAAAGATTTACCGCGCCGAAGCGATAGAAACAGTCTGTCCACATACTTTTACGATCGTAAAAGTATGTGGACAGACTATAAGATGTTTTAATACAGTGATTGGGAATGGAAAAAAATGATAAGAGCAGGTGAAATACACATGCGATGGGTTTGGTAATGAGTATCCACGCACATGACCGAGTGGGAGTGCG
>OBEQ011295420.1_pt1 | contig 16893 bp, 21 predicted proteins | sample 1670901 | NCBI WGS metagenome assembly OBEQ01 (sample SAMEA104232315, study PRJEB22302) | groundwater metagenome | biome: forest; feature: aquifer; material: groundwater | place: USA | collected 2011-08-07 | depth 5.4 m
GACAACAAAAAATACATTCATGAGAGCCGGGTCTTTGTACCAGCCCGTAAACTCCATAACAAGAGTCCAGACAGCGCATAACACGCCGATATATATTCCGCCTTTGAGAGTAAGTGACATGGGGTAGCTTTCTTTTTATTGTTCGTTTAATGACTTATTTATAATAAAGGGACAAAATTAAGCCTAAAATGTTTCTCATCTACTTTAGTATCAACAATGTTCACATTTTGATAGTTCTTTAATAACTCTACAATTATTTTTTTATCTTCACTGCTTATTTTACAACCCAAAAAGATGTTTTTGATAATATCTTTAGGTATTTCAAACAGATGAATATGATATCCGCCTCCATCATTACTACCGGTATAAGACTGTGGATCTAAAAACTTAATAATTCTTACTTCTTCTTCGTAACGCCACTCAATACTTTTTGTATAAGCAATCGCTTTGACTATTTCTAACATTTGGTCAGTTGTTGTATCTTTGACTTTAAAATAAACCTTAGGGCGTTGGCTCATATAAATTACTTCAAAGTCCATCGAGTAATTTAATAGACTATGCTTCTTAAAAAACTCATTGTCTTCGTCCAATTCAAATACAACTCCGCGATGGGCGTCGGCATAATGTGCCCACATGAGTAAACTATCATGCACTTTCGTTAGGCTAAATACCCCAATGTGATTTCTTAATCCATAGATAACATTATTTAAGATTTTAGCTTTCGTCTCCTCCGTGTTAATCGTATTTTTTAACAAACGATGGAAGCCATCTTGTAGCGAAAACCCTTTCTTGGGCATCTCTTGCATAAACCATTCTTTTAATTTTTCTGGTGTGCCTATTAGGTTTCTTAACCCAAAAGGAAGTTTATCGTATTCCTTATTAGCAACTTCAAGTAGTAAATTGTCTATCAACAATTTATTTTGAATAATTTCATTAAAAAGAAGTTCAATCTCTTCGCTAGTATATAAATAAGATATTAATGGCGATGTATCAAATGGATCGTTAAAAGCAACTGCTTGTGTAAAACGTACTTCAAGCGTTTTTAAGATTGAGATAGCATTTGAAGCTGTTGTATATTTATATAAACTCAACTTATTCTCTTTAATAACATGTTGGATAAGGTATAAAAAATCCCATCCCAAACAAAAAAGCCCACGCTTTTAACGTAGGCTTTGTGCTATACTATTGCTAAACAGGCTTCTTTACTGTTTATAAAACTCACTCATCATAATGCCAAGGGCGACTGAGAGTAGTTTCGCATCGGATTTATCGGCGCGGGAGGGGATAAGAATAGGCATCTTTCCACCGACAATAACATGAGCTATGCGCAATCCTGCAAAATAGGTCGTACTTTTTGCAAGGCTATTTGCCGACTCGATATTTGCGGCAATTAAAATTTCCGCTTTTCCGGCTACAGGAGAGTTCAGTCCCTTTTCTTCCGCCGCTTCCTCAGAGATGGCATTATCCAACGCAAACGGACCGTCAACAATACATCCCTTAATTTGACCGCGTTCATTCATTGTTGATTACGCCGCCGCATCCAATGTAGATTGAAGATTGGGGAGTACAAACTCGGTTGCTGAAAGCACCGCGATTTTCGGTAATATATTTCCCAACGCATGAGCAACCTCGACAGCGTTCTTGATGAGTTCCATTTTATTTTTCAGATCAGGAGCAAGAGACATTCCTCCATCGGTAATCATAATAAATTTGTTTGCTTCACGCTGTGGGAACTCCATAATAAAAATATCGGAAAGCAATCGCCCTGTTTTCATCCCTGCGCTATCTTGCAACACCGCCTTCATCATCGTTGAAGTATCTACTCCCCCCTTCATGAGAATATCTCCCATGCCGTCATTCATCATTTCAATTGCGGCTTGAAGCGCTTTTGAACTGTTTTCTTGATGAAAGATTTTTATTTTACTTTTTGTGGTTTCTTTTCCTTCCAATCGCTTTGTGATTACCTCTTCATTCCCGATAAGAATAAAATCGGCTAACCCGATTGCACATGCTTCTTCGATTGCCGAAAATGTTTCTTCATTATTCGGGAATACCACAACGACCCGTTTGCCTTGTACGGTTAAGGCATGCTCTAATAATTGATCAAAATTGTTAATCATACATATTCTTTACATTGTTCTTGTTTGTTTAGCACGCGATTCGCCGCAGAGGCTAACGCCTGCATTTCATCTTCACCCGGATAGATAACAACCCGTGAAATAAATTGTACCCGTTCCTGTATCCATTGAGTTAGTATTGTTGAACTTGCCGCGCCGCCTGTGAGAACGATGGCATCAACCTTACCATTCAGTACAGTCGCCATTGCTCCTATTTCTTTAGCAATTTGATACGCCATTGCCTGAAGGACTTCCTTCGCTACAGCATCACCATTTGAAATACGTTGTTCGATTTCCACAAGTGAATTGGTGCCAAGATAGGCTGTCAGCCCACCCTTCCCCATCACGATTTTACGAAGTTGAAGTTCAGTAAATTCTTGAGAAAAACAGAGTGATATGAATTGTTGAAGAGGCAACCCGCCAGTCCGTTCAGGCGAAAAAGGACCATCGCTTGAAGCGTCATTCACATCAATGATTGCGCCTCCGCGAACAGGCGCAATTGAAATCCCGCCACCTAAATGGGCGATGACAAATGATGATTGCTCAATTGGGATATGCAGATCGTTTGAGGCTTTCAGACATGCCGCATGGATATTTAAGGCATGAGAAAGGCTTTTTCTGCGTATCTGCGGGTGACCGGAATAATACGCTAATGGCTCAAATTCATCTACGGAAACAGGATCGGCAACGAATGCTTCCGCATGATATGGTTTTGCAAGTTCAACGGCAAGAGCGCATCCAAGATTGGATGCGTGCTCTCCTTGCAGATTTGAGCGGGCGTCATTCAACATGGAATCATTTACACGATAGACTCCGCCGTGTACGGGGCGAATCAAACCGCCTAAACTAATAACAGCAGAACACGTTTGAATGTGTTCTGCTGTCCATTGTTTACATTGTTCAAGTCTGAATTGGAACTGATCCCAAATTCGCGGCGATTGAGCTAATTCTTCTACAGAATGACGGAAGGTTTCTCGCTTAATGAGATTATCCCCTTGTGTGATTGCTACTTTTGTTGAAGTAGAACCGGGATTCACAACAAGGATAGATCGCGAGTCTGACATCGTTAATTAGGAATCATTGCTTCAACTTCAGTCAGCGATTCAGCCGGCTGTTTACTGTTTCCATTCTGTTTCGATAACAGATATTCATGGATTGCGCTTGCAGCGACCTTACCGTCGCGCATTGCCAGAATAACCGTTGCACCGCCGCGTGATAAATCACCTCCGGCAAAAATGCCTTCTCTGCTTGTACCCTGTATATCATTTACCACAACAGTTCCGCGCTTGCCGATATCCAATCCTTTTGTTGTCTGTTGAATAATGGGGTTCGGTTTTTGCCCGACCGCTTCAATGACTGTTTGCACAGGAATAATATATTCCGAGCCTTTCACAGCAACAGGTTTTCTTCTGCCTGATTCGTCCGGCTCGCCGAGTTCCATTTTCTGACATTCAATTCCGCAAACCCAATTATTTCCATCAGAAACAATTCTTGTGGGATTCGTCAACATCACAAACTTAACGCCCTCTTCTTCTGCGTGATGAATTTCTTCTTCACGAGCGGGCATTTCTTTCCGTGAACGTCTGTAAATTAAATATGCGTTTTCCGCGCCAAGTCTGAGTGAAGTCCTTACAGCATCCATAGCGGTATTTCCACCACCGATAACCGCAACCGATTTTCCTACTTTGATTGGCGTATCATAGTTCGGAAAATCATACGCTCTCATCAAATTAACACGGGTGAGATATTCATTAGCAGAATAGACGCCGCTAAGGCTTTCACCGGGAATACCCATAAAGGTTGGAGTTCCTGCGCCGGTTCCAAGAAATACCGCTTTAAATCCCCACTCGCCGAATAGTTCATCAATGGTTGCTGTTCTTCCGACAAGGAAATTGGTCAATATCTCTACACCTAACTCTTTAATACGGTTTGCTTCCATATCAAGAATGGTTCGCGGTAATCTAAACTCAGGTATTCCATACCGTAACACGCCGCCTACCGCATGAAGGGCTTCAAAAATTGTCACTTTGTATCCGAGTTTTGCTAATTCTGCGGCGCAGGTTAACCCAGAAGGTCCAGAACCGACGATAGCAACTTTTTCTTCCCGTTTATCTTTAATAACCGGCGCGACAAAAAGATTATGTTCTGTTTCATAATCTGCCACGAAGCGTTCAAGTTTTCCGATTGCAACGGGGTCATGCTTTTTTCCCAATGTACAGACGAGCTCACACTGCGATTCTTGAGGACAAACTCTACCGCAAATTGCCGGTAAATAATTCGATTCACGAATTTTATTTACTGCACCGACATAATCTTTCCGAATGATACACTGAACGAAACTTTTAATATCTATATTAACAGGGCATCCGCTTGTACAAACAGGGTCTTTACATTCTAAACATCTGGAAACTTCCAGTAAGGCAAGTTCTTCATTTACTCCAAGCGATACTTCTTTAAAATTGTGCGCACGTTGTTGAGCATCCTGCTCAATTGAATGCTGACGCGGAAGCTTCATCCGCTCTGATGGCTTCATCGGATTTACATAACTCATAATACCGGCTCCTGTGTTGAATGAAGATGTGTTTCTAAATTGTCGAGAGAGACTTTTTCCATATCGGTGTAGGTACGGTTTCGCATGATCAACTCATCGAAATCTACTTTGTGACCGTCAAATTCAGGACCGTCAACACAAGCAAATTTCATTTCACCGTCTATTGTTACACGGCACCCGCCGCACATTCCCGTTCCATCCACCATGATTGCATTTAAGCTAACGAGCGTATGGACTCCGTATTTCTTCGTTAGATTGGAAACAGCTTTCATCATGGGTAGCGGTCCAATGGCATAGACAGCCTTGATTCCAAGTTGAGCATCTAATAAATCTTTTAATTGATCCGTAACAAATCCTTTCCGACCATACGAACCATCATCGGTTGTTACAAACAGTCTGTCGGAAATACCATACATTTCATTTTCCAATACAACAAGCTCTTTTGAACGAGCGCCGATAACGGAAAATACTGTGTTCCCTGCGTCTTTTAATGCTCTTGTAATCGGTAATAACTCCGCGGTTCCAACGCCGCCGCCGATACACGCAACAGCGCCATGATTTTCAATAGGGGTTGGAGTTCCGAGCGGACCCGCAACATCGGTAATAAAATCACCTGCTTCTTTCGTTAAGAGAAGTCTGGTCGTTTTACCGATTCCTTGAACAATAAGTGTTATCGTTCCTTCTACCGGGTCACTATCAACAAGTGTTAGGGGGATACGCTCACCGGTTTCGATAATACGAATGATAACAAAATTCCCGGGAAGCCTTTTTTTGGCAACAAAGGGGGCTTTAATGATAAACTTGCCCAGTGTTGGGGCAAGAAATTCTTTATGAATAATTTCGTACATAATTTACCTGTTGTTTAGATTAATGATCAATCAAAAATAAAACTACAATCTTACGTTGTTGATAATCCTATAATATTTTGGCGGACAAATCCGTATTCTTCCGGTGTAAGTAATTTTCGCGCCATGGGAAAGAGAACCATATTTTCTTTAGCGATATGACTTTGAAATAACTGATATAACTGACCTGCCGCTTGCAACATTTCCTTCACGGTTGAAGCGTAGATTCTTCCTTCTTCAATATCTTCCACATTCTGACGAATACACTGAACCGTTTTCCATAACTCACGATGTTCATCCATCATTACTTTTGGCGTTGTGGCAATATGACGTTCAAGAAGTGGAAATAGAAATTTTTCTTCTTTTTCATAATGATCGCGAATTTTCGTTTCAATATATTGAATAGCTTCAGTGATCTCTCCAAACTTCTCAGGAGAAAATCCTGTTCTCAGGATATATTGAGCGGCAGAATTCAATTTTTCCAGCTGGGTAAGCCCGGCTTCATGTTCATGAATTAGTATATCTATCGGATCGGTAAATGGCATTATTGTCGTAATCAATTCTTTCGGGTTGCTCGTTCGGTGTTCAATAAGATAAGAGTGAATAATTAGAATATATTAACGTGTTGACATCGCAAATACTTTAATGCGGTCTAACACCTCTACAATATCAATCGGCTTTGAAAAAGCCGCATCCACATATTGACGAATGGATTCATGCTGTGCAGGACTTTCCATAGAGGAAGCATAAAACATCATTATACGTACCTTAGGATGTTCTTTGCGCATTACAGAAAAACGGTTCCGCATTCGTTCTGTTGGTAACGCATCTACAATAACTACATCCGGTTTAAAACTTTTTACCATCATCATAAGAATATCCGGTTCGGTTGTTACCAATACTTCATACGTATTTTGTAATAACATCCTTAAACTGACACAAAAATCCATGTCAGGACTATAAAGAATTATGGTCGGTTTCAACTCCTTTGCGACTTCTTTTATATTAACACTAACTTTCCGCTGAGAGGAAAGGTGATGTAATTTACCTGCGGCTATATCTGTTTTCCTATGTGTATTGTGATGTATATTCATTGTGTTATTCCTATCTCATTAATGTTATTGCAATGATTATGCCATGAAGAACGTAGTATGGTTTACATTAAAAACAGGTGTTTTTAATGTAAATAAGGGCATTCTTCTTTCTCAGGGGTCTTTTTGTGTCACAAATAATGACTTTACCTTATCATTTATGAGAATAAAAAGCGTTTTGGCGCATTCATTTTTGAGAAAAAAATGTATTACGTGAGCGCTTTAGCCTAAAATGAAAAAGCCCCGCATTTGCGAGGCTTTCCTATTACCAATTAAGTATTATGTTGTCACAGGCTATTAGGCTTGTGCGATTCCTAAATCTTTAATACGACGGTAAAGAGTAGGTAAACTTATCTTTAGTTCTTGTGCCGCAGGATCCTTATCAAAATGGTGTTTGCGGAGAACAGATAAGATATATTGCCTTTCAAAATCATTAAGGGCGGTTTGAAGCGATGCTTTATCTCCCTGAAGAGTGGAATCTGTTTCCGCTTGAAAGAATTCCGGAAGTTCGTTTAAAGTAATAAAATCGCCGGTACAAAATATTACTGCCCGCTCGATAATGTTTTCCAACTCTCGGATTTCGCCTTTCCACTCATGTTGCATAAGCAAACGCATAACCTCGGCATTTACCCCTTTGATATTTTTTCTCATTTCCTTCTTGTATTTATCAACAAAGGTCTCAACAAGCAATGGTATATCTGCACGACGCTCTGATAACGAGGGAAGGTGAATCTCTACAACATTCAAACGATAGTATAAATCTTGACGGAATCGTCCTGCTTCGACTTCTTTTGCCAAATCGCGGTTCGTTGAAGCGATAATTCTCACATCAATTGCAACCGGTGTTGAAGTTCCAACCGGAGTTATCTCCCGTTGCTCAATAGCGCGAAGTAATTTCACTTGCAGAAGAAATGGCATCTCACTTATTTCGTCTAATAATAGTGTCCCTCCATCTGCCGCTTTGAAGTATCCTACTTTATCTGCCACAGCGCCTGTGAACGATCCTTTCTTGTGACCGAACAATTCGCTTTCAATCAATGTTTCCGGGATTGCTCCGGCATTAACTGCGATAAATGCTTTTGAAGCTCTTCGACTTGTATAATGAATGGCTCTTGAAACAAGCTCTTTTCCTGTGCCGCTTTTTCCGGAAACAAGAATCGTGCTATCTGTCTGCGATACTTTCTGGATAATATCAAACACCTTTTCCATTTCCGGGCTTTTTCCCACGATGTGTGCAAAATCGTAATCCCGGTTTAATTCAGTACGAAGATACTGATTTTCCAATGCCAGCTTTTTGTGAGCAAGTAAACGATGCACTTTTACTAACAGTTCATCAAATTCTACCGGTTTCAAGATGTAATCACTTGCCCCCTTACGCAATGCAGAAATAGCAGTATCAAGTGAACCATAGGCAGTAATAATAATAACCATCCCTTGAGGATTTACATGCATAGCATGATCAAGAAGTTCAATGCCCTTCATTTCAGGCATTTCTAAGTCGGTAATCACCAAATCGAACGACTCCACCATAAGTTTGCTAAGAGCGTCTTTGCCGTTTGCCGCTTCTGTTACCGCGAATCCCTCTTTTTTCAAAATAAACGAAATAGATTCACGGATAATTTTTTCATCATCTACAACTAAAATTCGATCTGCCATTGATATACCTTTTTTATACTAATTCTGAATGTAACGGGAGAGAAATCGTAAATGTTGTACCGTTTCCCTCATCACTCTCAACACTAATGGTTCCTTGAAAACTTTTTATGATGCCGTAGCTTACCCACAACCCCAACCCTGTTCCTTCGCCGACTTTTTTTGTTGTGAAGAAGGGTTCAAATATTTTTGGTAACGTATCTTCCGAAATCCCCTTGCCTGTATCATGAATTGTTACCACGACATTATCATCTTTTATAATGGATGTAACTGTTATCTCTTTAAATTTATAACGTGCCGGCTGTTCAATTACGGCAGTATTTACTGCATCTACCGCATTAATAATAATATTAATAAATACTTGCTCTACTTGATCAGGAACTAAAGAAAGAAGTGGAATATTGGGGTCTAACTTTACTTTGAACGATACTTCCTTAGCTTTTCTTCCAACACGAACAATTTCCACCGATTCATGCAAACTCTTATTAATATCCGTCATTTGTACTTCATAAGATGAGCGGCGGGAGAAATCAACCAGATCGCGAATAATTCTTGAGATTCGGGTTATCTGACTCTTGATGAGTTCTAATTTCTCTTGAGTAAATTCATCTTCGGTTGTGCGCTGAATGACTTGCACCAACGAAGAAATTGAAGCAAGCGGATTGCCAACCTCATGGGCTATTCCTGCCGCAAGCAATCCGATACTTTCCATCTTTTGTGCATGAATCAATTGTTGCTCAAGATGTTTTTGTCCTGTTATATCGCGATGAACGCCAAAGTACCCAACAACCGCTCCCTCATTATCTATGATTGGTGAAATAAGCAGGTGAGTAAAAAACGCTTCACCGTTCTTCTTTTTATTTTCAATTTCTCCGACCCAGACTTTTCCCGATCGGATAGTGATCCACATCTTCTCCCAAAACGATTTGGGATGTTTCCCGCTACCAAATACTTTCGGATTTCTACCGAGTACTTCTTCTTTCGTAAAGCCTGAAGATTTTTCAAATGCCGGGTTGATGTATATGATCTTACCATCTGTATCGGTAATCTCGATGGGATTGACTGTATAGTGTGCAATATTTGAAAACCGTAACAAGTCAAGATCGCGCCGCTTTTCCTCAGAAATATCCCGTCCAATTAATACACAATAGTATGTTCGCGTACGTTTATTTGTGGGATATCGAGTAATCACCAACTCTACATCTACAAGTGTATTGCTATCGCGGCGCATTTGGGTTTGAATTTTTTTAGACTCACCCGACTTAAAACACTCTGTGATGAGAACTTGAATTTTATCTTGTTCACTTTCAAAACACAGCTTAAATACAGACAATCCTACTAATTCTTGCTCTTCTGCTTGAAATGTTGAGCAGGTATGGCGATTCGCCTCTACAATAACTCCATCTTTGGTAATAACCAGAATAATATTTGGAGTAAGATCAAGTAATTCATGCGGGATAATTTCCCGTATAGATGCACGCTTTTTAGAGCGTTTTGAACGAACAGTACGTAATTCAGTCGTAGATTGAACCATAATATGATTAGTAGTGCTTTTCTTTTACTTTCTATGCAACATGAGAAGATATATCCTCATGAATTGAGCAGGAATTTCTATTAGGTTCAAATCTAAGCAATTACACCCACTTATCAAACCGTTTTGGAATACAAAGGTCGGTTCGCCGTCTTCTCTACAAGGTAGGCGTCAAAACACATCGCTATATTACGAAGGAAAAGTCTTCCATCGTTGGTAATTGTTATGCTTTCTGGTGTTACAATAACAAGTTCATCCTCAATCAATGGCTCAAGCCGCGACATCGCAAGAGAGAAATACTCATTAAATTCAATTTCAAACTGTTGCTCAATTTCTTGCTTTGTAAGAGTGCAATCACACATCAATTTCATAATGACTGTTTTGCGTAACACATCATCTTTCGTCATCCCGTAGCCAACATGGGTAGCAAAATGCCCGTTATTGATCGCTTCATAATACTCAGGCAATGTTTTTGCGTTCTGGGCATAACTTGTTCCAAAATGGCTTATTGAAGACATACCCAATCCATACATATCAGAACCGGCTTTGGTAGAATATCCCTGAAAATTTCTTCGTAATGTTTTGGCTTGTTGCGCTATGGATAATTCATCATCAGGCTTTGCGAAATGATCCATGCCGATATAGACGTACCCGGCTTCAGTTAACTTATCAATGGTCATAGTAAGAATACCCAGCTTCGTTTCGGGAGAAGGTAAATCTTCCATGTGGATTAATTTTTGCTGTTTTTTCATCCACGGAACATAAGCAAAGTTATATACTGCAATTCGTTCCGGCGAAATCTCTATCAGTTTATCAAGCGTTTCTGAGAATGATTCTACGCTTTGCATCGGAAGACCATAAATTAAATCAACATTCAAACTTGTAAAACCAAGTTCACGGCTCCATTGTATTGCTTGCCTTGTAATAAACTCACTCTGATTTCGATTGACTGCTTGTTGTACTCTCGTATTGAAATCTTGCACACCAAGACTGATTCTGTTAAAACCCGTTCCTCGCAAGGCGCGCAGATGGTCTAACGTCAAATCGCGGGGATCAACTTCTACGCTTAATTCGGCATTTTCTTCAATATGGAATTTACTGAGAATGTATGTCGCTAAATCTCTGATTTGCGCCGGAGACAAATAGGTGGGCGTTCCTCCGCCCCAGTGAAGTTGCACAACTTTTCTGTTCGGGTTAATAAGCGGTGCGAGAAGGTCAATTTCTTTCTTTAAATAGGTTATATATTCATCAATATGATTACGATTTCTGGTAATCATTGTGGTACAACCACAAAAATAGCAAAGTGTGTCGCAAAATGGAATGTGGAAGTATAATGATAAATCTGAAGTTGATGGATACAACTCAGTATTATTTATCTGATTTTTATACTGATTGGGGCCAAAATCCGGCTTAAATACGGGTGCGGGAGGATAACTTGTGTAGCGGGGACCACTGGTTTCATATTTTTGAATTAGCTGTATGAGCCTGATATCCATAGAACGACTTTCGCTTAATGATAATTGATAACTTAAAAGAGCAATACTCTATATCAACAATGATATACAAGGCTTATGCCAGAAGCCATTTCTCTCAATATTGAAAAAACACTCAAAAAGATAGCTCCTGCTATTATATCAGCCCTAATATATACGATTTGATAAACAAAATCAACATTTTATCAAAATTGAGAATGTTTTTGGAACGATTTGTTTAGATTTTACTGTTCAAGTTAAAAATCTATATTATTACCATGAGAAATATTTTCTTATTTTCAGTTGTGATAATCCTGCTATTCGTTTTTGGATTATGGTATTTTCAATCAAATAAGGCTACAAAAATAAAAAAGGAAGAAATGGGTCAACATTTAGAGACAGCAACGTTCGGAGAGGGATGTTTTTGGTGTGTAGAAGCTGTATTTCAGCGGCTAAAAGGTGTGGAAAAGGTAGTATCAGGGTATGCAGGAGGTACGGTAGATAATCCAACATATAAGCAGGTTTGCGCGGGTACAACCGGTCATGCAGAAGTGTGCCAAATTACGTACGATTCAAGTGTAATATCGTTCAAGGAGTTACTTGAAGTTTTTTGGCAGACTCACGATCCAACGACGCTTAACCGGCAGGGAAATGATGAGGGAACGCAGTATAGATCAGTGGTTTTTTACCATAATGGAGAGCAAAAGGAACTAGCAGAGCATTATAAAGAAGAGCTAAGTAGGGCGGGAGTGTATGAGAAGGCGATAGTTACGGAGATAAGTCCGTTTACAAAATTTTATCCTGCTGAAAATTATCATCAGGATTATTACAATGAAAATGGGTACGCGCCGTATTGTATGTTTGTGGTTAAGCCCAAAGTTCAAAAATTTGAAAAGGTTTTTCACGACAAATTAAAGTAGAAAAGACAGATAGGACAGACAGAAATGTCTGTCCTACCAGTGAACAATGTTTTTAAGAACAGAATTTTCTGAGGTATTTCATCACTAAGTTTAAATCTTTTGGAAGAGGGGCGGAGTACGTCTGCTCTTCTTTCGATGTGGGATGAGTAAACGTGATGGATGCGGCGTGTAATGCTGTTCGACTCAATAAAGGATGTTCTTCTTCGCCCGCTATTTTATAATTTAGTTTGATATGAGAAAGAAAGAAGTTACTCCCCTTCCCATAAATTCCATCGCAAAGTACGGGTGTTTGTATTTCGCTGAGATGAACGCGAATTTGATGCGTTGATCCCTTTTGGGGCGTTACTTCGATTAAAGCGTACCCTTGAAGCGCTTCAATCACAGTGTAATTGGTTACTGCTTCCCTCCCGTTATTAAAGTTCACTTTCATCTTACCAAAACGACCTTCGCTTATCGGTAAATTAATTGAGCCGGTTGGGTTTGCATAATTTCCCACTACAATTGCATTGTATAGTTTCTTTACCGTATGCTGAGTAAATTGTTCAGAGAGCAAGGCATGCGCTTCAGGTGTTTTTGCAAAAACGATAACGCCACTTGTTTCTTTATCGAGTCTGTGCACGGTAAACATTTTGCCATATAGCTCATTCAGAAGAGTATAGAGGTTGGGTAATTCTGCATCGAACCTATCGGGTAAAACAAGAAATGGAGCAGGTTTATCTAAAACGAGAATGTCTTCATCTTCAAAGAGCAAAGAAATTCCGTTTGATGTTAATCGGCGTGAAATAATTGGAGTCATTGCTGGATGTTAGTAGAGCAAATAAATGAAATTCAAATAGTTATTGTAACGTATTTGAATCTAAGAACATTTTCCTACCTTTCAAAAAATGTTACATGGCAGATATCACGCGTTCCAATTTTTGTTTTACTTCAATTGCCACTGCTTGAATTTTCGGATTAACGACAAGCGCTGTCATTGCCATCGGATCGAATGCACTCACAATGGTTTCGTTCCCTTTCTCATACACAATGACATTACAAGGTAGTAATAAACCGATATTTACCTCTTCGCTTAAGGTCTGATAGGCAAACGCCGGATTACATGCCCCAAGAATTATATATCGTGTGAAATCAACATTCAACTTTTTCTTGAGTGTATCCTTAACGTCTATGGTAGTAAGAACGCCAAATCCTTCTTTTTTAAGTTCTTCGGTGACTTTTTCGATGGCTTGTTCGTAGGTAAGGTTAACTGTTTTAGAAATTCCGTAATTCATTGTATCATTCTTGGTTATTGTGTGCGGGGAATAAGGAATAGGGTAATACTAATACATTTCCTATGGCTGTCTCAAAAGGACAAAATCAATGTAGGCGCAACCTTTATGGTTGCTTTTCCAGATCAAAAACGCAGGCATGAAGCCTGCGGCTACGCCAAAATCGTACTTTTGAGACCCCTACAAAAATGGTAGTTCAGTATATATATTAAACCTGTTTAACTTCCGGCGGTTCTTGCTTTTTCGATTTGGGAACAAGGAGAGCGCCCATCAAGGCGCCATAGGATATCATGATGTAGGGATTTGAACTTAAAGGGCATGTTCCCGTTACGCAACCCACGTAATGATAATATGCGTAGCCTGCTCCACCACCCAAAAGCACAGGAAATATATACCGTTTCCAACCTTTTAACGATTGTAGAAATTCCATTCGGAAATTCCACCTTTCAAATTGGCAACCTGAAATCCCTGTTTCTGTAATTTTGAAGCCGCCATAACGCTACGGCTTCCGCTCAAGCAGTAGCAAACAATTTCTTGCCCCTTGTACCGTTCAAGCTCTTTTAAACGACCGGGTATTTGATTTAAGGGAATGTGTAATGACCCTTTAATATTATTTTTCTGGCGTTCACTATCTGAACGAACATCCAACAAAACAATATTCGTGCGTTGCTTTAATTGTTCGGCGAGTTCTGCCGGGGAGTATTGTTTTACCGATTTCATCATTAATATTTTACGCAGGTACATGAAAACAATAAGCGCAATAAAAAAATAGAGAATAATTTGTGTGCTTGTCATAATACTTTCTAATTTACACCACATGAACCGCCGCAACACCCGCCACCACTTTCACAGGAAGGAGCAGGAGCATAACCGGAACCTGATGATGTTCCCATTGAAACTTGAGGCGCTGACATTAGTCGTTTGTGATGTTTAGACCCACACGATGGGCATTCAACATCTTCCACTACTTCTCTTACCTTATGGTAGATATCGTAGGTTGATTCACACGTTGCACATTTATATTCAAAAATTGGCATAATTAATTCTTTACTATTGATTCGGTTGATTTCAATTTATTCAAATCTGAAACAAATATAGTCATTTCCTGAATGGAAAATCCTTTTTCTGTAACAGCAGTTTCAAGTGTTCCCCAGATCGGCTCACCGCATCGAAGACAGCGTATTCCTTTCTCCATCAAATATGTTACAGAGTCAGGATAATCGCGCACCAAATCTTCTATGAGAATATCCTTCGTAATCATAGCTTATTCCAGTGTTTTGCTAATAATCCTGTTACATACGTTTCCAGTGAATTCTTGAGAAGATCACTTAAACATTCTTGTTCAAATGAAATACAGGCATTTTCAACTATTATCCCTGCTTCCGCTTTTGAAGGCGCATTTTTAATCCGTTCTTCAATTTGACTGCAATAGCGACGTATGGTTTCATCCTGAGCAATACTCGCGTACCCTGACGATTTAGAGGAAAGTTCTTCGGATTGAATCATTGAAAATGATTAGTTTACTTGAACGGGCAAAATATGACTATCCAATTTTGCCTTCAAGATATTTTTTGGGACTGCTCTAAGTACTCCATCTACGACTTCACCATTTTTGAAAATAGCTAATGTGGGGATGCTTCGAATACCATACATCTCGGATATTTCCATATTCTCATCGGTATTCAATTTTACTACTTTTATTTTACCTGCATATTCATCGGCAAGTTGTTCGACTAGCGGTCCCACTACACGGCAAGGTCCGCACCATGGTGCCCAAAAATCTACTAATACCGGTAGAGGTGATTTTAATACTTCCTGTGGGAAATTACTATCTGTTCCTTCAATGACATTTTTATTCATTTTGTTCTCTTTTAGTTGGGTATAAGAATTTGTTCTTTAACACTCGTTGTGACAGTTTTTTCAATTCTGTACGAGTGTGTTATATTTACTGTTGCTTTGAGCATAGCTGAAACCGAACAATACTTGGTTGTTGAAAGTTCAATCGCACGCTCAACATCTTCAGTGTTAATATCATTCCCGTAGATAACATATTCAACGTGAATATCTGTAAATACCTGTGGATGTTCATCCTGCATTGTTGCCGTCAGGTTAATTTCGAATCCGGTAAATGGTGTCTTCTTTTTGGTTAAAATCGGAATCACATCCATTGCCGTACAACCGCCCAGCGCCATGAGGAGTAATTCTTTCGGGCTTGAGCCTGCGTTACTACCGCCAAATGTTTCCGCACCATCCATCATTACCCAATGCGCTGAATCTGATTTTCCTGCAAGCGTTATACCGCGTACTTGCTTTACTATTGCTGTTTTCGTTTTCATGTTCTTATTTTCTCGTTATTGTTTTCGTGTGGATATTTTACATACGGAATACATCGGGCATGACCCCAGAAGACTCGTCCCGATAAAAATGATTGCAACTATGCTAAACATTATTGCTGATGTGCCCGAAATTGCTCCGGTAAGGTATAATACACCTATTGTGAGTGCAACTAAAATCCTTAATGCTTTATCAATTGTCCCGACATTTTGTTTCATTGTATAATCCTTTATTCTAATTGAAGTTGGCTACCATATCCTACATTTCATTAGATGCAGGGATATGGAAAAGGATTCGGTTCGTGGCTATAAGGGCGAGGAAACCTCGCTCCTACCGCTCAATTTGTTTTACTTCGCTCTCAAAAATGTTAGAGAGGTAATTGTAACAGTGAGTGGAGCTTTTTACGCGATGATTGGGTTAGACGTGGAATTGGATATTGCCGGTAAAGACCTATTGTCTTTTTTAATGTATCAAGATACGTAAGGCAATCGGGACAGCCATCCATGTGCAACCTTATATCCTTGCATTTGGGCGAATTCATGTCTTGATCGAGATTATCACAAAGATGCTTAAATACTTCTTCACAAGTTGGGAACGTGTTTTTCATTGTGTCATGTACTCCTTTAATTGTTCACGCAAAAATACCCTTGCGCGCCGTAATCTTGATTTTACTGCCGGGACTGTTAATTTCATAATCTTTGCTGTTTCCTCCGCCGATTGCCCTTCAACATCGCGTAATAAAAAAACGAGCCGGTAATCTAACGGTAATTTCAGTATTGCAGAATCCAACCGCTCACGGAGTTCTGCATTCATTACTTCATCGAGCGGAGTACTCCTCCAATCTTGAATTGCGTTCCGTACGCCTTCTCCATCATCATTGCTATGGCTATGGTTAGGCATAGTGGGTTCATCCACGCTCACAGAGGCTTGCTCTAATTTCGTCCGTCTGCGCTTCATCATGCAGTTATTGGTCACAATGCTATACAGCCATGTGCTGAATTTCGCCTTGCCATCAAATTGATGTAACTTCCGAAACACGTTCACAAACGTATCTTGCAATGTTTCCTCAGCCTGTTCTTTATCACGGCAAACTTTGAACGAGAAGCTATAC
>OBEQ012976965.1_pt1 | contig 16893 bp, 16 predicted proteins | sample 1670901 | NCBI WGS metagenome assembly OBEQ01 (sample SAMEA104232315, study PRJEB22302) | groundwater metagenome | biome: forest; feature: aquifer; material: groundwater | place: USA | collected 2011-08-07 | depth 5.4 m
GAGGAAGCATCCCCTTCCCCTGCACCCCATCCCCTCACTGCACCGGACCAAAAAGTGTCAGGGATGTGCCCGGTCTAAAATGTCAGGGATGCCCCCGGCCGCACAAAATAATCCAAGTCGGCGATTTACGCGCTGCGCTGCGGGGATGCAGCGGGACGCAGCTCGGTCTCGACGAACACTTCGTGGGCCAGGCCTAGGTCGCGTGCCGATGGGGTCACGATAGTTTTTGGGCCGATGAAGATTTTCTCCTGACGGGTGATGGCCGAGCGCACATCGGTCTCGCTGACAAAAGCGGACACCTGGATCTCGGGCTTGGGTGGCGCTGGGGCGGCCGCCGTTTTGGGCGCCGCCGCCGCAGCGGCCGCGGCAGCCGAGGCTTCGGGCGCAGGAGCAGCAGCGGCAACGGCCGCGGCAGCTTTTTCGCGAAATACTCGCGAAGCGATTTCCGCAGCGGGCGTAGCCGCAGCCGGAGCCGGCGCGGCCGAGCTGGCAGCGGCCCCAGCCGCCGGAGGGCCGGCAGAAATGCCGCTCCCACGAGGAATGCCGAGCTGCACCATCACTCGCTCAACGCTGCGCGCGACGCTGGCGCGGTCTGGGGCAGCGGAGCCAGCCGCGGCGGCAGCCACGGCTGCCGGAGCCTCCGCTTGCGCCGCCACGGACACCGCGCCGGCCATGCGCTGGTCGGCAGGAACCGTGCGGTGCTCGACGCCGCGCGATTCCCAGGCCACCCGCTTGATGTTCATCAAGTGCTGCGGGCCGATATTGTCGGAGGTGATGTTGCCGCCCAGCGCGCCGCAGCCCAGCGTCATGGCCGGAAATAGATTCGTCGAGTAGCCGATTGACCCGTGCACCGCCGAAGTATTCACGCAGACGCGGAACGCCGGCACGCCCTGGCCGAACTCGCGCACGGCCGCCTGGTTCTGCGAATGGATGGCGATGGTATGGCCCATGCCGCCAAATTCGAGCAGGCGCGTGCACAGCTCGATGGCCGCAGCCAGGTTCGCCACGGCGTAAAACGCCAGCAGCGGCGAGAGCTTCTCGCCCGAGAGCGGATGCTCGCGGCCCACTTGATTGGGTTCGAGCCTGGCGATCAATACCCGCGTCGCCGGCGGCACCTGGATGCCGGCCATTTCGGCAATCACCGTGGCGGGCCGGCCGACGATCTGCGGATTGGGAGTGTTCGTGCCCGGCCGGATGACCAGCGCGCCCACCTTGCGGCTTTCCTCCGGCGAGAGGAAATGCGCGCCCTGCTGGCGGCACTCCTCGAGCGCCTGCTCGCGCACGGGCTCTTCGGCGACGATGGCCTGCTCGGAGGAGCAGATCGTGCCGTAGTCGAACGTCTTCCCGGCGATGATGTCGGCGACGGCCTTGCGCACGTCTGCGGTGCGCTCGATGTAGGCCGGCACGTTGCCCGGGCCTACACCGAAGGCCGGCTTGCCGGAGCTATAGGCTTGGCGCACCAGCCCCGTGCCGCCCGTCGCCAGGATGACGCCGACGTCGCGGTGGCGCATCAGCTCCTGCGTGCCCTGCAGCGTGGTGTGTTGCATGCAACTGATCAGCCCTTCGGGCGCGCCGGCGCGCAGCGCGGCGTGGATCATCACGTTTGCGGCTTCGCAGATGCAGCGGATGGCCGAGGGATGCGGGCTGAGCACGATGGCGTTGCGCGCCTTGATCGAAATCAGCGTCTTGTAGATGGCTGTCGAGGTCGGGTTGGTCGAAGGGATCACCGCGGCCACCACGCCCACCGGTGTGGCGATTTCGAGGATGCCCTTCTCGCTGTCCTCGCGCAGGATACCGACCGTGCGCATGCCGCGAATGGCCCGGTGGACGTCCACCGACCCGAGGCGGTTCTTGATGATCTTGTCGGCGACGTTGCCGTAGCCGGTCTCTTCGACCGCCAGGCGCGCCAGCGGCTCGGCCGCGGCGGTGGCAGCTTCGGCGCAGGCGTCCACGATGGCGTCCACCTGCGGCTGCGAGAATTGGGCGAATTTTTCCTGGGCTGCGGTGGCCCGGGCCACCAGTTCGCGGGCTTCCTGGATGGAGACGAGGTCGCGGTCGCGCAAACTCAAAGCGCTTTACCTGAGCGATTTTCGGGGGCGCAATTCCCCGGCGCCGGTTCCAGCATGAATCAACTACTTCTTCGCCGCGCTGGGGAGAATCTTCTCCACGTGCTCGTGCGGGCGGGGGATCACGTGGACCGCGACGAGCTCGCCGACGCGCCGCGCGGCTGCGGCGCCGGCGTCGGTGGCCGCCTTGACCGCGCCCACGTCGCCGCGCACCGTCACGGTGACGTAGCCCGAGCCGATATATTCCTTGCCCGTGAGGATGACGTTGGCGGCCTTGACCATGGCGTCGGCGGCTTCGACCGCGCCCACCAGGCCTCGCGTCTCGATCATTCCCAACGCTTCGTTGGCCATGCGCTCCTCGCTCGCCGATTCAATCCTTCCCGCCGGCGGGTACTACCTCAGCGGACGAATTCACGATATGTGCCGAAAGTTCGCCGCGCAGGCGCCGTCAAGCGCGTCGAGCCTAGCACGCTCACCGGGTCGAAGCAAGCCAGCGGAACGCGTCTGTGGAAAACGCCGGGCCCGGCGGAGGTTTCACGCAGGGGGGAGCACACCGAGGTTGGCGGCCGCCACGCCGTCGCGGGTGGAGTTTTTCACCGCGTACATGGCCTCGTCGGCCAAGTGCAGCAGCTCGACCTTGGTCTTGGAATCGGTGGGATAGGAGGCCACGCCGACGCTGGGGGTGATGCGCACGTTGAGCTGCTCGGCCGGGAGCCAGGTGGTTTCCCGGATCAGCCGGTGCAGCCGGCGCGCCACCACGCAGGCGTTCTCCTTGGAGGTCTGCGGCAGCAGGACGACGAACTCGTCCCCGCCGTAGCGGAAGGCGAAATCAATCAGCCGGCAGTGGAACTTGATCACCTGGCCGATCTCCGCGAGCAGCTTCGAACCCATCAGGTGGCCGTGAGTGTCGTTGACGCTTTTGAAATGGTCGAGGTCAATGAACACGAGCGAGAATTCGTACCCATAGCGCTGCGAACGGTAGATTTCCGTTTCCAGAATGAAATTGAGGTGGCGGGCGTTGTACAGGCTGGTGCAGTCGTCGGTGATGGTGAGCTCGTGGATGCGCTGGACGTGCCGCGCATTCTCCAGCGCGATGGCGGCGAAGTCCGCCAGGGCTTCCAGCAGCGCCAGATCGCGCTGGTGGAAGCCGTTCGGCCCGACGCAATTCACCAGCTCGATGACGCCGAGGCAGTGGTCGCGGAAGCGCACGGGCACGGCGACAATCGAGCGCGTCTCCATTTTGGTTTTCTCGTCCACTTGGGCGAAGAAGCGCGTGTCCTGGCTGACGTCGGGCACAATCACCACCTCGCCGCGCTGCGCCACCCAGCCGGCGATGCCCTGCCCCAGCTTGATGCGCACATCTTTCAGCGCCTGCGCTCCCTTGCCCACGGCCAGCTCGAAGTAAAGGTCCTGCTTCGCCTCGTCCACCAGCAGCAGCGACCACGTGTCCGGGCGCAGGAACTCGTCAATCTTCTCCATGATGGTGCGCAGGACTTGGTCGAGCTGGAGTGACGACGTGAGGGCCTTGCCCAGTTCATGGAAGACCGCCACCTCGCCGGCCGCGCGCTGCTCCACCTTCACAGCGGGGTTGCGGCGGCGTTCGACGCCGGCGAAGTTGGTGGGTTGGTCCACGCTGTGCTTTGGCCTTGGGTCCGGTTCTGGGGACACCCGCCGCGATTGCCTGGAGTCGAGACGAAGGGGCGGGCTCCAAGGCAATCCGGATTATAAGCAACGTGCTTTACGAGGCGCAACACGCAACTCATCGCCATGTTTCGCGAAACATACCAAAACCCGCGGCCGGTGCGGATTGACACTCCTCGGCGGCGCGCCTATATTGCCAGCGTCCGTAAAATTCACTTTGCACTACTCTCCGGGGCGCGAGAAGCGCCGCAGATGACCAAGAGCACATTCGGCGAGCACCTCCGGCGCGAACGCGAGATGCGCGGGGTGTCGCTGGAAGAGATCTCCGCAGCCACGCGCATCGGCACTCGATTTCTCGAGGCGCTGGAAAACGAACAATGGGATCGCCTGCCGGGCGGCGTGTTCAATCGGGGCTTCGTCCGCGCCATCGCGCGCTTCCTGGGCCTCGACGAAGAAACCCTGGTGGGCGAATACGCCCTGGCCACCAACGACCGGCTGCCAGCCGGCGCCTGGACCGGAAATGTTCCGCCCGCGGACTCCCGGGCGCGGCGCCTGCCGTGGTTGCTGGCGCTGCTCGCTGTGGCCATCGCCGCCGCAGGCTGGTTCGCCTGGCGCGGTTATGTCTCCTGGCGCACAGCGCGGCGTGCATCGGCGGCCGCGGCGTCCAAAGCAACGCCTTCGGCGCCTCTTCCCAGCTTCGTCGCAGAGGCGCCCGAAATGCTCGAATTGAAAATTGAAGCGGGAAAGACCACGGCCGTGCGGGTGGTCGCCGACGGCAAACGCGCGTTCGACGGCAAGTTCACCGCCGGGCAGACCCAGCGCTTCCGGGCGCGGGAGCAGCTCGAAGTCTGGACGCGCAACTCCAGCGCCCTGCTGCTCGAATTGAACGGCCAAACGCTCGCCCCGCTGGGCCCGCCCGGACGCCCTGCCAAGGCTACGCTCACTCGCAAAGACCTGAAGAAACCGCGGGGAGGCCCAGATTAGCGCGGAACTCCGCGAAGAAATCCGCTCCGGCCGCGCCACCCGCGAGCGGAAAATGGCCGTGTGCAGCGGCGCGGCGCCGCTCGCGCCGGAAGAGCGCGTCGAGCTCCTGGCTGTCCTGGCCGCGGACTCCGACGAGATGGTTGCGCAGCGCGCTGCCGGGGCTTTGCTTTCGCAACCCGCGGCCGCGTTCGTAACCGCCCTTTCGCGCACGGATGCTGCGGAAGGCTGCGCGCAGCAATTGTTGGACTACTGCGCCCGCAATCTCGCGGACAAGCCCGGCATCGCCGACGCCTTGGCGAAAAATCCACGCTGCCCCGCGACGCTGCTGGTACCCGTGGTGTCGCATCTGACCACTGCGGCGGTGCAGGCGCTCATCGAAGACCTCGATCGATTGAGCTCTGCGCCAGCGCTGGCCGCGGCGCTCGCGGCGTCGCCGTCGTTGACCGCCGAGCAGCGCCACGAGCTCCAGGAGCTCCAGCAGGAATCAAGCGATCCCGCCGCTATCGAGGAGGCCGTGGCCGCCGCTGAGCCCGACAGTGCCAAGCGGCAAACGCTGCTGCAAAGGCTGGCGCGGATGCGTGTGGTTGAGCGCGTGCAACTCGCGCTGAAGGGCAATCGCGAGGACCGGCTTGCGCTGATCCGCGACCCCTGCAAAGTGGTACAGCGGGCCGTCCTGCAATCGGCGCGCATCAGCGACCGTGAGGCGGAAAACTTTGCCGCCATGGCCAATCTGACCGAAGAGGTCCTGCGTCTGATCGCCATGAACCGCAAATACCGGAAGAACTACACCATCACGCGAAATCTAGTGCATAACCCGAAGACGCCGCTGGATATTTCCCTGCACCTGCTGCCCAACCTCACCCCGCAAGACTTGAAACTTCTGACCACAAACCGAAACATTCCGGAGACGCTGCGCACCCTGGCGGTGCGACTTCAGCGGCAGCGGAGCGAGGCCCGGCGGGGCGAGTAGGCATGGGTTGCATTCACAGAGTCAATTCTGTGGTGCGGCGAGCGACGCCTTGACCTTCGCGCCGTACTCGCGGGCCTTGGCCACGATTTCCGCTTCGGCCAGCGTGAGCACGCGGCGATGCTCCATCACCACGCGCCCCCCGATGACCACCGTTTCGACGTCGCTGGCCTTGAGCGCGTAGACAATCTGCGAATAGACCTGGTAGAGCGGCACAGCGTGCGGCGCGCTCAGGCCAAGAACGATCAAGTCGGCTTTCTTCCCCGCCTCGAGCGAGCCAATTTCGGCCTCCATGTGCAGCGCCCGGGCGCCTTCGATCGTAGCCATCTCCAAGGCCTGCTCGGCGCCAAGCGCACGCGGGTCCATGCGCGTCACCTTCTGGAGCTTGGCGGCCAGGTCCATCTCTTCCATCATGTCGAGATCGTTGTTGCTGCCCGCAGGCCCGTCGGTGCCCAGACCCAGGCGCACGCCCGCGGCGCGCAGCGCCGTCACCGGCGCCACGCCGCTCGCCAGCATCATGTTGCTCGAGGGATTGTGCACGCAGCCCACCTGGCGACTCGCCAGCACAGCCATGTCCGTCGCATCCACCCAGACGCAATGCGCCGCGAGCACATCCGGGCCGAGCAGGCCGAGCTTATCGAGGTAGCCCACCGGCGAGAGGCCCTGCTGCGACTGGATCTGGTCCCGCTCACGCTTGGTCTCCGAGACGTGGATCAGAATCGGCGCGGCGTAACGCCGGGCGAGCGCGGCGGCGTCTTGGAGCGTCTTGGCCGAGCAGGTGTAGGCGGAATGGGGAGCCACGGCCGCGCGGATCAGCGGGTCGCCTTTCCAGCGCTTCAGAAAATTCTCGGTGTAGCCGAGCGCTTGCGCGAGCGTTTTGTTGTCGGGCGCGGGGAAATCCAGGATTGTCTCGCCGAGCACGCCGCGCATCCCGGCCGCCTTGGTTTCGCGGGCGATGACGTCTTCGAAGTAGTACATGTCGGCGTAAGTGGTCGTGCCGCCGCGGATCATTTCCAGCGCCGCCAGGCGCGTACCCCAGGTGACGAACTCCTCAGTGACGTTTCGCTTCTCGGCCGGAAAAATGTATTTCTCCAGCCAATCCTGGAGCCTCAGGTCGTCGGCCAGGCCCCGCAGCAGGGTCATCGGCGCGTGCGTGTGGCCATTGATCAATCCGGGCAAGACGAGTTTCCCGCGGGCGTCGAGCCGCCGCGCGGAAACATATTTGCCTTCAACCTCCGCCCGCGGCCCCACCGCCACAATCGTGTCCCCACGCACCGCCACGGCGCCATCTTCGAGAATGCGGCGCTGCGGGTCCATCGTCACAATGGTCCCGCCGACGACCAGCAGATCGACTTTTTCGCGAGCGGGTCGTGGCTTCTTCGCCCACTGTCCGAAGGCTGGCAGGGCCGAACCGAAGATGGCCAGAAAATAGAGAAGGGAAAAGAGAAAATAGAATAGGGGCGGACGGCGCGAAGCTCTCTTCTCGCCTCCACATTCCATGCCCTGTCGCTTGGCGTTCACAGCCATCTCCCACTCTCGCATTCAGAGAAAGGACGCATCGAAGGGCCGGGGAAGCAGCTCCGAGGCGCGATGCACCTCGACTCCACCCTTCAGATTGGCCAGGATGATTTCCGCGTCGCCGCAGAACTCCCAGATGATTTGCCGGCAGGCGCCGCAGGGCGGTGTGAGCGCGTCGGTGTGCGTCACCACGGCGATGGCGTCGAAGCCGCGCTCGCCTTCGGAGACGGCCTTGAAGATGGCCACGCGCTCGGCGCAGACGGTCAAGCCATAGGTGGCGTTCTCCACGTTGCAGCCGGTATAAATGCGCCCCGAACGCGCGCGCAGCGCCGCGCCAACGCGGAAATTCGAGTAGGGCGCATGCGCATTTTCGCGCGCCTGGCGGGCCGCAGCGATCAAGGCGTCATGCTCGCTCATGTCCAGTTCCCACTGACTCTGTCAAAGTTTTGCCTCCGCCGCCCCATGCTCATGTCGGTGTCCCCACCCGGTCCGGACCTCAGCCTCCCGGCCCGGCCGTATTTTTCTGCTGCACCCGTCGCGGCGCACGGCCTTCGCTGTGTATCGCGATGCGTCTCCCCTTCCACTCGACTCCTATCCGACGTCCGCCGCGATGCAGGGGATCACCGCACGCAGGAGCGCGACGAACTGGCCCTTGACGCGCTCACCGGTCTCCAGCACCTCCTGATGGTGAATCGGCTGGTCGAGAACGCCGGCGGCCATATTGGTCACGCAGGAGATCGCGAGCACGCGCAGGCCCATGTGCCGGGCGGCGATCACCTCGGGCACGGTGGACATCCCGACCAAGTCGGCGCCGATCGTGCGCAGGGCGCGGATTTCGGCGGGCGTCTCGTAGCTCGGGCCGGTGAGCGCGGCATAGACGCCCTCGTAGATGAGGATGCCGAGCCGCCGGCCTTCCTCGAGCGTGGCTTCCCGGTACGGCTTCCAGTATGCCTGGGTCATGTCGTGGAAGCGTGGGCCGAAGCGCTCGTCGTTGGGCCCCATCAGTGGGTTCGAGCCCTGCAAATTGATGTGGTCGCGCAGCACCACCAAGCAGCCCTGCTTGTATTCGCGGTTGATGCCGCCGGCGGCGTTGGTCAGGATAACGGCGCGGATGCCCATGCGTGCAAACACGCGCATGGGGAAGATGACCTCCTGGAGCGCGTAGCCCTCGTAGTAGTGCACCCGTCCCTGCATCACTGCCACCGCGACGTCGCCCACCCGTCCGGCCACCAGCCGTCCGGCGTGGCCGATGGCGGTCGAGCGCGGAAAGTGCGGGATTTTCTGGTAGTCGATGCGCGTCGCCGCGGCGAACTCGTCGGCGAAAGCCCCGAGTCCCGAACCAAGCACCAGGCCGATGCGCGGGCGGAGCTTCGTCTTCGACAAGATGAACTTCGCGGCGCGCTCGGCCCGGGCGAATTCGCCGCCCGGGGCGCGGCCGGATTTGGCGCGAGCGGTCACACCAGGATGCCTACGATGGAAGCCGACATCAGGTTGGCCATCGTGCCGGCAAGCATGGCGCGGATGCCCAGCCGGGCGAGCTCGCCGCGCTTGTTGGGCGCGAGCGCCCCAATGCCGCCAATCTGAATGCCGATAGAGCTGAAATTGGCGAAGCCGCACAAGGCAAACGTGGCGATGGTGAACGAGCGCGGGTCGAGCGCGCTCCTCATCGGTCCGAGCAATGAAAAGGCCACCAGTTCATTCACCACCATGCGCGTCCCCAGCAGGTTCCCGATCGCCCGGCAGTCGTGCCAGGGGATCCCGATCACCCAGGCGACTGGCGCAAATGCCCAACCGAAAATCTGCTGGAGGCTCGAGGGGAATCGCGCGATGCCGTGGTGGAACAGCCAGTTGTGCAGCCCGCCCAGAAGGGTGTTCGTCAGCGCAATCAGCGCGAGGAAGGCGATCAACATGGCGGCGACGTTGATAGCCAGCTGCAGGCCATCGGTGGTGCCGCGGGCGATGGCGCCGAGGAAATTCTCGTCCTTGTGAAGCTCGTCCTCGGGCATGGACAGGCGCCCGGCAGTGACCGCCTGCTCGGTTTCCGGCACGAGCATCTTGGCCATCAACAGGGTTCCCGGCGCGGTCATGATGACGGCGGCGAGCAGGTGTTTGGCCTCGATCCCGAAGGCGATGTAGGCGGCCATGATGCCGCCGGAGACGTGCGCCATCCCGCTGGTCATTACGGTCATCAACTCCGAGCGAGTCAACTGCGCAAGAAACGGGCGAATCGTCAGCGGCGCCTCCGTCTGCCCCATGAAGATGCTCGCGGCCACGTTCAACGACTCCGCCCCGCTCGCGCCCATCACTCGCTGCATCACCCAGGCGGCAATCTTGATCAGGAACTGCATGACGCCGAGGTAGTACAACAGCGCGAAAAACGCGGCGATGAAGATGATCGTCGGCAGCACCTGGAAGGCGAAGATGAACCCGATCGACGAGTTCCGTTTGCCCAGCTCCCCAAAGATGAATTCGGAGCCTATGTAGGAATGACTCAGCAGGCGGTTCACCGCGTTGCCGGCGGCCTGAAACGTTCGCCGGCCGAACTCGAACTTGAGCACGCAGAAGGCGAAGGCGATTTGCAGCCCTAGCCCCCACGCCACCGTCTTCAAGCGGATGGCGCGGCGGTTGGTGGAGAACACGTACGCCAGTCCCATCATCACCAGCAGGCCGAGGACTCCTGTGAGTCGCCCCATGCGCGCCTCCTCAATCCCCCGCCACACTTGCCGAGCGGCGGCAACTCTTGGCCGTGATCATGCGCCGATCACCCGATGCACCAGCGGCCGGCGCCCGCCGGGCGCGACAGGCTCGAGGCGATAACTTTGCTCGACGAGTCGCCGCGCCTGTTGCATCCGCGCCTCCGAATTGTAATGGAGGGTGCACAGCCTCTCACCCTGTTTCACCGCCTCGCCAACCTTCTTGTGAAACACCAACCCCACCGCAGGATCGATGGAGTCCTCTTTTTTCTCCCGGCCGCCGCCCAGCACCACGCAGGCGATGCCTAACTGCTCGCACTGCACCCCCGCCACGTAGCCGCTCGCCGGACTCAACACTTCGACAGTCTGCCGCGCGCGCGGCAGGCGGCCGGGGTCGTCCACCACCGCGGCTTCGCCGCCTTGCAGGCGGATGATCTCGCGGAATTTATCACGGGCGCGACCGGATGCGATCATCTCCGCGGCAAGTTTCTTCCCCTCGGCCACATTCGCCGAGTGGCCGCCAAGGTGAAACATCCACGCCGCCAGCTCCAGGCACAGCTCGCGGAGGTCTTCCGGCCCGCCACCGCCGAGCACCTCGATGCACTCCGCGACTTCCAGCGCATTGCCGGCCTGGCGGCCCAAAGGCTGGTCCATGTCGGTAATCAGCGCCACCACTTTTTTACCCATCCGCTGGCCGGTCTCCACCATCAGCTCGGCCAGGTTTACCGCATCTTCCTGCTTCTTCATGAACGCGCCCAAACCGGTCTTCACGTCCAGCACCAGCGCGTCGATGCCCTCGGCCAGCTTCTTGCTCATGATCGAGGCGCAGATCAGGTAGGGGCTTTCCACCGTGCCGGTGACGTCGCGGAGCGCGTAAATCTTCTTGTCGGCCGGAGCGATTTCCGCCGTTTGGCCGATCAAAGCGCAGCCGCACGACGCGAGCACGCGGCGAAACTCGGCCAGCGAGAGATTGACGTTGAAACCGCGGATGGATTCGAGCTTGTCGAGCGTGCCGCCGCTGTGGCCCAGGCCGCGGCCGCTGATCATGGGCACCAACAGGCCGCCCGCGGCAACCACCGGCGCAACCACCAGCGAGGTCTTGTCGCCCACGCCGCCCGTGGAATGCTTGTCCACTTTTTTCGCGGGCGAGTCGCTGAAGTCAAGCGTTTGCCCCGAGCGCAGCATGGCTTCGGTCAGCGCCGCGAGCTCCGCACGGGTCATGCCCTTCAGCACCACGGCCATCAGCCAGGCGGCCATCTGATAGTCGGGGATTTCGTTGGCGGTGTAGCCGGAGACCAGGTACTCGATCTCCTCGCGCGTCAGTTCCCCGGAATCGCGCTTGCGGCGGATGAGGTCAACGACACGCATGAGGCGAGGCGGCCGGTGGTCAACTTTCAGCGGCCAGCCGGGAGTACGGCCCCCGGGCGATTTCGTGCGGCTGTAACTCCAAGTGCGGGATCTCCGCCGGGCAGCGCACGCGCAGCGGCAAGACCACCGTGCCGATGCCGCGGCTGACATAGATCTGCGTGGGGCCGAGGCGGTCCCAGCCGATTTTGAAGCGCATCTGCTCCGGCGAGCGGCCGTAAATCGTGCCCACAAACGGCAGGTTCACCTGGCCGCCGTGGGTGTGGCCGGAAAGGACCAAGCTCACTCCATTGCGCGCCGCGCGGCGGATGATCCGCGGGTTATGCGCCAGCAGGACGGTCGGCGCGCCCGGCGGAATGCCGCGCAGCGCCCGCGGCAGGTCCGCGCCATAGCCGTAGTCGTCTATCCCGGCGACATAGAGCGACTGGCCGCGATGAATGGGGACGTTGGCGTTGCGCAGGACCTCAACCCTCTCCCGGCGCAGCGCCCGCGCCATCTGCTCGCCGCCCACGCGGTAATCGTGATTCCCCAGCACGGCGAGCACACCGTAGCGCGCGCGCAACCCGCCCAATGCCGCCGCCACCGGCTCGATGTACGACCGGGAATAGGTGACGAAGTCGCCGGTCAGCGCCACCAGGTCCGGCTCGAGCTGGTTCGCCAGCTCCACCGCTTCAATCGCCGCGCGCAGCGGCAGGAACAAACCGTGGTGGATGTCGGTGAGGTGCACGATGCGGAAGCCGCGGAAGGCCTGCGGTAGGCGCCGGACCCATATGCGTCGCTCGGTGACCTCGACACCGCCATCCAGGCTCAACGCCACTTGGGCGTCTTTCGCGGCGGCCCTCGAGCCCAACGAATAGTGCTCCACGCCGCTGCGATAACTGCGGGACCAGTGCTTGACCAGGCCGTGGATGCGCGGCGATTCTCCCGCTGAGCCCCGTGCGAATTCGGGAAAAGACCCCTGCGGGCGGGTGCGGAGAGGCGGCGTGGATGCGTGGATCGCGATGGGGCAGCCTAGCATCCCGCTAAGGCGGAGTCAACGAAACGCTTCCCATGCGTTTCGGTAATGCGCAGTCGTCGTGCTTCGGCGCATGGCCATCGCCCGCATGCGCTGAAACCCAGCCGGGATTGACATCCTCGATGGGGACCTCACGCGCCCGGAGACTCTAGGGCTGGCCTGTGCGGGGATTGAAATCGTTCTGTGCACGGCGGCTTCCATGCCGCACTGTCGGGAAGAGGGCCTGCGCCGGGTCGAACCCGAAGACGTGTTGGCCACGATCGCTGCCGTGCGCCTCCTTCAGCGCCAGCTCAAAATGCTCTATGGCCTTCGCCTCCGCTCCGTCGCAGATTACTCCGCCTCCTTCGAGGGAACGCATCGCCGGCCTCGCGCTTGTTCGGTCTGATCTCTGCGGCGATTCATTGCGATGCGGTCGGGGCGCGTTCGGCGATGTCGGCAGCCACCTGTTGCATCTCGGCGTGGATGCGCCGATTGGAGGCCAGCAATTCCGGCCCGCCGAGCTTGTAGGGACGCCCAGCGAAGTCGGTGGCCATCCCCCCGGCCTCGCGCACCAGCAAGACGCCCGCGGCGGTGTCCCACGGCTTGAGGCCAAATTCCCAGAAGCCGTCGAAGCGTCCGCAGGCCAGTGCCGCCAGGTCCAGGGCCGCCGAGCCATCGCGTCGCACGCCGTGTGAGCGCAGCGTGAAATCCCAGTAGTAATGGATGTTGGGGTTCTGCGCGCGCTTGACGCTGGGGAACCCGGTGGCCAGCAGGCTGGTTGCCAGCCGTTCAACGCCGGACACTTGAATTTTCTTCTGGTTTAGAAACGCCCCTTCGCCTTTGGCCGCGGTGAACAGCTCGCCGTTGATTGGGTTATAGACCACGCCGGCCAGCAGGTCATCGCCTTCAGCCAGCCCGATGGAAACGGCGAAGCAGGGGTAGCCGTGCGCGAAGTTGGTGGTGCCGTCAAGCGGGTCCACGTACCAGCAGTAGCTCGAAGGGGTTGCACCGGGAGCGATTTCGTACCCACCGCCCTCTTCGCCCACAATGGCGTGCTTGGGGAAGTGGCTGCGCAGGCGCGCAACCACGGCCTGCTCCGAGCGGCGGTCCGCCTCGGTGACGATGTCCACCTCGCCCTTGTAGCCGATCTTTTGCGGCCGGTCGAACTCGGCCAGCAGGATGCCCCCCGCCTCGCGCGCCGCTTCGATGCCCACTTCGAGGTAATGCTTCATCGCGCCTCCGGGGCGGAGCTCATGCGCCGGGCCGCTCGAGCGTGACGCTCAAGAAACCCGCACCCTGCGGGTCAATCGAGCGCACCGGCGGTGAAGTAGCCCTTGCGGTGACGCACAGTGTACTCACCTTTGCCGCCGCTCGCGTCGGGGACTTGCACGCGCACCTCGACGCGGCGAAAGGTTTTCTCCGGCGGCCGCGGCTCGGGATAATAGCCCAGGCGGTATTGCGTGCGCAGCTCGCGATCGATGCGCTCAAACATGCTGTCGAGCTCGGCCGTGCTCATCGGGTAATAGACGGCGCCGCCGGTCGCTTCGGTGATGGTCTCGAGCGCGTGTTCCCCGGCGGTATTGCGGCCGCCTTCCGACATCACCGCGCGGATCACGATGGTGTAGAGCATGGCTTCCGCGCGCAGCGCGCCGCGTCGCGCCGTCTCGAAATCGGACCGGCTGGTCGTCTCGCCCGCGTCGGTCACCAGCACCAGCACGCGACGTCGGCCCGCAGCGCGCTTGCCGAGCGCTTGCGAGCCCAGGTACACCGCGTCGTAGAGGGCAGTGCCTGCTCCCTCCTGGATGTGCCGCACCGCCGATTGCAGCATCGGCACGTCGGAGGAGAAATCGGTGAGCTGGGTGACCCCGTCGGCAAATTCGAACACCGCCAAGCGGTCGCCCGGCCGGACCACCTGCCGGATGAAGTGCGCCGCCGCTTCGCGCTCGTTGGCCAGCTCCTTGATTGTGCTCAGGCTCGAGTCGATCATCAAGGCCAGGTCGAGCGGCTGCTGCGTTTCCGATTCGAACACGGCGATTTTCTGCCGGACTCCCTCTTCGTAAACTTCGAAGGCCTCCTTGGGCAGATCCGGCGCCGGCCGGTTGCTCTTGTCCAGCACGCTGGCGACCACCGTGACTAGGTTGACTTCGACGCGGATGCGGCCTTTCTCCCCGGACGGCCGCGGCGGCGCCTGCTTCGGTGGGGCTTGCGAGGATACCGCCGCCGGGAGCAACACCAGCAGCAGGAGGGCCGCGGCCCGCCACCACCGGCGGCCGGCGCCGTTCCCGCCGGCTGCGCCTCTCCCGCGCCGACCGGCCAAGCTTCGGCGCCGCGTCAGTCGCGCAACAGTGGAAACGGCACCGGAGGGGTGCGCGGGTTTCGTCATGTGCGGAATCATGCCGAGCGCAAGCTGCGCGCCTAGGGAGTAGATTCCCTGGAGCCGGAAATGGTTTTCACCGGCGGGACTTCTCCTTCTGCCCAGACGGCGCCGTCGGCAAAATATTCTCTCTTCCAGATGGGCACAGAGCGCTTCAGGGTGTCGATGGCCAGCCGGCAGGCGTCAAAAGCCGCTCGGCGGTGCGGCGAGCTGATGGCGATGAACACGCTGGTCTCGCCTATTTCCAGCCGCCCCAGTCGGTGCACCAGGGCGATGTGGCGGATGGGAAACTGCCGGTGGATCTCGGCGCCGATTTCGCGCATCTTGGCCAGTGCCATCGGCTCGTAGGCCTCGTATTCGAGGTAAAGCGTGGCCCGGCCGCCGGAATGATTGCGCACGATGCCGTCAAAGACCACCACGGCGCCGTCCTCGGGCGCCTTGAGCGATGCAGCGATTTCCGCCGTGCGAATCGGCGCGCGCACGAGTTCGTAAATGTCTTCCGCTATTTTCGCCCGCTCGCCGCCGCTGACCGGCGGGAGGAAGGCCACTTCGTCGCCACTCGCGAGCGGCGCGCGCCATTCGGCAAATTCCTGGTTGACTGAGGCCACCACCGAGCTGCGAAACCTCACTAGCTCGGGGAACCGGCCGCCGTACCGCGCGAACAGGTCTTCGACACGCGCGCCTTCGGACAGCTCGGCCTGGTCCTCGCCGCGCCCGACGATCTCTTTCAGTCTGCCGAAAAATAAGACGCGCACGCGCATGGCGTTCATTCTAGCGTTTCGCGGCGGGCATTTCCACCGCGCCGCGGCCGCCAGGCGTCGAGCGCCGCCGGGACCCGCTGCAAGTTTCGGAGATTTCGCCGGCGGCGAATCCATCCTCACCTCCGACCATCGAGCTATTTCTTGACCTGCACCGGCGCTCGCCGTAGGGTGAAGTCGCACGAATCGGCTGGCGCGCCGCTTGCGCCGGGAGGCGGCCATGAGAATTCTGGTCTCTGGTTCGTCGGGATTGATCGGGAGCGCCGTCGTGGAGGCGCTCGAGCGCGAGGGGCACGCCGTGGCTCGGCTGGTGCGCCCCCCAAGCAACCTGCGTGCGTCGGCGCTGCCCCACACCGGCCCGCCCGCCAACCATGTGCGTTGGGACCCCGTCTCTGGCGAACTGGACGCCGCCGCGGCCGGAGACGCCGACGCCGTCGTCCATCTTGCCGGAGAGTCAATTGCCCAGGGCCGCTGGAACGCGTCGCGCAAGCGGCTGCTGCGTAACAGCCGCATCGATGCGACGCGGGGCCTGGTCAACGCGCTCGCCAAACTCCCTCGGCCCCCGCGGGTTTTCATCTCCGCCTCGGCTATCGGTTACTACGGCGACCGCGGCGAGGAAGAGCTGACCGAGCAGAGCACCCTGGGCAATGATTTCCTCGCCGCGTTAGCGCGCGATTGGGAGGCGGAGGCGGCCCATGCCGGCGAGTTCGGCGCGCGCGCCGTGCAACTCCGTTTCGGCGTGGTCTTGACTCCTCGCGGCGGCGCGCTTGCGCGCATGCTGCCGCCGTTTCGCTTGGGCGTGGGCGGCCGGCTGGGTTCCGGCAGACAGTGGATGTCGTGGCTGACGCTTGCGGAGGCGGTGGCCATCGTCCGCTACGCGCTCGAAAACGCGGCGGTGCGCGGCCCGGTGAATGCCGTGGCGCCGAATCCGGTGCGCAACGCCGAGTTCACGGCGGTCCTGGGCAGAGTCCTTCGCCGTCCAACCATTTTCCCGGTCCCGGCGATCTTCCTGCGGCTCGCCGTGGGGGAGCTGGCCGACGTCGCACTGCTCACCAGCCAGCGCGTCCTGCCGAAGAAATTGCAAGAGCTCGGCTATCGCTTCTTGCACGCCGACTTGGTCGCGGCCCTCTCCGCTGTGCTCACCAGGAAGCCTTGACCGCTTGTCGAAAAACCGTCCCGCCCTTCATTCCGTGGAGCCGGAGGCGACGAGGAATCCGCGGTTTTCTTGCAATCTCACAAAAAGCAGAATTCTCGCCGTGCTTGGAATCACAACCAAAAACGCTTTTTCAACAAACGGCCGAACAACATCTCCCCGCCGGAAAAAATTATTTCCCCTGCTCGGCAGCTTCAAAACCACGCCGGCGAAGGCTGCCAGCTGCGGGAGCCTTTTGTGTGTCAACGCAAAGTAGAAATGTCCGGTTTTTGGCAAGATAGAAATGTCCGCTTCCAAGGTTTCCTCCAAGGGTGGTCGGGAGGCGGGGTGTATTTGGGTTTGGTCTTGGTTGGGGGTTTTGGTTTTTCATTGGCAAGTCC
>OBEQ011486403.1_pt1 | contig 16888 bp, 12 predicted proteins | sample 1670901 | NCBI WGS metagenome assembly OBEQ01 (sample SAMEA104232315, study PRJEB22302) | groundwater metagenome | biome: forest; feature: aquifer; material: groundwater | place: USA | collected 2011-08-07 | depth 5.4 m
CAAAGCCATGCCCAAAGAAATGCTCCCCCTAGTCGATAAGCCAATTATTCAATACATCGTCGAGGAACTAGTTGAGGCGGGTATTGAAGACATCATCATCGTTACCGGTTACGGCAAGCGTAGCATTGAAGACCACTTTGATAATCCCAGCCAAGACCTGATTAATAATTTAAAGATGGGCGGGGTCGCCAAAGCCCAACTGCTCAAAGACATCAAAGCGATTGCCAACTTGGCTAATTTTGTTTACGTCCGCCAGAAGGGCTCGTATGGTAACGGCACGCCGCTTCTAAACGTTGAACATTTAATTGGCGACGAACCCTTTATATTCACTTTTGGCGATGACTTTATCCACGCGACCCCCAGCCGCTTTAAACAGCTAATCGAGGTTTACGATACTTACCACGCGGCGGTACTGGGCTGCGTGCGGGTCACCCAAGATAAGGATTACCAAAGGTACGGCTTTGCTGGCGGTCAGAAAATCGCACCGGGTTTGATTGATGTAGAAAGTATCATCGAAAAACCTGGTAAAGAGAATGCACCCAGTGACCTAGCTACGGTTAGTGGTTTTTTGCTGACCGCCGATGTTTTTTCGTACCTTCGCCAAGCCCAAGGAGCACTGACTGAGGATCAGGAACTATATTACAATGATGCCTTCAAACTAATGCTCAGCGACGGTAAAAGGATGATTGCCTGCGAGGTCCAAAACGGTAAGTTCTACGATGCTGGTAATAAATTACAGTATATGAAAACCCTGGTTGACTTTGCTCTCATGGACGCCTCCATAAAAGACGACCTAGCAGCTTATTTGCGCGGCCTGAGTCTCTAAAGGTATACTTTAGTTATATGGAAACAGCCGCCCTGGTGTTACTTATAGTTGTCAGCTCCACGCTGGCGGTCTTTTTAGTTTTGTTAACGGTTGCGTTAGTCTATAGCATTTCTATACTGCGTAGATTAAAAGAAATTGTAAACCGCGCCGAAAATGTGGCGGTAACTATGGAATCGGCGGCTCACGTCTTCCAGAAAACCGCTTCGCCGCTAGCTATTATAAAACTACTAGGTGGTATCATTAACAGCGTTCAGAGACTTAAAAGAAAGGAGAAAAGCTAATGGCTAAAAATAATACCGGACGAAAATTCGCGCTGGGAGCCATTTTGACCGGGATAGTTGGTTATCTAACCGGGATTTTAACCGCGCCCAAGAGCGGCCAGGAAACTCGCGAAGACATTGCCAATAAAGCCGAGGAGGTTAAAGAGGGCGCCGAAACCCAACTTCAGAATGCTCACGACGAACTGAACGACCTTATAGATGAGACCAAAACCAAAACCTTGGCTCTAGGTGCCAGGGCCCGCGAAGAATTTAATGAGGCCGTGCTACGGGCCAAAGACGCCCGCAATAAAGCCGCCCACGTTTTGAAAGCTGTTAAATCGGGCCACGCCGACGACCCGCAATTAGAAAAAGCCTTGAAGCAGGCCAAGCAAGCCGCCAAGAACCTGTCTAAGTACCTAAAAAGCTAACTCATAGCTCCGCACCACACCGGTCTGTCAACCAGCTAAGCTGGTTGCACTACCGGTGCTCTTGGCAAATCGCGTCGTTGCAGCCTGCGATGCTCGTTCAACGTATTTCTGTATACATCTCACTTCGCTTCTCGACTGAGCCTAGCGATTTACAAAAAGTGCGAAACTATGAGCTTTAGGACTGAATTAATAAGTTATAATAGAGGTGGAAATGAGCCAAACGAGGGTTAGCCTTAAGCCTAGTGATTTTGTGCATCTGCACAATCACACCCAGTATAGTTTATTAGACGGCTTAACCAAGGTTCCCGCCTTGGTTAAGCATGTAAAACAACTGGGGATGCGCGCCGTGGCAATCACAGATCACGGCTTTATGAGCGGCGCGCTAGAGTTTTATAGGGCTGCCAAAGCCGACGGCCTAAAACCGGTAATTGGTATGGAAGCTTACGTGGCGCCGCGCCAACATACCGATAAAGACCCCAGTTACGACCGGCAACAGTATCACTTAACGATACTGGCTATGAACAAACAAGGCTACCGGAACTTGATGCATTTATCTTCTATTGCCAACCTGGAAGGCTTTTATTACCGGCCCAGGGTAGACAAAAAGCTTCTGGAGCAGTACAGCAGCGGCATAATCGTTTTGAGCGGTTGTATACAAAGTGAGGTCTCGGACCTATTGAGACAAGGCCAGTATCAAAAAGCCAAAGCCGTGGCCAAATGGTATCAAAAGGTCTTTGGCGATCGTTATTATTTGGAAATTCAGGACCACGGGCACGAGAGCCACCCCAGTTTTTGGAAAGACCAAAACCAAGTTAATAAAGGCCTGCTCCAACTAGCCAAGGAACTTGGTATCGAGGCCGTCGTGACTTGTGATGCCCACTATTTAAAAAAAGACGATCAAGAGGCCCACGAAGTACTGCTGTGCATCCAGACCAGCGCCTTTTTGGAAGAAGAGAACCGCCTTAGCTTGAAGGAATTTGAGCTTCATGTTAGCGATCCCCAGGAGATTATTAAACGTTGGGGCGGCAAATACCCCAAGCTTATAAGCAACACCCGCCGCATCGCCGACCGCTGTAATTTGCAGCTGGAGCTGGGTAAAATTTTAATTCCTAAGTTCCCAGTGCCGGCCGGCGAAACCGAGAAAAGCTTTTTAGAAAAACAAGTTTGGCGGGGCTTGGCCTGGCGCTACGGCCAAAAAAGCCGGGCTGAAGTGGTCAAGCTGTCCCCGGCAGCGGCTAAAAATTTTTTGTCTAAAGAGGTAATTAAACGCGCCGAGTATGAGCTGGCGATCATCAACAAGATGGCCTTTAACGGCTTTTACCTAATCGTTTCGGATTTCATTAACTGGGGCAAAGACCAGGGGATTGTTTTTGGGCCAGGTAGGGGCAGCGCCGCCAGCTCAATTTTGGCTTACGGCTTGCGGGTTACCGAAATTGATCCTTTGAAATATGACCTGCTTTTTGAGCGCTTCTTGAACCCCGACCGCATCAGCATGCCCGATATGGATATCGATATTCAGGATAACCGCCGCGACGAAGTCATAAACTACTGCGTCGCCAAGTACGGCCACGACCGGGTGGCTAATATCGTAACTTTTGGCCGGATGGCGGCCCGTAATTCGGTGCGTGACGTGGCCCGGGTGCTACAGGTACCGTATGCCGAGGCCGACCGGCTGGCCAAAATGATCCCGCCGCCCATTCAAGGCCGCCACACCGCCTTGGCGGACCATTTAAAACAGGTGCCAGAGCTGGCTTTTGAGAACCAGAACAACCAGCAGGCCAAGCAAGTGTTTGATTTAGCCACCAAGTTGGAAGGCACCATCAGGAGTCACGGCGTGCACGCCGCTGGGGTAGTTATCGCGCCCGACGATATCATCAAATTCGCGCCCCTGGAAATGGCTCAAAAGGGCGTTATAGCCACGCAGTATTCGATGGTCCCTATAGAAGACATCGGTTTTTTAAAAATCGACTTCTTGGGCCTTTCCAACTTAACAACTATCAAAAACAGCCTGCGGATTATTAAAAAAGTGCACGGCCAAGACATTGATATAGACCGCCTACCGCTGGATGATAAAAAAACCTTTAGTCTTTTACAACGCGGCGAAACAACCGGCGTGTTCCAGCTAGAGTCCCCCGGCATGCGGCGCTACTTAAAGCAGCTCAAACCGACCGTTTTAGAAGACATTATCGCTATGGTGGCGCTTTATAGACCCGGGCCTATGCAGTGGATAGACGATTTTATCGCCCGTAAGCACGGCCTGCGCAAGATCGAGTATCTGCATCCGGTAATGCGCTCGGCTCTAGAAAATACTTACGGGGTGATTGTTTATCAAGAGCAGGTTATGCAAATCAGTAAAGATTTGTGCGGCTTTAGCGGCGGCCAGGCCGACACGTTGCGCAAAGGCATCGCCAAGAAAAACCCCGATGTTTTGGCCAAGATGAAAAAAGAGTTTATTGATGGCGGGGTTAAACACTCTAAAGCTGACCGGCAACTTATGGAAAGATTTTGGCGGCAGCTAGAGGATTTTGCAGCTTATTGTTTTAATAAAGTGCACTCCGCCTGCTACGCCTTAATCGCCTACCAAACGGCCTATTTGAAGGCCCACTATCCGGCGGCCTTTATGGCGGCTTTAATGACCAGCGATTATGACAATACCGACCGGCTGGCGATCGAAATTACGGAATGTAAAAAAATGGGCATTGAGGTGCTGCCGCCGGATGTTAACGAGTCTTTTCACGAGTTCGCCGTGGTGCCCTCTAAAGCGGCCGGTCAGGCTAGAATTCGGTTTGGGATGGACGCCGTAAAAAACGTTGGGCACGGCGCGGTGGACGAAATTCTAAGAGCCCGCCAGGGGCTTGGCGGAAAATTTAGCTCGTTAGAGAAGTTTTTAAAAAACGTCAGTTCTCAGATGGTTAATCGTAAAGCCCTAGAGAGTTTAATAAAAGCTGGAGCGCTCGATAGATTCGCTAGCCGCAGTAATCTCTTAAATAATCTTGATAATCTCTTAAGCTTTGCCTCGCGGGTTCAAAAGAACTTACAAACTGGCCAAGTAGATCTGTTTTCAAAGAGCCCTCTGGAGGCGGGTCTGTCGCCAAAATTAAGACTCGATAACACCCAGCTGGAAATTCCTGAGTCGCAACTGCTGCACTGGGAAAGAGACTTACTAGGCTTATATTTAAGCCAGCACCCCCTGGAAGCCTACCAAGATATCCTGTCTTCTCAAACTCAGTCTATCGCCAGCCTGACCAAGGCCATGGAAAATAGGCTAGTGTCGGTTGGCGGGGCGATAACCGCTGCTCGGGAGATCATTACTAAAAACGGCGCTAAAATGGCCTTCATCAAAGTAGCTGATAGTACGGGGGAGCTGGAGGTGGTGGTCTTTCCTAATAGCTACCAGCAAAACCCCGGGATTTGGCAGCGCGACCAGATTGTAATTGTCAGTGGCCGCCTCAGCACTCGCGGCCGCGATGACGAGCTAAAAATACTAGCCGAAGAAGCCCGCTTGATAACCGAGCCGGCCATTCCTGACTCCCCGGAAGCGGCGGTAGGCGAAACCGAAGCCCAGCCAAAAACCGTCGATACCCATGCCGAAACTGAAGCGTCCGCCAGGGGGAACACGGTTCACCAGCGGCTTTATATCAGGCTGGAAGACAGCCAGAACCAGCCGCTGCTAATAACCCTTAAAGAAAACCTTGACAACTTCCAAGGCGACACCGAAGTGGTAATCGTCACCGGCGATAGCGAAGATAAGCAGATTATTAAATTGCCTCAAACTATTAGTGTTAATGAAGAAAGTTTACGAGCCTTAGCGGCTCTGTTTGGACCTACCAACGTGGTAGTGAAATGAACTACAGGATAAAGCCCACCGTCCAGCTTAACAGGAACGACAGTCCAGCTACCGTAATCAGCCCAACATCCAAGAGCGGGTGGTGAACTATAAAAGCCTCACTTTTGGTCCAAACCTTACGGACGGCAACCAGATGCCGGCTGAGCCAAATTGCTAAAGCACTAATAGTTATTAGCAGGCTCAAGTTGGTAGCTTGGGCTCCCAGCGACGACCCCGCCAAAGCCACTTGGGCGCTAGAAGTACGCTCCGGCGTGGCCTTCAAAGTCTCACCGGGGTTTTGAGTATTGGTGGATTTTACTTGAGCAGCCGGGGCGACCCGGGGACTTAAGACGGGGGCACCTTCGGGCTGGCCGTAAAAAGCCACGACTATGGTCATCGGCCCATTACCAGCCGCTGTATAGTTAGCTTTTTGGGCTATGCCAAAGCCTACTTCAGAATAAGCTGGATCGAGTAAGTTTTGGCGGTGAGTTAAGCTAGCCATCCAGCCATTCACCGTGGCCTGTTCGTTGCTAAAGCCGGCCGCCAAATTTTCACCCAACTTTTGATAAGCGTAGTTTTGGTTTTTGACGAATGTCCAGGGCTGGGCGCCCTCTGGCGTCTCGTGGCTCCAGTAATTCCGGCTGGCCATATCGTTGGCTTTAGCCTGGGCCGCGGCGTCTAATTTTTCGTTGAGTTTCAAGCTGGTAGCCTGATTTTGCAGCCGCAAGTTATTAGTATCAGCCAGCAAATTATTGACCGTCATACTGCTGGCATAGCTTAGCACTTGGCCGCGGCCTTTAAGAGCCGATTGAAAGGCTCCAGCTTGGGCGTTAAGCACCACTAAACCGGCAACCATTATAACTAGTGGTAAGTACGGCCAATACACCCTCTCAAAAGCGCGCTTGCTAAGACCTTTGGGTTTATGGCGGTGCCGGCTAGAGCTGGCTTTGGGCAGCGTTTTTATTTTGGCGGTCATTTTACAAGCTAATTTTAACCTTAAGGGCGATTCTTGTCTAGCCGGGCGCTTAAGCTATAAAGCGCAAGTGGTAAAGACTTATGGCAGCCGCTACGGCTACATTAAATGACTCTTTAGCGCCGAGCATTGGTATCTGCAGCTGGCCGTCGCTAAATTTGAGCACTTCTGGCTCTAAACCTTTAACTTCGTTACCCACGATTAAAGCTACATCGGCTTTAGCAGAAAAGCTGGGCAACGGTTTAGCTTGGTGGGTTTGTTCTAGGGCCACTACTTTAAAACCTTCACGCTTCAGTTTATGTAGAAGACCTCGGATTTCAGGGTGATGGCTCCAACTCATGGACTTCTCGGCTCCCAGAGCGGTTTTTTGGATTTGTTTGTGAACCTTTTGAGCGACATGAGGTAGGCGTTGGTCACCGGGAGCCAAAGGGTAGGGGCTGTACCCGGTTAAGTAAACCTTGTCTAGCGCAAAGCCATCGGCGGTGCGCAGCATCGACCCAACGTTGTGGCTGGAGCGGACGTTATGAATTATTAAAATGATTCTTTGCATCCTTTTAATTGTAAAAAGCAAACACCAAAATTCAAACTTCAAATAAATTTTAAAGATCAAATATCAGAAATAACTTGAATTTTGGTTTTTGAATTTTGAGGTTTTTATAAGCGTAAGCTTATAATGATTGTATGAGTCAAGATGCCCGCCAGGCCGAGGAGCAAATTACTGAACGCCGGGCTAATTTGCTGGGCCTGGGTTATGTAGACACTAGTAAGCTCCAAAAACAGCTTTTTAAAAATATCTTAAACGTCAAAGAGTTATACGATCTAAAGGTCATACCCTTAGTGGCCGACGAGAGCAATGTTCATTTTGGTATTACTACGACTACTTCACAACAGGTTTTGAGCGATCTACAGCAGCGTTTTTCTGACCAGCGGCTGCTTTTCTCGATTATCTCGGAGACCGGCTACCACGAATATCTCAAACTTTACGATCCGCCCAAACAGGTGGTCTATAAGGATATTTCGCTGGCCGACAGCCAAGAGCATAGCCAAGAAATAATCAGCGCCGTTAGCACCACCCTGGACCAAGTGCGGCCCGATGATATGCTGGCCTACTTGGTAAAGCAAGCTTACCAGCTAAAGGCTAGTGATATCCACTTGGAGTGCCAGCGCCAAGACGTTCGAGTCCGTTTTCGAATTGATGGCGTGCTGCACCCCGTGGCCTACATAAAATACGAAAAATACCGCCATCTGTCGTCAGTTATAGCTAGCGCCGCCAATGTCTCAACGGGGGCCACTGACGCCCAGCAAGGCCACATTAGCCGCCAGTACAAAATGGCCACCGGCGAGGAAATAGTCTTGAATTTGCGGGTGGAAACCGCGCCGACAGTCTATGGGATGGACGTCGTAATGAGGCTGTTTAACCTCAAGATGGAATTATTTAACTTGGCTAATCTCAGCCTCAGCCAGCAAGAATACGAAGTCGTTGAGGACATTATTAAGCGGCCTACCGGCCTGGTGCTAGTGGTGGGACCCACGGGCTCGGGCAAAACCACCACTTTGTACTCGATCATTAATACGCTCAATTCACCGGAACGCAAAATAGTTACTCTAGAGGATCCGGTAGAGTACAACATCCCAGGCATAGTCCAAATGCCAGTGGTCGGTAGTTTACATAGCGAAAGCTTTGCCGAGAAATTGCGGGCTGTTTTGCGGCTTGATCCAGACGTCGTCATGGTTGGCGAAATTAGAGATACCGACACCGCCCGCACGGCTCTTCAGGGAGCTTTAACCGGGCACTTAGTGTTAAGCACCTTCCACGCCGCCAGCGCCGCGGCGGCCTTGACCCGGATGCTCGATATGGTGGGCATCAACCCGCTGTTTGCTAGCGCAATACGTTTAATAATGGCCCAGCGTCTGGTGCGCCGGCTCGATAAATCAACTATGCAGGCCTACCAGCCAGATGAAGGTCTAAAGAAGCAACTTCAAGCCGTCATCGACAGCTTACCCAGCGGCGTGGCTAAGCCAGATCTAGATCAAGCAACTATATATAAGGCCGGTTCTTCGCCGCAGAACCCCTTTGGCTATAGCGGCGTTATGCCTATTAGGGAACAGCTGGTTATGACTAAGGGGCTCCAGGAGCTGCTACGGCTGCCACCTAATGAGATAACTACCGAGGTCTTGGAGAAGAAAGCTATCGAAGATGGGATGCGCACCATGCTGCAGGACGGCGTCCTGAAGGCTTTAGCCGGAGATACCAGCCTCGAAGAGATATATAGAGTAGTTGATTAGTTAAATTGCTTGCGGCTTAAGGGGTTTTCCTGTAAAATCTACAGGACTTATGAGTCCCGTTAGACACAAGAATTTGGCGAATTCTACCCCTTCGATAAACTCAGGGCAGCCTGAGCACCAGTCGAAGGCTGCCGATTCGCGATTAGCGAATCGGATTTCTAATGGGATGCAGAGCGTTACGCAAAAAATCGAGGCTGGTTATAAGAAGAAATCGGTTGTTGACGTCCGCAGCGGCGATACCGTTAAGGTCCATCAAAAAATCATCGAGGGCGGCAAACAACGGATCCAGATTTTTGAAGGTTTGGTTATTAAGACTGCCCGCCCAGGCAGTCTAACCAGCACTTTTACTGTGCGCCGGATGGCCAGCGGCGTGGGCGTAGAAAAGACTTATTTAATTCATTCGCCCAATATCACCAAAATTGAGGTTGTTAAACGTAGTAAAGTCCGCCGCAACTACTTAAGTTACATGCGGACTCTAACCGGCAAGAATGCGCGCTTGAGCGGTGTCGATTTTGATAAAGATTCCGTAAATGCCATACAAGATGAAGCCGCCGAGGCCGAAGAGGCTAAAATTAAAGAGGAGCAGGAAAAAATTCACGAGTCCGAAGAAGCCAAAAAAGCCGCCAGAGAAGAAAAACGCCAAGCCAAAGTCGCCAAAGCCCTCGCCGCCCGCGATGACCGGTCTGAAACTGACAAGCTAGAAGAAAAAATCTCCACTAAAGACCTTGCTCAAGAACAAAACAAACAAAAATAGAATCACTACTAAACGCCAGATGTTAGAGGCACGAATGTGCTTTTTGTACTTTTACTAGATTCTAGCGAAACGACAGCCACAAGTCTCGCACTTGGATGCAGCACAAGGCGGAAGCGAAGGGCGGACTGAGGCGTACATGATAGTACGTTGAAGGAGCACTGGAGTTTCCAACGCCGTGATGCGCCAAAAGCATCGGCGGAGTGTCCGGCTCCGCTGGACAGCAGGTCGATGCGGTGCGATACTTGTGGCATGGTTGGGGTTGATGAAGTGGGGAGGGGCTGCTTGGCTGGCCCACTATTAGTGGTAGCCGCCCGGCAGATTAGTTCTTTACCGCCCGGCTTAAAAGATTCCAAACTGATGACTCGCCAGCAAAGAGAGTCTATATTCGAGCGTCTAACGTCTAACGTCGAGTTCGGCGAAGGCTGGGTACGGCCCTTGGAAATCGATCGGAGCGGCCTAACAGGCGCCATGAAGCTAGGCGTCAAGCGAGCGCTTAAACAATTAAAAGTAAAGCCTGGCGACGAAATAATTATGGATGGACCTATCAACTATCTGGCAAGAAGGTATAAACGAGTTCAGTGCCTAATTGACGCCGACGCGCTGGTGCCGCTGGTTTCGGCGGCCTCGGTTTACGCTAAGGTGCGCCGCGACCGCTTTATGATTGAGCTGGCCGCCCGCCACCCAAGCTACGGCTTTGACCAGCACGTCGGCTACGCCACCAAGCAGCATCTGGCGGCCCTTAATCAGTTTGGTTCGCTAAAACGGATTCACCGGCAGTTTTTTGCGCCCATCCAAGCCTTAAATGAACTGAACTTATGGTAACCACGGCCACTGGCCGGCAGGCCGAGACGGCGGTGGCTGATTATTTAAAGGCTGAGGGTTACAAGATTGTCGGGCAAAACTGGCGTACGCCGCGCTGCGAAATCGACCTGATAGCCAAAAAGAACAAGGCTATTTATTTTATAGAGGTCAAATATCGAGTTAGTGACGCTCAAGGTTCGGGATTTTCGTATATTACCCCGGCCAAGCTACGCCAAATAAATTTTGCGGCGCGGGTCTGGCTGCAACAAAACAACTGGTCAGGCGACTATAGTTTCCTAGCCGCCGAAGTCTCAGGGCTCGATTTTAAGGTCACCGAGATTATTGAACTTTAGCCTTTTTAGGTTGCCAGGCGGCCAGCCATTTTTTTACGGGTTTTTCATTGGCTGCCCGCCAAGCCAGGCGGGCTTCAATCTCCTCGAGCCCAATCACGATGGTGCGCTGCAAGGCTAAGACGTCCTTTTTTGGCCCAAAAAAATCTTTATACCATTTGGCTTCTTGCGGCCTGGAAAATAGACTGGCCGAGTAGCGGGCGAATAAGTCATAGCTTTTGTCGCCTGTAAAATTCTGCTCGATCCAGCCCCAATTTTTTACTAGCCACTGCCAAGCCGCCGGCCGGCTGTAATAATTGCCCAGCAGCCAGGCAAACCAACTAACCGTGTCTTGGAGACGTACTTCAGGAGTAGTCAGCATTTTAATTAGCTTAGTAATTTGATCTGGTGTGCGGGTAGCTGTTAGGGCCGTGGCGACTTCGTTTTTTTGGTCGGCGTTTTCGGTAGCCTGGTAGAGCTTCAAAAGTTTAGCAAAATCGGCTGGGCTGCCAAAGCGGGCCGCCACGTAATAAATCACGTCGCGGATATCGGGGGCGATATCTTGAGGGCGGGTTAATTTTTTAAAGCGTTTAGCAGCCTCTTTTAGAACTTCTGGTACCTCGGCGGCGGCCGCCAAGCTCAAAACTAAATTACGCAGTCTCAAAGTTTGAACCGAATCGGAGCGCTGGGCTTGCCAACCGACTTCCTTAACAACTTCAGCCGTTAGATTAGCCATAAAACGGTTTAAATTTATCTCGGCTTTTCTATCACCAACTACTAAGCGCTTAACTTCACCTAAAGTAGCTGCCACGGCTCCCCAGACGGCTTCGTGTTTTTCGTTTTGGTAGGCGCTGAGCAACTGTAAATTTTGGATGGTGGCTACGGAGCCGGCCCGTTCTAGCAGTGAACTGTGTTGAAGCAGCTGGAGCCGGTCGATTTCACCAAGGCTAGTTTGCTTAATGGCGCTCAAAATAGATTGAAAGTGTTCAGCGTTTAAGTAATTTGGCACAAAGTAGCTACGGCCTTGGTGGTTGAGTATCAGTGGCCCCGGGGCGGTAGACTTCAATTTCAGTTTCTCTGAATGGCTATCTAAAACTGACTTATTAAGAGAAGTAGAAGCCGCCAGCGGCACTTGCCAAAGGGTTTTTGAGGTAGGTGCTTTACCGATGACTAATCTTTGTTGGTTGGCGGTGAATGAAGTGGCGCCTGGTTTATATTCCACATTGACCTGCGGGTAGCCAGGCTTATTTAGCCAGTTGTCCATAAAATCCTCGATGTTCTGGCCGCTGGCTTGGCCTAGGGCTTTCCATAAATCGCTGGCGTCGGTGCTGCCATATTTATGGCGGTCAAAGTAAATTTTAAGGCCCCGTCTAAAATTAGACTCGCCTATCATCTGCTGGAGCATATTGAGTAAACTTCCACCCTTGGCATAAACTATCGCCGGGTCAAATAGGGCGCCCAGCTCATCGGGGTGTTTTACTTCGGAACGCACGGCTTGGACGCTGGGCAGGGCGTCGCGCCGCAGCGCGCTGCCCACCTCCCGGTTAACAAAGTGTTCCCAGATTTTCCACTCCGGGAACAGCTTGTCTATTGCTACGTATTCCATCAGGTTGGCAAAGCTCTCGTTGAGCCATAAATCATCCCACCATTTCATGGTTACCAAGTTGCCAAACCACTGGTGGGAGAGCTCGTGAGCCACCACCAGGGCTATAAATTGCTTAGTTTCAATGCTGGTGGTTTGGGGATCGGCTAGCATGACCGATTCACGGTAAGTTACCAGCCCCCAGTTTTCCATGGCGCCCGACGATAAATCGGGCAGGGCCACCATGTCTAGCTTTGGCAGTGGATACGGGACACCAAAATAATCTTCAAAAAAATCAATGCTTTTAGCCGCTACTTCTACCGAAAAATCGAGCAACTTAGCATTTTTAGGCGTAGCGTAGCTGCGGACAGTCACGCCGCTTTTGGTCTTGGCTTGCTTAAATTTGAGCTCGCCAAACACAAAAGCCAGCAAGTAGGTGCTCATCCGCGGCGTAGTTTCAAATACTGTTCTTTGTTCTTTATTCTTTGTTCTTTGATCTTTGATTGGCGTGTTAGAAAGCGCGGTTTCACCGGCTAGCGCAGTTAGACTTAAGTCAAAGGTGGCTTTGGCTTCCGGTTCGTCGATGCACGGAAAGACCTCGCGGGCGTGGTGGCTCTCGAACTGCGTGGCAATCAGTTTTTTCTGGCGCTGGTCATAATAACAGGGGTATATGCCGTGCATTTGGTCAGTAATATGCCCCGAAAATTCAACCTCAATTATGTAATGGCCGCCAAAAAGTTTTTCTTTGGAATGAATTCGCAGCTCATCATAACGGCTATGGGTATTAATCCGCTCAACCGGAACTTCAGTTTTGAGATCTTTTTTTTCAAGTTTGACTAGTGATACTTTATTAATCTTTAAGCCTTTTTGATGCAAGGTGATACGTTGGCTCGGCGGCCCACCCTTCTTACCCAAAATACGTGCTTTGCCTTCGAAGGACATTTTATCCCTATCCAAGCTCAACTCCAGCTGATAATTTTCCGGCTGAAACTGTTGATAAAGCCTCGAAACTCGTTTAGTCATTTCATAGATTTTACCAGGAAACAAGGTCTCCCCTCTATTTGTTTATATTTAATCGCTGAAAAAATAGATATTTGCGTTAGGGCTGCTGCTAAGGTATACTAGGGTTATTGTCCGGCCGCTAGAGGTCGGATTTTCGCTTTTTAAGGAACTTAAAAAGCGACCCTGAGCATAGTCGAAGGGTTTCAATTAATAACACTAATAACAATCGGCATGCCTGGCTTGCCAGGCAACAGGGCGGACGGTACGTAAGGAGCCATATGGAAATGGATTTTAAACAGTTAGCGGCGGCCATAAAAATCATCGCCGAGGAAAAAAACTTGCCCGAGGATCAGGTGCAAGATATTGTTCAGCAGGCCCTGGCAGCGGCCTGGCGGCGTGATTATGGAGACCGCGACCAAGAAGTCCGGGTGAGCATGAATCTCAATACCGGCGAGGTTACCGCCTATGTAACCCGCGAAGTAGTTGAGAGTGTTGAAGATCGGCATCTGCAGATTAGTTTGACGGACGCTAAGTCAATTAATAAAGACGCCAAGCTTGGCGAAACCGTTGAGCAAGAGCAAAAGGTTGAAGATTTTGGCCGGGTGGCCGCCCAAACCGCCAAACAAGTAATCTTGCAGCGGCTGCGCGAAGCCGAGCGCGAGATCGTACTGGCCGAGTATGAAGACAAAATCGGCAGCTTGGTTAACGGTATCGTTAGCCGCGTAGAAGGCCGCTTGGTAAGAGTCGAGTTGGGTAAAGCCCAAGGTATCATGCCGGCTAGCGAGCAGATTCAGAGCGAGCGTTACTATCCTGGGCAGCGGCTCAAATTCTATCTCAAGGATGTTGAAAAAAATTTCCGCGGACCGCAGTTAATTGTTAGCCGGGGCTCTAAGGAATTCGTCGAACAGCTGTTCCGAGCCGAAGTGCCCGAGATGGCTAACGGCGCCGTAGAAATAAAAGAAATCGCCCGGGAACCCGGGGTACGCAGCAAAATTGCCGTGACTAATAACGTCCAGGGCGTCGATCCGGTAGGCACTTTTGTCGGCGGCCACGGCACGCGTATTAACGCCGTCCGCGATGAAATTGGCTCTCAGGAAATGATCGACATTGTAGTTTGGGATGAGGACCTAGCCACTTACATAGCCAATGCCATGAAGCCGGCCAACGTAGTCCGGGCGGAGATTGATGGTAAAAACCAAAAAGCTGTAGTGGTTGTCGCCGAAGATCAGTTGAGCATTGCAATTGGCAAAGCCGGCCAAAATGTCCGCTTGGCCGGCAAATTGACCGGTCACGAGCTTGACGTGGAAGCCGAAAAATCGGCTAAGCCAGCGACTGAAGAAGAGCCAGTTAAGGTGGTGGAATCCAAACCGGTTGTCCAAAAAATCAAGAAGAAAACCGAGCTGGAAAGCTCGCTTTTGGAAGCGATTGAAGAGCACGGCACCCAAGTGGAATCTAGAGAAAATTCCACGGGGCAAGGAGAAGAAAATAGTAAGCCAAAAAAAATCCCAGAAAACAAAGAATAATATTGAAATAAATGCAATTAAATGATAGGTTACCCTTAAGGAATTTTTTATGAGTCGCAGAGAGAGTAAATGGATAGAAGAAGCAAGACGTGATTTTCAACGTTTTCTTAATGCTGGTGATCTCAGTAGCTATTATGAAGAATTAGCAGAACAGTATCCAATCGGGGCATCATTTACCATTAAAAACGGGAACATACCGTTCGAGACTACGGATATGACGAGGGGCGGCGAAGCGTGGTTAAGACTAATGGCTCGTCCTGTTTTACTCTTTTATGCTAAGTCAGCTATAACTGTTCGACCAGAGATTGAAGAAGTACATGCGTTATCGATAGCGTCAAGGAGACGTGGGATAAATGCTGTCAAGTTCTCAGGTGTCTTGCCACTTGAAGAAACAGAATTACCGATTGCGGGGGTACATGTTAATGGTGTGTTTAATAAGGGTAAAATGAGAGTTATCGGAGATAGCGCGCCGTTAGTTGAGCTATTTGAGCCCAAAAGAACCTTTCGACATTAAATAAACTTGGCTTTGGCACTCTCGTTTGACCCCAAACTAAAAATTTGACGCTCCGCAATTCGATTGCCGACTGCTCCGCTCATGTTTTAGTAAGGGGCAATCGGTCAAGAACTAGCACTCTTGACCTGCGAGTGCCAGTTTGTGCTATAATGAAAATTAGCCGATAGCCAAATCTAAAAGCTAACCGCTAACCGCCATCAGCTAACAGCTAACAGCTAAAAATTACGGAGTAATTTTGTCTATGATGCCCAACTCACCAGATTTTCAAGATTTTTTGAGCCATTTAACAAATAACGGACTGCAGAGTCTAAAACACGCCGATGCCATTGCCCGGGCTTCGGGCAGCGCTTATATCGGCACCGAGCACTTACTTTTGGGTGTGCTGGCTCAAGATGGCTCGATGGGCGCCAAGATCTTAGAGGGCGCCGGGATTACTTTGGACCGCGCCCGCTTAGCCTTGAACCTAACCCCCAAAACTCTAGTTATCAATATCGGCGGCAAGGGGCTTTCCGAAACCGCCAAGTTAACTCTAAAAATGGCCTGGGAAATCGCCCAGGAATTCAATCAAGATTATTGTGGCACCGAGCACATTCTATACAGCATTCTTAGCCAAAAGAACGCCCGGGCCACCACGCTGCTGCGCGATATGAGCGTGGACGTAGACCAACTGAGCAACGAAGTGGAGCAATTTTTGAACCGCCAGCAGTATGAAGACGACAGCCGGCTGGCGGCGGGTGGCCGGCGCCGCGGTAAAAATGCCAAAAAATCGGCTCTTGATTTTTTCGGCAGCGACTTAACCGAACTGGCCAGACAAAGCAAGCTGGATCCGGTGGTGGGGCGCGAGGCCCAGATCCGCCGGGTAATCACTATTTTGAACCGCCGCACCAAAAACAACCCGGTTTTAATTGGCGAGCCAGGAGTCGGCAAAACCGCCATCGTAGAAGGCATTGCCCAGCGGATTATTAATGAAGAGGTACCCGATAGCTTACTCGACCAAAGGATAGTGACCCTTGATTTGGCGGGCATGATCGCCGGCACTAAGTACCGCGGCGAGTTTGAAGACCGGCTTAAAAAAGTCATAGCCGAGTTAGAAAAAGATAAGAATATTATTGTCTTTATTGATGAGCTGCACTTGATTGTCGGGGCCGGCGCCGCCGAAGGCTCCATGGACGCCGGCAACATCTTAAAGCCGTCTCTGGCGCGCGGTAAGATCCACATGATCGGCGCTACCACCACCGACGATTATACCCGCTACGTCGAAAAGGACGCCGCGCTGGAACGCCGCTTCCAACCGGTTCAGGTGCCGGAAACTTCGCCGCCTGAGACGGTAGCCATTCTTAAAGGCCTCCGCAAGTATTATGAGGAATTTCATGGCGTTAAAGTGGACGACGAGACCTTGAGCGACACCGTGCAATTCGCCAAGCGCTATGTCCAGGACCGTTATATGCCCGATAAAGCTATTGATTTGCTAGATGAAACCGCCGCTTACCTGCGGGTAAACAAAGGCAAAACTCCGCCCGAGCTGCGGTCTTTGCAAAAAGAACTAAAGCTCGTCAATACCCGCATCGATGAGGCTGTAGACGCTGAAGATTACGAGAAGGCGGCTCGCGAAAAACAGCAAGCCAGCCAAATTTCGGAGAAAATTAAAGAGCTAGAAGCCACTCATAAAACGGCTAAGCCGATAATTTTAACCGCTGATGACGTAGCCGAGACAGTGGCTCGCATGACGGGCGTGCCGGGCACCAAAGGGATCCGCTCAGAGGCTAAATATTTAGTTAAATTAA
>OBEQ011072160.1_pt1 | contig 16885 bp, 15 predicted proteins | sample 1670901 | NCBI WGS metagenome assembly OBEQ01 (sample SAMEA104232315, study PRJEB22302) | groundwater metagenome | biome: forest; feature: aquifer; material: groundwater | place: USA | collected 2011-08-07 | depth 5.4 m
AAATGCTCGAGCGTGCCGTCGAGTCGATTAAAGAGGGTAAAGTGCTGGATCTGGATAAAGCGCTGCTCCAGGGCGCGGAGATTAATTTGCGCATCCCCGCGTTGATCCCAGATGATTATTTGCCTGACGTACATTCGCGTTTAATCATGTACAAACGCATTGCCAATGCCCACGACGATGACGATCTGCGCGAACTTCAGGTTGAGATGATCGATCGTTTTGGTTTATTGCCCGAGCCGGTTAAAAACTTATTTAGAGTGACTAGCCTTAAATTGATTGCGCAAAAATTAAAAATTGAAAAAATTGAGGCCGGTGCTGAAAGCGGCCGCATCGAGTTCAGCAGTGAAACCGCTGTCGACCCACTCACGCTGGTTAAAATGGTACAAACACAACCACAGCGTTATAAATTGGAAGGGGCAACTTATTTAAGGTTTGTAGAGAAAATGGACACGGCCGATCACAGAATTCAAACCGTACACCAGTTATTGGAGCGATTGACTAAGGCCGCCTAATACCACTCAATAAGAAAAAGAGTCGCTTTGTGAGAGTTAACTTAATAAGATCACTTGAGCGTCCAACCGACGTCTTAGGCAATGCCGGTTTTTATGAAAAGCTCTATAAAAAGCACTAGAAAGGCACTATGAAAAAATTTATCTTCACCATTCTACGGCCAGCCATTCTCCTTGTTCATCTCGTTCTTATGGCAAGTTTTACGCCCCATGTGCTGGCGATCGAAAGCTCCAAATACGGCAGCAATTGGTATCAAATTGAAGTTATTATTTTTGCCCGAAAAACAGCAAGTGCGGCGGGGTCTGAATACTGGCGTAAAGACCTCGATCTGCACTATCCACAAAAGATAGTCAGCTTGCTCGACTCAGCCAGTGCTTTAATCGGTCAAGACGATGATCGGCCTATGATGTTGAATGAGATCGGCGAAAAAAAATCACAGCAGCCCAGCGGATTACAGCCCTATACGCAATTAGAAAAGCATCAATTAAGTTTGCACAATATCGAAAACAACATACGGCGCTCGGGTGAATTCCGCTCATTGTTTCACAAGGCATGGTTGCAACCGATCAGCGCAAAAATTTCTGCCCCCGCTGTTCTTATTCAGGGCGGCGAGTTGTATGGCAATCAATATGAATTACAGGGTTACCTCAAACTTAACTTATCCAAATATTTACAAATTGAAACAAATCTGTGGTTAGCGCAATTCGAAGTTACCCCCAGCAATCAAACCCCAATCCAATCCCAATCCCATTCAGAATGGCCATTATTGCCAATCCCACCCAAGACGATTAACGGACAAGAAAAAAGCAAGGAGAGTGATGCTTTCGACCCTGATCATTTAGCTCAGACCTTTGAACAATCTGAACGTGAAGAAAACCAGCCGCTGAATACGTTTGTCATTAAACGGATTGTTCGAATGAATGAAACACGAAAACTGCGTACTTCGGAATTACATTATTTAGACAACCCAGTGTTTGGCCTGCTGATACAGATAAAGCCATATCAACAGTTGTAAAGTTATTGCAAAGCAAATATTGAGGGGGCTATCAAATGAAGTGCCGCGACGAGACACTGTTGAAAATGGGGAGGCTATTTACACACAGAACACTTTTACACTTACACACTTACACACTTACACAAGTTCAGGCCACAGACTATTCATAGTTTTATTCATAGCTTATTCACAAACTACGCACAAACTATTAACAGATTATCCACAGCCTACACACAAGAAATACATAGCCATGCACAAGCTATTCACAAACTGCCAACACGCCAAACACAAGTTGTTAACAGGACTATCCACACAAGGACAATTCACAACAATGGCTGGGGGGAGAAACTCAGGTCGTTAAAGCAATAACGTCTTCTGCTTGTAAACCTTTCTGGCCTTGTTGAACATTAAACTCAACGTTCTGACCTTCTTCTAAGCTGCGAAATCCTTCGCCACGAATCGATCGATAGTGTACAAAAACATCATTGCCATCATAACGCTTAATGAAGCCAAAACCTTTTGCATCATTAAACCATTTAACAGTCCCTGTTTCTCTCGACATCGCCATTCCCTCGCACTATTACGGCATACACTCCATTGTGGCGTCAGAGTTTAAACCAAGTAACTTGAGTCTGCTAGGGGATAGAAAAAAAATCTCTTCGATCGTATTAGCGTAAAATCTTCCGCCGAGTGAACTGACAATTTATCTGTTACTCATGCCAAGTACTATGATCAAGTACTGCGGGCAAGAACTAAGACTAGTACAAAGAGATACTAATTAAATGATATATCTTATGCTCACCCGATCTCGCCTTAGTTTACGTTTGACCAAGGCAATAGGAAAAAATCATCACTCAGGAATTCATAACTAAAGCACTGATGACTGAGATACCCGTAAGATCAGAACTTATAATTTAGGAACCACCTCTTGCAGAATCCGCACAATATGCTGCATACCCTGGGCAAGGATACGATTTATCGATTCCATCGTGATGATATCGTCAGAACAACCTGCTGCCCAATTGACGACAAGTGATAAACAGGCATAAGAAATTTTTAATTCGCGGGCAAGACTTGCTTCGGGCATACCGGTCATACCGACAATGTCGCAACCGTCGCGTTGCAGGCGGGCAATCTCTGCCGCGCTTTCTAAGCGTGGACCCTGCGTACTGGCGTAAACACCGGTTGAATAATAGGGAACTTTTAATGCGTCAGCGGTATTAATCAATAAGTAGCGTATTTCGGCGCAATAGGGATCAGTAAAATCAACATGGTCGAGCACCGGTGGTTGTTGAGTAAAAAGCTTCTCCCATTCAAGTAAACCCTGGCCATCAAAAAAAGTATGTTCACGACCATAGCTGTAATCGATAATTTGTTTAGGTATACACACCACCTCGGGGCCACAAGGTGTGGTAATGCCGCCCACCGCATTGACTGCAATAATCTTTTCCACCCCAAGCGATTTCAATGCCCAGAGATTAGCGCGGTAATTGACTAGATGCGGCGGAATGATGTGTGGATTACCATGTCGTGGCAAAAAAACTATTGAGCGATCCGCTAATTTTCCCATGATCAGTGCGGCAGATGGTGGGCCGTAAGGTGTGGCAATCTGTTTTTCGACGGGAGAATCCAGCTCGCTCAGCGCTGCGAGGCCACTGCCGCCGATGATGGCGATCGGTGCTTGAGAACGTTGTGTTATGGCTTCGATTGGAGCAGAGCTTGTCATAACTCTTACCTTAAATAATAGGTTCTGGTTTTGTGCGGGCTAGTTTTTATTGGACCATTTTTTTGAACTATCATTTATTAAACTCTGCCAGATCCGTTGCGCTAACAGCATAGATTCCCGCGGCATTGCGCAGGTAACTTTTGTAATCCATGCCATAGCCAAATAGGTAAAAATCTTCAGTCCTCACGCCGATATAATCGGCAAAAAAATCAGACGGGGTTTTGCGGTCATGTAACTTTTCAACCAGCACAAAACTGCGCACCTCTTTTGCGCCTTGCCGTCGACAATAGCTAACCACTTCGGAGAGAGTAAATCCCTCATCTAAAATATCATCCACCACCACTATGGTACGGCCCGTCAAGTCGGTGTGCGGTTCGACTTTCCATTCAAGGACAGAACCCGTAGTTTGATTGCGATAACGTGTCGCGTGGCAAAAATCAACTTGCAATGGAAAGTTTAAGCGGGTGAGCAATTTGCCGAGTGGAATCATACCGCCATTCATCACCGCCAGGAGCAGTGGATTTTCGACGGCGAGATCCTGAGTGATTTTTTTTGCGACCTCGTCAAGTGCGCGCTCTACATTGGCTTCATCAAACAGACATAACGCGTTTCCAGCGACTTGTTTAACTTCGTCAATAATATTCATGAGGAGGAGTTCCCTTTATAACTCTTTACAGGTACCTATTCACAAGAACTTTTTTACTTGTGCAACAGTATCGCAATACTTTTCATCTTTAAGCAGAGCTTCGAACTCAATTGCCGCTTGAGCGTATAAGTTGCTAACATCAATTGGCGTTAATTCGCCGATATTCAATTGCCCATCATCAACCGCTTGCAGAACTTGAGCTACCGCCTGCCTATCATTACACACCAACACTTTAGTACAGCCCGCGTCGATGGCCAGTTGTAAGCGTTGCACAATGTCGCCCATCACCCCTGCCCCCTCCATTGAGAGGTCATCACTGAATACCGTTCCGCTAAACGCAAGATCTTTGCGTAGATGTTCTTGGATCCATACCTTTGAAAATACCGCTGGCACATCATCAACGGCTGTGTAAATCACGTGAGAAGGCATGACCGCATCGATCAAACCTTTTTCGATCAGTTTAGCGAAAGGGACTAGATCGTATGACAGGATTTGCTCGAAAGTTCTGGGGTCTTGCGGTGACTCGACATGCGAGTCGGCTTCGACTGAACCGTGCCCCGGAAAATGTTTCGCCGTGACCGCCATGCCCGCGTTACGCATACCCTCGCAGTAAGCAGTGGCGACATTAATACAGACGTCAGGCAATTCACTAAAGGAACGATCGCCGATGACCTTACTGCGATCGCGGTCGAGATCAAGTACCGGCGCAAAGCTGAGATCAATGCCATGACTGATTAGCTCAACAGCCATTAACCAGCCACATTGCCGAATAAATTCTAGAGCTTCATCGCCTTTTTGTAGATAAAGATCGCCCAATTGTTGCGGCGCGGGTAAGCGCGTAAATTCATCTTTAAATCGCTGCACCCGTCCGCCCTCCTGATCAACCGTGATCAAAAGATCCGAGCGAATACTTTTTATTGCGCCAACTAATTCGCGCAATTGCTGGGAGGAGTGGTAATTTCTGGCAAACAAAATAACGCCGCCCACAAATTCATGTTGCAGCAATGTTATTTCATCAGATTGTAAAACGGTATTATTGAGATCGAGGATCAAGGGTCCTGTTTTTTTAACGGTCATAAAGCGTCACACCAAATAAAACTGACGCCAATATAGCACAGTTATTGCGGTAGTGAATGCCAGAGCCTCTGGCACAAGAGACTCTGACACAAGAGCTCTGCCAATAAATTTACATTTCCGCGCGTAACATTGCGGCTGCGACCGGCACTAACCGCTTTAAGACAACTTCAACATCGACTTCTTCGCCGTACTCCGCCAGCGCAATGGCTTGCAGCGCATCAAAGCCAGACATAGAGAATACTGCCGCGCCAAGCGCAAAATGGATGCGCCAAAAAAACTCGACCGCATCTAAATTCGACGCCGCAGTTTTTATTTGAACAATAAGTCCTCGATAATATTCGCCGTACTCACTGATAATAAATTCTTTGATGTGACCCTGACCCTGCGCATAAGCTAAGCCGATCAAACGCATGAATTGTGTCGTCGCTCCCCGCTCGCGTCTTTCTTTATCTATAGAGGTCGCACTGCCCACAACACACGCCAGAATATCTTCCAATGTTAAGCCAGACTCACTGGCTGCATTTAACCTACGATCGAGATCAATCTGCACGCGTTGAAAAAATTGCGTTAAAAAACGTGCAAAAATAGCCTGAATAAGTTCTTTTTTTGAACCGAAGTGATAATTCACTGCGGCAAGATTAACGCCCGCCGCACTCGTTATTGTGCGTAACGAAGTTTCAGAAAAGCCGCGTTCAGCAAACAATGCTTCCGCCGCATTCAGAATATTTTCAATTGTATCGTTGTGAACCATTGCGCAAAGACAACCCATAAACAAACAAGCGTTTGAAACATACGTTTAGAGCGTCGACTTGTCAAGTTCATGCTGTGTGACTGGCAGAAATTAAATTATCGAAATAATACTTGCCTCTTTTTAGTTACTGTATACAATAACATGTACTGTATATAAAGCCAGACAGACTAGGTCTATTTAAATTAGGTGCATTTAAATTAGAGCTATTTATTAAAGAGCTATTTAAAGCCAGCAAATTAGACAATCAATCAACGCACTCATAAGTTCATAATCATAAGTTCATAGCTGTAAATTCATAGCCATCATAGCTTCATAGTCATAAACTCATAAGGAGAAACAATGACAAAATTAACGGATCGCCAAGCGCAGGTCTTGTCATTCATTAAATCTCATATTCAAGATACCGGCTACCCACCCACTCGTGCAGATATTGCAAAAGAACTTGGCTTTCGCTCAGCCAATGCCTCTGAAGAACATCTTAAGGCTTTAGCCCGCAAAGGTGCCATTGAAATGATTCCGGGTACTTCACGCGGTATTCGCATCCCCGACATGGAACTCGGCATACCGATAGTCGGACGCGTTGCTGCTGGCAATCCAATACTCGCACAAGAAAATATTGAAGATTACTGCGCTATCCCTGCAGAATTCTTTCACCCCCATGCCGATTATTTTTTGCGTGTTAGTGGTATGAGTATGAAGGATGTCGGCATCTTAGACGGCGATCTGCTCGCAGTACATCGAGCCAAAGATGCACTCAATGGTCAAATCGTCGTAGCTCGTATTGATGATGAAGTCACCGTTAAACGCTTAAGAAGAATGCGCAGCAAATATCAGATTCAATTGTTACCCGAGAATCCTGAATTTAGCCCTATCGAAGTTGACTTACGCGAACAACAATTTGAAATCGAAGGCATCAGTGTTGGTGTTATTCGTCGCGGAGGAGAACAATAGGAAGCACAATAGGAAGCAAGTGAGAAGCATAATAAGGAGCACAACAATGAACTCATCAACCGCAGTTGCTAATTTTGGTCAGACTAGTTTTAGTCAACCTAACGAGTTTTTACTTGGAAGTTATTCAGCGCCGAATGCGGAAAAACTATTGATCACGGAAAGATAAAACTTGCGGAGAGGCGAAGCATCTCGTGCTAGAGATGCTTTGACAAAGTACTTATACAAAGCACATTTACAAAGCACTTATACATCGTACTTATATAGAGTTATTTATCGAGCGACATACTTAAAAACGAACAAGTACGAGAAATAACTTCCCTTATTTTGGTCGTATAAATTGAGTGGCTAGCGTTCGTATTGTAATTATCTTAGTGAAGCAGGTACATTTCTTCTTCAAAAAACTCTGTCTCTATTTCGAACTCTTCATCAATCTCTTGTTCAGAATCGGATGATTTCGAAAAATCTGCCATTTGACCAACAGCCTGGACACCTGCGTGAATCATTACTTTTGCAACTTCGAGTTTTGCTTCTCTTAAAAACTGCTCTGATTCGGGTGAAAATAGGATTCTTACTAACGGCTCACCTTCACCATTGACTCGCTGCAAAATGATCTCTCCACTAGGCAGTTCTACAATCTCTAAAAGTGCTGCACTCATTTATTTACTCCGTCCGCATATCAGATCGTTTATATTAACTACACTCCGACAGCACTTATTTATTTTTAGGGAATCCCTGGCCCTGTATTTTTTAGCTGAACTATTTATCACTGATTAGTTATTACTGGATTCTTACTGACTATTTATTACTAAATTTTTAATGGCTGAAAAACTTATCACTGACTTATTTATGTTGTGGTTGATTTAAATATTTGTGGCAACAGCTATAGCTGAACTATTTACGGTCGACTATCAAAGCAAAAAACTATCTAAAGATTTAAAGAACTACGAACAACTGCTGAGTTTTGTACGAGTAATCGCAACTCATACAAAAATCTATGCACCGAGCTTATAGGATTTGACGACCAGAATCCACCGCCAAGGTGAACCTCAACTAGAAATTGTTTTGATTTGGCGTTAATTTAGCGCGTAAAAGTAGAAAATCTTTTCGCGATTAACTGAGTGCTTTGACTGAAATTTGCCAATTATCAAAATAGAGATAATTGCCAAGAATTATTTCACCACCTTCTTCTTAACGGCTTTTGCTTTTGCTTTTGCCTTTTTAGCTGGCTTTGACTTGGGGGCTGCCTTGGGAGCTTTTTTTGCGGGTTTAGTCTTTTTCACAGCGGGTGTTTCTTCATCTGCATCTGCTTCGTTGGCGGGTGCCTTTTTCTTGGGCATATCTACTACCCATTTACCATTGTCATAAAAAGCCTTCCAGCCAGTGGCCTTGTCATCGACCTCTGTCATCACGTATTGCTCTTTGGTTTTACGGCTATAACGCAATATAGCTTTATTGCCATCGGAATCTTCAGTGGGCGCGGAGAAAATAAAACTGTATTTTTTATCTATCTCGTTTTTATGTGGCAGTATTTCTACCACGAGAGGCGCACGCGTTTCGCGATTTTTGGGAAACTGGCTCGCCGCCAGAAACATTCCTGCTGCGCCGTCGCGCAGGACATAAAAATCATCGACCTTGTCGCAAGCTAACTCGGGCATGGGAATCGGGTCCATCTTCGGTGGAGCGGCTTCACCATTGCGCAACAGTTTGCGGGTATTTTTGCATTCGTCGCTGGTACAACCGAAATATTTGCCAAAACGTCCCGTTTTTAGCTGCATGTCCGCGCCGCATTTATCGCAAGTAAGGATGGGGCCTTCATAGCCTTTTATCTTAAAACTTCCCTCTTCGACTTCGAATCCCGAACAATCTGGATTATTTCCGCAAACATGCAATTTGCGGTTTTCGTCAACCAGATAGCTGTCCATTGCCGCATTACACAGTTTGCAGCGGCGTTTTGAACGCAATAATCGCGATTCATTTTCGTCATCGTCGTCTTCATTTACGCTAACGACTTCATCGCCGGACACCAAGTTCATGGTGGACTTACAGCGCTCCTTAGGTGGTAACGCATAACCCGAACAACCCAAGAATACGCCGGTTGTTCCTGTTCTGATCTGCATGTTGCGGCCGCAGGTGGGGCATTTAATATTTGTTTCGGTGGGATCATTGGCACGCATGCCGTTGGTTTCATCACTCGCCACTTCTAATTTCGCCTGAAAATCCGCGTAGAAATCATCGAGTACTTTTTTCCAGTCCAATTCGCCACTGGCTATTTCATCCAGATGCTCTTCCATCTTCGCGGTGAAACCAAAATCCATCAGTTCTTCAAAATTTTCTGACAGACGACTGGTAACGATATCACCCATTTTTTCCGCATAAAATCGTCTATTTTCGACTTTTACATAACCGCGATCTTGAATGGTCGAGATAATGGATGCGTAAGTCGATGGTCGGCCGATGCCGCGTTTCTCCAGTTCTCTGACCAGTGTGGCTTCAGAAAATCGTGGTGAGGGTTTGGTAAAATGCTGCTTGGGATCAACTTTTTCTAACGCCAGTTTATCGCCGACTTTTAATTCGGGTAGCACAATCTCTTCTTCTTTTTGCACCGGCAAAGGCATAACTTTCGTAAAGCCGTCGAAACGGAGAATACGGCCTCGCGTGCGCAATTCAAACTCTGCGGCTTCGACCACAATACTGGTGCTAGTAAATTCTGCTGCTGTCATTTGGCAAGCGATGTACTGACGCCAAATTAATTCGTAGAGACGCTCTGCATCGCGCTCCATGCCATCCAGTTGCGTCGGTTTGACATTGACATCCGAGGGACGAATCGCTTCATGCGCTTCTTGTGCGCCCTGTTTACTGCTATAGATGATAGGATCTTCCGGCAGATATTTTTTCCCGTGTTCCTCAAGGATAAAATCGCGGCAAACTGCGACCGCATCTTTACTCAGGTTAGTAGAATCCGTCCTCATATAGGTGATGTAGCCCGCTTCGTATAAGCGCTGCGCCATCATCATGGTCTTTTTAACACTAAAGGTTAAACGTGTACTGGCCGCCTGTTGCAAAGTTGAGGTAATAAAAGGTGCATTGGGTTTTGACGAGGTAGGTTTATCTTCACGTTTGGTAACGACATAATTTGCCGCTTGCAACGTGTTGACCGCAACCTTCGTGGTTTTTTCATCGTTGGGTCGAAAAGCTTTGCCCTGTTCCTTTTTAACTTGAAAACGGACCTGATCGCCTTGTTTGCTTTTTAGATCAGTGAACACTTCCCAATATTCTTCGGGAATAAAAGCGCGAATTTCACGTTCACGCTCAACAATTAATTTCACCGCGACTGACTGTACACGACCGGCAGATAAGCCTCGCGCCACCTTGGCCCACAACAGCGGTGAAACCATGTAACCCACAACGCGATCCAGAAAACGCCGCGCTTGTTGCGCGTTGACACGAAACTGATCGATATGCGCTGGACGACTAAATGCCTCTTGGATGGCATTCTTGGTGATTTCGTTAAAAACAACACGTAGATATTTGTCATCACTGCCGCCAATGGCTTCGCGCAAATGCCAGGCGATCGCCTCTCCCTCTCTATCCAAGTCGGTTGCGAGATAGATGTTGTCTGCTTCAGCGGCGAGTTTTTTTAATTCGGCGACGACTTTTTCTTTGCCGGGGAGAATTTCGTATTGGGCACACCATCCCTGATCGGGATCTATTCCCATGCGGTTAATCAATTGTTCTTTAGCCCTGCGACTTTTGTGCACGACTTTATCTTCAGGTGACAGTTTGCGTGTTACGGCTGCCGCTTGGGCGCGGGCTTTGGGATCAACAGGAGTATTGCCACTGCCACTGGTAGGTAGATCTCTTATATGACCAACGCTCGATTTCACGATGAAATCTTTGCCGAGGTATTTGTTTATGGTCTTCGCTTTGGCGGGCGACTCTACAATAACAAGTGATTTTCCCATACAGTTCTTTTAATCAGTTTCCATTGGTTTAAATCAAATAGGCGATGATCACTCGCCAACTTCTTTGTCAGCTACTTCTATCTATTAGAAAGGGCGACATATATAAGGCCTCAATGATCTAGGGTCAAGAGTTGAATCAATACAAGGAAGTCTTTTTATCCTTGATCTACAAAACCCTCCTATTGATGGTTGATTTATATCTAATTAGATCCACTTACGATCTATATGATTGATTTACAAACCTTTTGTGTGTTTTTACAGCAACACACAGAGTAGCTGCTACACTGAAGAGTAGGATTAAAACTTTCTTATGACATAGTGATAGCTGTCTATGGGCGCTCTGACAAGCTTAATTGTTCTCTCGTTTGTGTCGATTGGCGCATTAATCATCGCCAACATTATTAATCGACACGAGAGACATAAGGCTACGAAGAAACATTATCAACAAACCATGCGGCAACGAGCTGAAGAGTTGGAAGAGCTCGTGTCGCAAATCGAGCCCATCTTACCGAACCGGGGTATCGCGAAAGAAATCAACGATATGGTTATTGATAAATTTAAACAAATCCAAGAGATTGAACCGTCCGAGTATGTCGAGATTGCATTGGAAAATGCTATCCAACGCTCTGAGGAATACTTGACAAATCCACCGGATCGACGAGTCACCTTTGTCGCTGGCAGCGACGCTCAAATAGCCCTCTATCAGAAAAAATTAAATGCGGCGGGTAAGGTGCTTAAGCGCCTGCGCGATGAATCCAAACTCACGGAAAAGTCCTATAAAGATTATATGGTCGAATTGCGCTGGTCCTATTTGCAGGTCGAAGTGATGACCTATATGCATAACGGTTACAGATCCCGACAGCGCGAAGACGGGTTGACTGCTAACGCTTTCTTTAAAAAGGCGGCGGACGTTTTACGTACCAGCGGTGTCGGCGACGATCGGAAAAATTATCAAATTCGAGAAGTCTCAGAAATCATTCGTGGTAAACGTAAAAAAATGTCTCATCAAACCAATGAAGAAGCTCTGTTGACAGCGGATGACATCAATGATTCAAGCACCATGAGCATGGAGCCAGAACAAACCGATCAACAGCGACGCGATGAGTCTCGACGCCGTATGCGTGGTGAGAAAGAACCCGAAGCACCGCAAGTCGATGCTAACGGTTTTCCGGTATTACCGGGGGGGGCGAAACGTAGTTATTAGCGAGGTAAGTTACTAGCGAGACTAGTTCAACTTAACCTTTGCGCAATGACTCCAACAACTCAACTATTCTGTCCACATCCCCAAGCTGCCCATTCTCACTCCAATAGATCGATAATGTTTCAGGTGTGCTTTCAACCGCAACCACATCTTTGGGCATCTGCGGAAGAACATCGAAGAGGATTTTTTGCATATCGTCACTCGGGGCTTTATCGTCTTTCCACTCCCACAGCGGCGGCACGCCTTCTGCTTCAGCTTTGCCCTTTATACAAAACCAACTCCCCACTTCCGCTTGCCGTCGTTTGTCATCTCTGCGCCAGGACATGCGATAAGCCACCCCATTGAACTCTTTTCTTTTTTCGCCGTATTGTTTTTCCAATTTCGGCAGCTCGCAAAGATTAACTTGCAAGCCTTTGGCCATCGCTTCACTGCGCATTTTAGCTTTACGTTTTTGGCTCGCTGAAGGTTGTAACCAAAGCACTGGACCAATCACTAAACATATCCCAATAAATATCACCAGATAGACCATTCAATCTCTCCCTACTCTGTAATGGCCGCGCAACGTTATTATTAAGTGCATTATTAAGTTAACCATCAAGTTCCGACCACCGCGCATAATAACTTTCTAATACCGCTTCCTTCGCCGCTAGCAGGGCGATAGTGTCCGCCACCAACTGGTGATCTCGATTATAAAAGTCCGGGCTTGCCATAGCGCTTTTAATCGATTCAAGCTCCTTTTCGAGCGCATCGATCTGGCCCGGCAGTGCTTCCAGCTCCCGCTGTAATTTATAGGGTAACTTCTTGGTTTTTGCTGGTTCAGATTTAACAGGCTCGGATTTAGAAAGAATTTTAAGGTCGCTACTGGCTGTAATATTGGCTTCCCCCAAATTTTCCACAGCAGATGCGTCGACGCTGTTGGCTTGTGACTCTAAGGTGGAGCTCAACAAACTGATTTTACCGCCCTGGCGCAGCCAGTCTTCAAAACCGCCAACGTACTCTTTGATAATCCCTTCGCCAGCAAAAACAAACGTACTCGTGACAATGTTGTCGATAAAACGGCGATCGTGGCTAACCACCAAAATCGTGCCATCAAACTCCGTCAACAACTGTTCAAGTAGCTCTAAGGTTTCCATATCCAGATCATTGGTTGGCTCATCCAATACCAACAGATTAGCTGGCAGACTAAAAAGTTTGGCCAATAACAGACGATTTCGCTCGCCGCCAGACAGGGCTTTCACCGGCGTTCGCGAGCGTTCTGGTGAAAACAAAAAATCGCTCAGATAAGAATAGATATGGCGATCTCGGCCATTGATAGTGACCGAATCTCTGCCCCCCGCCACATTATCGATAACGTTGCGCTCGAGATCTAATTGATCACGCAGCTGATCAAAATAGGCGACTTGTAATTTTGTCCCCAGTTTCACACTGCCTTGAGTGGGTTGCAGTTCGCCTAACACAATTTTCAGCAGCGTGGTTTTGCCGACGCCATTGGCGCCGATTAGCCCGATGCGGTCGCCGCGTAAAATGGTTGAGGTAAAACGGGAAATAATTGTCTTACCGCCATACTGGAAGGAGACATCCTGTAACTCAGCCACTAACTTACCGGAGGCGGCGCCAGAATCCACATTAAACGACGCTTTGCCAATTACTTCACGGCGGCGCGAGCGCTCTTCCCGCAATGCTTCAAGTGCCCGCACTCGACCTTCGTTGCGCGTGCGGCGCGCTTTAATGCCCTGACGAATCCACACTTCTTCCTGTGCCAGGCGTTTATCAAACAGCGCATTGTGCTGCTCCTCCACCGCAAGCTGATGCTCTTTGAACTCGAGGTAATTATCGTAATTGCCGCTGCAGCTAAGGAGATGTCCGCGGTCGAGTTCGATAATCCGCGTCGCCAGGGCGCGTACCAAGGCGCGATCGTGGGTGATAAAAACGATGGCGCCATTAAATTGCTTAAGTTGATTTTCCAGCCATTCGATGGTGACAAGATCCAAGTGGTTGGTCGGTTCATCCAGTAACAGCAGATCAGGTTCATTGACAATCGCTTTAGCTAAGGCGACCCGGCGGCGCCAACCGCCCGAGAGAGAATTCATGGTGAGATCCGCCGGCAACCCTAAGCGTGAAAGCACAGACTCAACCCGTTGCTGCAGTAACCAGCCATCTTGATCTTCGATCTTTTGTTGTACCTGATGCAGTTTGTCTAAGTTGCTTTCGCTTGGATCGTCGGTCACCAAATTAACGAGATCATGAAATTGCGCCAGCAGGTGACCCAAACGCCCCAGTCCTTCGGCAACATAATTGTAGATGGTGGTGTCGGTCATCTGGGGCAACTCTTGTTCTAATCTGGAGACACGCATGCCTGGTCGCAGCCACACGTCGCCATGGTCGAGATGCACGGAACCATCGAGAATTTTTAATAAGGTGGATTTTCCGGTGCCATTGCGGCCTATTAAACAGACCCGTTCACCGGGTTCCAGACTAAAATCTACGTGATCAAGTATGACCTGCGTACCGAATGATAGAGCTGCATTTTCGATCGTAATTATTGGCATATGGTTTAATGTACTACTGAGTTAGGTCGATGAATCAGGTTGCTGAATTAAGTTGCTGAAATAAGTTACTAGGAGCATGACTGTTGAGGTATATGTTTTCCCCGCCCAAGCATATAAATTAGGCAGCAATGAATTATGTCACTCTATTTGATGGCGCGCACAAGTTTACAATTTCTGATAGATTCAAAGTTGCACGGGCAGTAAAAGTTTTTCTAATTGCGTAAAATAGTTCTATGCTGATTTTTCTAGTTGCGATTCATCCCAGCGGCAATGGAATCCAACCCAGAAAACGCACAGTTTACGTTATCTCTAACCACAATGCAGTTAATATTCTAGTGGCAGTTAATATTCAAGTGCTATGGCGCCTACTCCAACAAAAGCTGTTATTTACAGTACTTGTATCTGTTGTGTCTATGGGCAGCAGCGACTCACATGCCGACGACTCCTATAACGACGGCGCTTATGACGACGTTAGGGTGCAGCGCCTAGAATTCCAGGTCGCATTAGAGCAACTCAAAAAAGCTGAGTGGCAAGAATTCAAACAGTCGATGATAAAACTGGTCGATTATCCACTTTACCCCTACCTTGAATACGCTGAGCTACAAGCGCGTCTCTATCAACTGCCCATCGAAGATGTGCAGCGTTTCCTCGCCAAATACCCAGGTACCGCCGTCGCCGAAAAACTCCGTTATCAATGGCTGGACATTCTAGTGACTAATAACGCGTGGCAACAATATGTCCATGACTGGGACCCAGGCATCACCAACCTTCGACTTGTCTGCCTGTACCAGCGGGCACGATACAACACTGGCGATAGCAAAGCCGCGCTGCAAGCCGCTAAGTCCCTCTGGCTCGTGGGCCACTCTCAGCCAGAGTCCTGCAATCCTCTCTTTGAGGAATGGATCAAACAAGGAAATCTCACCCAAGATCTGGCCTGGCAAAGGTTTGAAATGGCGATGGCCAGCCGCAATATTGGCTTAGGCACATTTATCGTCAATAAATACCTGATCAATGATTTCCATGCTCTAGGAGAGATTTGGCTAGATATTTCTAACTCACCGGCAAAGATTCAACAGCGGGATAGGATTTTTCAGTATCACATCAAGTACCCGGAAAAAGTTCGGCTCATGGTACTGCAAGCTATAAAACGCCTTGCCCGCCAAGATCTACTTACAACACAAATTGAGTGGCAGGCCTATCGCGAACAAATGTCTTTCACCCTTGATAATGTTAAAGAGGTGAATCACGCCATAAATGTGGCTGAAATTTTAAATGCAGATACCTCGCCTGAACCCTGGTTACTGAGTTCACCGACAGCCAACGAAGAGCCTGCGCTTACGGAACTGCGGATTCGTAGCGCCATGCGCCAATTGGACTGGCGCAAAGTGTCCGAATGGATCGGAAATTTGCCCGCTGAAACGCAAAAAACTGAACGCTGGCGTTACTGGCGGGCTCGTGCATCCGAACAACTTAGTCTGCCTAGCTCAACTGACACTAGCTCAACAGATTCAGCCAGTCCGCAAAACATTTATCGTGACACTTACCAAGAGCTTGCCAAAACAAGAACATTTTACGGCTTTCTCGCTGCCGATAAAATCAAGGCCAAATACGCAATGCAAAATCAACCAGCGCCACCTAATCAGACATTGATGAATGCTATCCTGAAGCAGGGCGATATGCAGCGGGCGCTAGAGCTTTTTCAGCTCAATGCGATCGATGATGCAAGACGCGAATGGCGCCTCGGAACACGAAATTTCACAAAGGAAGAACTCACCTTAGCGGCGAAAATAGCGGAAAAAAATGGCTGGTATGAAAAAGCCATTCAAAGCATGATCAGAGCAGAATACTGGCACGATATTCCAGTGCGATTTCCCCTCGCCTACAAGCAGAACATTCTCTCAGCGGCCCAGAACAATCAACTCGATCCCAGATGGGTTTATGCCATTGCACGACAGGAAAGTAGTTTTACACCAGATATTACGTCGCCAGCTGGTGCGATGGGAATAATGCAAGTCATGCCACAAACGGGACTTCATACCGCCCAAAAAATTGGCATCAGTTTTAAGACTACCGATCTGTTGGAGCCACTCAAAAATATCACTATAGGCAGCAACTATCTCAAGGGTTTACTCAAACAATTTAACGGCAATCGGATATTGGCGACTTCGGCTTACAATGCAGGCCCCAACCGAGTGAAACAATGGCTGAAGAACGGCAAAAATAACTTAGCTGCAGACGTTTGGATCGAAACTATCCCATACAGTGAAACGCGCGGTTACGTGCAAAATGTGTTGTCCTTTAGTGTGATTTATGGATATCGAATGAATACACCTGTTGCGCTTCTATCACCATTGGAAGCAGCGGAGGAGCTTTAAATAAGTTACGCTAGCAGCTCAATTTTATCACCAAGCTTGATTTCGCCCACCTGTTTATGCACAAGATTCTGTCCAAAGAAAACTTTCCCATCCCGTTCACGTTGCTGTGTTAATGCTTGCCAGATGGCCGGTGAGCGTTGCGC
>OBEQ010917683.1_pt1 | contig 16882 bp, 17 predicted proteins | sample 1670901 | NCBI WGS metagenome assembly OBEQ01 (sample SAMEA104232315, study PRJEB22302) | groundwater metagenome | biome: forest; feature: aquifer; material: groundwater | place: USA | collected 2011-08-07 | depth 5.4 m
AGATAAACAGAAGGATGATTATTTGCCTGTGAAACATCAGCAGGGGACGAAAAAACGATTCCACTCGGAGTCATGACAAGGCTCCAAAGCCAAATTACTAGAATAAAACCTCGATTCATGAATGAAAATTTAAATTTACGCATATCGAAAGAGGATTAAAGAAGGGAAAGAGAGGAAAACATCAAAAGACAAATCCGGGAAGTCCGTGAGAGTTAATGTTGAATGACCTTCTCATTTTGAGTCCAGGAGAGCAATGTGGATTCGATCTTTTTAAAATTCTCAGTAGCACTACCTCGATCTGACCACTTAGGATCGTCTGTATAATTCGCTTTAAGATCATAAGTACCCCTAGGCATTTTAAAAAAATACCAAAATGGTTCAAATTGGATATAACGACAACCTTTGTGGAGAGCGTCTTCGACCCAGCTTGCCAATTCCTTTCCATTTGTAGAAACAGGATCATTTCGGATCCAGGCTTGGTCCGAGAGGCCAAATCTAGCATTCCCACCTTCGGTAAACTTTAAGATAGCTCTTTGCCACGTTGCTAGTCTTCCAACAGAATGCTCTTTAGGTTCATTGTTATTGTAAGTGACAGTAATGATCCCGGGATACTTACTTATTAAGTTAGCGAGACTTTGCTCACGTTCGCTCTGGTGTTTGTCCCAAGGACAAAATTCAAACCAATGGAAGTCTCCCCATTGGAGGAATATTCTTTTTTTATTTGCCAGCTCCAGAAACTCTTTGGCAATAGAATGTTGATAGAATGCATCTTGAGGAACATTCTTCCGCCAACTTACAGAAGCCCATTCTGGATGAATTGTTCTAATTGCATCTGTCGTATAATCCACAGCAAAAACTTCGAAAATTCGAATCCCGGCTAAGTATTCTCCGTAACGTTTCTTAAAGTCCTCGAGCGAATCAGGAGAAATCGCAATTCCATGTTGAACATCATAAGGCCTGTTTTGCGTTGAGGAGCTCCCAATTGTTAAAACATCGGAACTGTAAACGTCGAAGATAAATTGAATATGCTCTCGGACTAGAGTATCGAGTATATGGTTTAAACCTTCTTGGTTTCCGATCATAGGATTTAGAAGTAGGAGAACATGGAAATGCTTTTTTAATGGCTCGAGAGTTTGGATGATTTGCTTTAAGGCGATCTGATCATCCAATGCTAGAATTCCGTTGGCATAACCTTGATCAATGGAGAAGACGAGCGAAGGAACCTCGTCCGACATGGTTCTATGGCACTGTTTATAATCATCTGATATCGTTCTAGAAGGGATTTCTGAATGACACGTAACTTGAAAAAGGAGACAAAATGAAAGAAGTGTGAGGCGAGAGCAAAATTTCATCATTTCAGTACACTTAGTTGTGTAACAAAAGTAAATGGTAAATGGGGTCGAACCATTGATAAAATACTTGGACACCACTGACACCATTTCCATTTTCGAAAGCAGTTTAACCCGCTAACTCAACCTTCCCCCGCTCTTCGAAAAAGGAAATCCCATTACTTTGTTACAGTTTTAAAAAACCAGTCAGCAGTGAGGATCTGATGGATTTCTCGGTTTACCTCGCAGATTAAAAGCTGATTTTTCCAAAGGATATAATATTTTCTTTGAGGAGTTTCATGACCCACTAAAATCTCTTCGGTTACGAGTTTCCCAGCTATCTCAGTCGTCATAACGTAACTCACTTCAGGTTCAGCTAAACCATATTGTGCAATTGTCGTATTGAGCGCTGGCCCTACAATCTTTTCTACTGCAAAATGATTAAGGTTATTAAGAAACTTCTGCCACGATGTTTCATTAATAATTCCCTGAGAAATTTCTGCAACCTTCCATTTGCCATCCTTCATGTGTTCCAGGGTAATGGGGTTCCTCCCTTTTTTTTGACTACAGGATTTTAAAGTATCTTTTTTAATTTCAAATAAAAGTCGTGTTCGCAAACTCAACTCACTTCGTGGCAGTCCCTCGACTTCAAACAAGTCCACTCCATAAACTGATGGCTCGTCTCCGACCCGAACATAAGCCAACTTCTGAACAGGACCTTCTTTCCCAATCGCAAGATTCAAATAAACCACAGAAGGAGAGTTTGCCTTCGTACTATCATTTTCTTCTGATTTTCCTCGAAGTGTAATCGTAAATAACGGTGTCTTGAGACCAAACTTATCAAGATCAGTAATCACATCTGTGGTAAATTCTTTGATCTGCATTGAATTGAGACGCATAAGGAATTTTTCTACGAGTTCCTTATCAGCCTCCATTTTCTCTGGTTGAAAAATTCTCCAAACATCCCCTTCCCGTTGAAGGAGCACTGGAACCTGCCGAATTTTAAGTTCAATTTCGGTGATGTCATTGGTTTTGAAAACAGCCAAATTTCGATCTCGGAAATCGTTCAAAGGTTTAGCAACCTCGACAGCATAAGTCGCCTCAATGGAGACGATTGAATTTTGTCCCTTAATTTTGGCCGCTATTTTCTTGTCATCATTTTTTAGCTTCTGACCAAGCAACAGGGTGGATACGCTATCTTTTTGATCGAGGCTAATGGTCACTTCTTGAGCTGGATCTTCAAGACTATATTCTTTTGCTGCTGTCGGGTCATCACTAAGAAAATCTTGCGCGTGCAAATTGCTTGTCTGTTGTAGAAACTCATCGATCTTTGAACTATCTGCACGAGCATTGAGGGGTTGAACAATTCGCCATAATTGATTTGTTTTCGAAAACTCCAACAATTTGGAAGCATTTTTTAGTTCTACCTGCTTCACATGCGAAACCAAAAAGTCAAAGAGCGTCCGTTCACGATATTCCTCAAGCTTTTTGCCCAACCGTACCGCGAGATCCTTTTCGACCAAAAAAACTTTGGGGTTACCACCAATTTGAATATAAAGACCATCCCCTTGTTTTGCTTCATTACCCAGATAAAGGGTTGTCGTTCCACTTTTTGTTTTAAGGATGGCCGTAAGGCGCGGTTTATCTAATCCATAATCGGCAAAGCTAAGTTTAGCATCCGTAATTTCCTTAAGCGAAAGGCTACGACGAGATTCTAAATACTCGATTGTTGCAAGAAGTCCCTCAATTTCGGAGATGTTAGCACGTACTTGAATAGGACGCTTAAAACTCCATTTCTCGTCCTTTTTTTCAAAGAAGAAATCGCGGTCAACCCCTTTGATTTCGACTTCTGTAACATCAGACGCTTTAAGATCAAGCACGCGTTTCGACCTTTCAGCTGCGTCTTCTGTCGAAGGTAAGTGTTTCTGAGCAAAAAAATATCCGCCAGCAATAAGAGCTGTAAGAAGGAATAAGATGAGTGTGCTTTTCAATTTCATGGCACAACTCGAATTATTTTCTCCGCTGAAACCAAACCAGCAAACCAATCACGGTTATCACTAAAGGAACGATCACAACTTCCGTTGCGAAAATAGCCCGACGCTGAAAAACATCCAGCAAAAGTGAAAACTCTGCAGGCATCTTAGGGGCAATACCCACCAATTGCTGACGTTGAAGGAGCCAATTCAAAGCATTCATAAATAAATCAACGTTACCGCCTCTAAGCTGACCATTCCGGATAAATTCACTGGAACCAAAAACTACCATACGTGCTCCTTCTCGTTCGATCTTTCCTGCCGTAATAGGTTCTACTGCTACCGCAATCGGTACAGGTCCTTTGTGATCTTTTTCATTAAATTGAGTTTTTCCCTGCTGTAATTTTGCGAGATCAGTCTCTGCCCACGCAAAATCGGGAGTTTTTACCAATACAGTTACCCGTTCCTTTAAACCAATGGTAGGAGATATCTGACTTACCGACTGAGCATTAGGAAAGAAGGTGGCAATATTTTCCTTGCGAAGTACCTCAGTAATAGGATGGTTGCCGTAATTAGTCCCTGGCACACCAAGGATCACACGCTCACCTCCCAAAACATCTCGAAACTTAATTAACACTACATCATGACCAACTTTAACTCCATACTCTGTGAGAAGCTTCTCGATGCCACTTTCATTATGAAAGCCAGCCAAAAAGACCATCAAACGTCCATTTTGATTTAAATAATCTTGAATAGCCTTTAATTCGATCTCACCAAGTGGTTTCGTCGGATCGCAGATCATAAGAACATCACAATCACGTGGAATTTGTTGTTTCTCAAAAATATTTAGTTTTTCTACCAGCAAATTATCCCGTCGGATGTAGGTCGTGATGTTCGAATATCCTGTCCGGGGATCAAAATTCGTTGGATCTCCTTCACCATGACCTTCCAAAAAGTAAATCTTCGGCTGTTTTGTATCGAGTACCTTTTGAAGAGCTGAAGTGAATTGTTGCTCACCCTTGAAAGCTTTAACACGGCTTCCGCCTTCCGTAAAAGGACTCCCGGCACGATCAAGCTCCACGAGGTCGCTCACCTCAACATATTTGCTTTGCTTATTATAAACAAAAATCACCACGTTCGGGAACTTAACATGATATTCGTTGGCTAATTTCTCTGCATTAATAGGATCTCGATCGGGATCCACATATCTGACTTTAATTTGAGAAGATTCTGCTTCGTACTCCCTTAGCAAATTTTGGATATCATTAAAAATCTTTGTGATCATCGGATCGCTCGTATCCGGTTGAAAAAAGACAATGACTTCAATTGGTGCCTTAAGACTCTTAAGAAGCTGCTTTGTCTTATCAGAAAGTTTGTAATAGTTGCTCTGCGAAAGATCGAAGCGCGGCGGATGCCAACGATTCATTGCCAGATTGATAAGTACCAAGACCACAAATACAAGGACGACCTGGATGGTAATATTAAACCCAACGAGGAAGCGTTTAGGAGCCGAACTTTTTTCCATAGATCTTAAAAGTCACTTCAAAATTCCGGGTAACTGCGACAGAAACCATTCATGAGTTTATGATCAAGATGCGGTGTCATCAATTTTTCCACCGACGAGATTGCACCATTCGGTGCGTTACAAACAAAAAGAACACCACCCCTGATAGATAAAACACCACACGCTTCCATTCGATCAGTCCTCTCGACATTTCTTGCATATGTTCAATCATCGAAAAGTATTCAAAAAGACTGCGACTTTTATCTGCGGCGTGGCTGAAGAAAAAAATTCCTCCAAAAAACAAAGCGCAAATCATTGCAAAAGCAAGGACTGCTGCAATAATTTGGTTTCGCGTACTTGCAGATGCCATACATCCAATGGCAACAAAAAGCATCCCAATCAAAAACAAACCGATATACCCTCCCATAAGTGGTCCAACATCCAAAGGAGTAGTATCATTGGCAAAATGTCGAAGAACAAAGATGTAGTTAAACGTAGGAACCCACAAGAGCAAGAAGAAGACATAACCACTCAAAAATTTAGCGAGAACGTATTCGATGTCTTTTAGAGGAGCCGTCATCAATGTCTCAATGGTTCCCGATCTTTTCTCCTCCGCAAAGAGTCGCATCGTAATGACAGGAGGCACTAACAGCAAAACAATCCACGTAAAAAGGCCGTTGAAGAACCACATGATTGGATTGTGGTCGCTCGGTCCTTCGCTAAGCATGGTTACAATAATATAAAAACCCATTCCCATGATCGCCAACACACACACACCAACAAGGTAAGCGATGGGAGAAAAAAAGTATGCCATCATCTCCCGTTTAAAGAGAATCCAAATATTTCTCATGATCCCTTAATCATCTTCCGTCGTAATTTGAACAAAAACATCTTCCAGCGTTTGGCGGCGACGCGTTAGCTCACGTAACCGCCAACTCTTTTCATGAATACGCTGGTAAGCAATCTCCCGCAAGTCTTCGTCGTTTTTAGGATAAAGCACCACTTTACAAAACCCATCTTCCAATGGCGATACTTCGATTCCATCTACTCCTTCGATACCTCGGAATTCTCGACGCGCTGTTTCCACATCTGTCTTTATTTCTAATTGTGTTTCTCCACTGCCCATGCGAAGGCGTTTCAAATTTTCGGGTGTGTCACTAGCTACAATTCGCCCTTTATTGATAATCATAACACGCGAACATATCATTTCGACCTCAGGAAGAATATGGGTTGAAAGTAAGACGGTGTGTGATTGACCAAGATCCTTAATAAGTTTACGCACCTGCCGAATCTGGTTGGGATCCAACCCAATCGTCGGTTCATCTAAAATAATCAACTCAGGATCATGAACAAGAGCATCTGCTAAACCAACACGCTGACGATAACCTTTTGAAAGATGGCCGATGATTTTGCGAGACACATCGGTAATCCCACATCGCTCACTAACTTTTTCAACCTGGGAACAACGTTTCGATCGGGGAACTCCCTTGAGAGCAGCACGAAAGTGTAAGTATTCGTCCACTCGCATTTCTGGATAAAAAGGAACATTCTCTGGCATATACCCAATATGTTTACGCACCTCGAGTGACTTTTCGTAAATATCATATCCCGCAACCATTACCGTACCGGAAGTCGCCGGCATGAAACAGGAAAGAATCCGCATGGTAGTGCTCTTGCCTGCTCCATTGGGCCCTAAAAACCCAACAATTTCACCTCGCTGAACGGAAAAAGTTAATCCATGGATTGCTGTAAAACCTGCATAACGTTTTACAAGATTATTTACTTGGATCATGATCAAACCTTTTCAGTGAAGAATATTTTCGCAATAACTTCTAAAATGAACAAGAGTTTTTTTAATCTTTTCCATCATCCTATTTAAAATCTGCGGCGCCTATAACACATATCGCTATTCATGCAGCCGAAATAAATGATGACAACGCTTTGACAAAAAATCGAGATTACGCCAAACCAACATTATGTCAGCAATGTCATCTCATCAAAATTCCACAAATGAACATACACTAGAATCGACTGCGTGTTTTTATTCTGCATTCCGAAATCGCCACCTTTCCATGGCCTTTAATTTACGTGAACCAGCCAATTTTTACGAGCCAATTCCTATTTCCGAACGACTTGTCCAGGCAATTTGGGCTGACCAATTATTTAGTCCAATAGGACTTACCTCACGAAATGGGCAATCTATTCAAATCCTAGATCCGGGTCGCTGGAATCTCGAGGGTGGTCCTGACTTTCGAGGAGCCCACCTCCGTATTGGAGAACAATCTCGTTATGGCGATATTGAAATCCATCTTCACACTTCGGGCTGGAATGAACATCACCACGATTCAAACTCAGCCTACAACAAAGTGATTCTCGATGCCTGCCTCTGGGAGGCAGACGCTGTTGCCTCCCTTAAAACACAAAATGGCAAAGCGGTCCCCCAATTAATCCTTCACTCTCATCTACAATGTTCCCTTAACGAACTCGCAGAATCACTTGATCCAGACTGTTATCCATTTTCACCTACTCGACTTGCGACTCGTTCCTCTCCATTCCTTCGCCTTTCACGTCGAGAAGTCTCCAATTATGTGGATTCTGCAGGCCTCTTTCGTTTTGAACAAAGAACTACACGCATCGTGGAAATGATCACTCAGCAAGGACCAGATCAAACAGCGTATCAATTGCTGGCAGAAGCACTCGGTTACAAATATAACAAACTACCCTTTCGCCAGATCATCCACCTCTTTCCTCTCACTTCCATCCTTGGGTTGACTTCTACGGATTCGAGGATCGACGCTCTCCTTGCTGAAACGGAACATCAGCATCTACATTTCAACCACGTGCGTCCTGCCAATCATCCTCATCGTCGCCTTGCTGCTCTTGCTATTTTTGTCGAACAACATCCAAAATTAGCTGAGTGGTTTCGCGATTTCCAAAAGCACCCTATTAAATTGCGGCAGCTTCCCAATTTAAAACATCCATTTTGGTCATGGCATTATCATCGTCAAAGCAAACGCCTTAGCAAACCCATAGCCCTTGTAGGCTCTGCTCGATGGAAAGAAATTGTGACCAATGCAATCCTACCATTTTGTCATGCCGAATCCCAGATCCATAGAAATACTACCGCCTCTCAACAAATCCACCGAATTTATCGGCAACTTCCTTCCTCACAGCCCAACCTGGCTTCTCGCCAAATCGCTTACGATCTTGGCCTTTCATCTCCAACCAAAACATTGCAACAACAAGGATTGATCCAGATCTATCAAGACTTCGACTTAATAATGCCAGAAATTTCAAGCGCTTAACTACAACCACTTTTTTAACTTAGCCATCGCCTGTGCACGATGGCTTATCCTGTTTTTTTCGGTAGCATCAAGTTCAGCAAACGTACGGCAAAATTTTTCGGGAAAGAAAATAGGGTCGTATCCAAAACCATTTTGTCCCTTGGGTTTGAAGCCAATTTTACCTCGGCAAACCCCCTCAAACACAACCATCACTGGCTCTTGAACATTTTTAAAATCGAATTGGGCTGCAACTAGGACACATCGGAACTGGGCCTTGCGTTTGGATGCTGGAACTCCTTTTAAAGCCTGGAGAAGTTTTGTAACATTCGCTTGATCGTTGGAAAGCTCACCGGCATATCGTGCTGACATCATACCGGGTGCACCTCCGAGCACATCCACTTCAAGACCCGAATCATCTGCAAGAAGCACCCAAGATGAATTCTTTTGAAATTTGGGAGTCGATCGCATCCAATCTAGAAGATGAGAAATCTTAAGTTGTGCATTTTCCTCAAACGATCGACCGTGTTCAATGATCTTATCTACAAAACCAACATCCTTCAAAGTTAGCACCTCAACCTTATTCCCCAACATCGAGATGATTTCATGGGCTTTGTGCAGATTACTGGTAGCTAGGAGAAACTTCATAATTCTTGCATCTACGAATACAATTCTTGCAGTCTGTAAGTTTCCATGCGCAAGCAATATCCATTCCATTTGATCGAACCCAAGTGGCAACGTTATTGGGAAGAACAGAAAACTTTCCATGCCTTCGATCCCGGCGAATCTCTCCCAGATATTCATCCTTTCCGCCATCGTCATGGAAAAGGGAAAGCTCCTTCACTTTCTGAACCCTATACCCCCAAGGACTATATCCTCAATATGTTTCCTTATCCCTCGGGAGTAGGGTTACATGTAGGTCACCCTTTGGGATATATTGCCACAGATATTCTCGCGCGGTACAAGCGAAACCGTGGATACAGCGTGCTCCATCCTATGGGATTTGATGCCTTCGGTTTACCCGCCGAACAATTTGCAGTGGAACATGGAGTTCATCCACGTGTGACCACAGAACGTAATATTGCTAACATCATTCAACAACTCAAAGCATTAGGATTAAGTTACGATTGGGAACGAGCACTAGCGACCACCGATGTGTCTTACTATCGATGGACTCAATGGATCTTTCTTCAGCTTTATCACTCGTGGTTTAACCCTGGCACTCAAAAAGCCGAATCAATCCATACCTATCAAGGTTCAAACCCTGATTCCGTCCGTTTGGCCTATATGGCGGAAGTTCCTGTGAATTGGTGCCCAGCATTAGGAACCGTGCTCGCTAATGAAGAGGTTACCAATGAAGGCCGCTCCGAACGCGGAAATCATCCAGTCTACAAAAAACCACTTCGTCAGTGGATGCTCCGCATCACAGCTTATGCGGAACGTCTCCTTGCTGATCTCAAGCTCGTCGATTGGCCGGAGAGTATCAAAACACTCCAACGAAACTGGATCGGGCGTTCAGAGGGAGCCACCATTCAATTTCAAATTCCAAATTTTTACCTCCCAATCGGGGAGGTCAAATTTCAAATAGAAGTCTTCACAACACGTCCCGACACTCTTTTTGGGGCCACATTTATGGTTCTGGCTCCCGAACATCCTCTCGTAAACTTGATCACCATCACCTCACAAAAGAACGCTGTGGAGGCTTATCGCAAAGAGTGTTCTTCGAAATCGGATCAAGAACGTCAACTCGCCAAAGAAAAGACGGGCGTTTTTACCGGCGCTTACGTCATTAACCCCGTAAACCAGGAAGAAATCCCCATCTGGATTGCTGACTACGTGATGATGAGTTATGGCACAGGCGCTATTATGGCCGTACCAGCCCATGATGAACGTGATTTGGAATTCGCAAAAAAATTCAGTATTGAGATCCGTTCTGTAATTCAACCCATAGTTTCTCATGATGAAACGCATGCTTTCACCGGTGATGGGATTAGTATCAATTCAGGATTGATCACAGGTTTGCCGACCACACAGGCCAAACAAAAAATCACCGCGTGGCTCGAAGAAAATGGCGTTGGGGGAAAAATGGTCCAATACAAGTTGCGCGATTGGCTCTTCTCGCGTCAACGCTACTGGGGAGAACCCTTCCCCATCCTCCATGGACCCGAAGGTCAAATTCTAGCACTCGAGGAAAAAGAGCTGCCAGTCGAACTTCCAGAAATGGATGACTTCACTCCCAAGGCAAGCAACGACCCCAATGCTTTACCTCAACCTCCTTTAGGAAGGGCGCCAGATTCGTGGAAGTATGTCATCCGTAACGGCGTTCGTTACACCCGGGAATTCAATACAATGCCTCAGTGGGCGGGTTCGTGCTGGTACTATCTGCGTTATCTCGATCCACAAAACGACAAACACTTTGTCGATCGTGACAAAGAACGGTATTGGCTTTCGCCACGTGGTGTGGACCTTTATGTGGGGGGCGTTGAACATGCGGTACTTCACCTGCTTTATGCACGGTTCTGGCACAAGGTTCTTTACGATCTTGAACATGTGAACACTTCTGAACCTTTTGCTCGGCTTTTTAACCAAGGCTATATCGAAGCCCCAGCCTATCAGGATGAACGCGGTGTTTATGTGGATGCAGATCAAGTGGTCGAACACGATGGAAAATTCTTTTTCCAGGGCAAACCCGTCACCCGTTCTTACGGCAAGATGGGTAAGTCTCTGAAAAATGCTATTACTCCCGACGACATATTTAAGCAATTTGGATGCGATGCCCTTCGTCTTTACGAAATGTTTATGGGACCCCTTGAACAAAGCAAACCTTGGAGCACCACAGGAATCGAGGGTGTTTATCGTTTTCTTGGTCGAGTGTGGCGCTTGTTTACTGACGAAGCTAGCGCAGAAGCCTTTGAACAAAAATTAACCCTCTTAGGAAAAGACTTCGCTTCCGCGGAAAAAGCATTGCAGGAGATTCGGCTTCATTCCCTCATTACTCATGATCCACCTACTCCAACTCAATTTACTCTTCTATATCAGACCATTAAAAAGGTTACCGAAGACTTGGAGGCCATGGCCTTCAATACGGCAATTTCTGCCATGATGATTTTTGTGAATGAAGCGATGACCTGGCCGAATCGTCCCGAAGCTGTCCTCAAACCATTTCTTCTTCTCCTCTCCCCATTTGCACCTCACTTAGCAGAAGAACTTTGGATAAAGATGGGTGGCCAAGATACCCTCAGTTACGAACCATGGCCCACTTATCATCCACAATACCTCGTAGAAGACGAAGTTGAGATCGTCCTGCAGATCAATGGAAAAGTCCGAGATAAAATTCGTGTGGCCAAAACTCTGACCGACGGCCAACTCAAAGCACAAGCCCTAGAAAATCGACGAGTGAAAGAACTCATCTCAGCGAAAACGATCCATAAAGTGATTGTCGTCCCTGGTAAACTCGTCAATATAGTAGCGAGTTAGCAGATTGCTGAATTCTCAAATCCTATCTTCTCCTTGACGTTACACAGTTTCACAGTTACTGTGTTCTTATGAAAAACATTACCCTTTCTGTGAAGGAATCCACTCTTGAGGAGGCTCGGCACATTGCCGTGGAACATGGCACTTCGGTCAATGGTTTGGTGCGATCGTACTTAGAATCCTTGGCCCAAGAAAAACAACGCAAAGCACAAAGGCGGCGCGAGTTACTCAACTTGATTCAAAGAACGAATGCAGGCGTTGGCCCCATCACTTGGAAACGAGACGATCTTCATGCGCGCTGACGTCTTTATCGACACCAACATTCTGCTCTACGCAATTTCTAAGCGACCAGAAGAAATAACAAAAACACACAAAGCGATTCAAATCCTCCGTACAACAGACTTTGGCTTATCAGCACAGGTCCTTCAGGAGTTTTACGTGGTATCTACAGGAAAGATGGCCCAACGCATCGATACCAAGATGGCTGTCAAATTTCTGAATATTCTTTCGAAATATCCTGTGGTTTCAACTGATACGGATCTTGTTCTTGCTGCAATTAAGCTTCAAAAGATGTATCAAATCTCTTACTGGGACGCTGCCATACTAGCGGCGGCAGAGGAACTCGAAGCGCGTATGGTCTATAGCGAAGATTTAAATCACATGCAGACTTATGGCACCACGCAGATTATTAACCCGTTTCTCGGTGGATCGTAAGCACAACTTCTACAATTAACTTGAACTTCCTACGGAATTTCATGTCATCACTCTCCTTTCTCATCGCCCCCGATAAATTTAAAGGGAACCTCTCTGCTCACGAAGTCGCTCAAGCTCTTGCAAAGGGTGTTCGCGATGTCTTCCCTTCGGCAAATATCAAAATCATCCCGCTTGCTGACGGTGGCGATGGAACAGGAATGATCCTAAGTCAGGTATTACATGCCCGTCCGATATACACTTACGTCCACGGGCCGCTTGGGAAAAGAATCCGTACCTCGTGGGGATTGTGTGGCTCAACAGCTTACCTAGAGCTTTGCCAGTGCTTGTGGTTTGAGTCTGATTCCTCCTCATCTACGCAATCCTCTAAAAACTTCTTCACGAGGTGTGGGTGAATTAATGAAGGAAGCTGTTCGCCATGGAGCTCGCCACTTGGTATTGGGAGTTGGCGGTAGCGCTACTGTGGACGGTGGTGCGGGCGCTATGCGCGCCCTTGGCATCCGGTTCCTCGATCGTTCCGACAAAGAAATTCCAGAAGGAGGAGGCGGACTCGCCAAATTACAAAAGGCAGATCTCTCGGAATGTGTCTGGCGTGGGCAAGAAATCCAAATGACCATTCTTGCAGACGTAGAAAATCCGTTGCTCGGCAAAAATGGTGCAGCAGCTGTTTTTGGTCCACAGAAAGGAGCTACTCCAACCGTGGTCCAAAAATTAGCAAAAAGCTTAAAACGACTAGATCGAGTCATCCTCCGACATCATGGCCGTTTTCTTAGCACTTTTATTTCAGGAGGTGCTGCGGGTGGCGCCGTTGCAGGTTTTGTGGGTCTTCTGGGCAATGTCGAGGGTGTGACCATTCGAGTAACCCTGAGAATCGATTATGTTCTCGAAGTCTTAAAGGCAGAAGCTGCCATAAAAAAAGCGGATTGGATCTTCACTGGGGAAGGTCAATTGGACTCCCAAACCGCTCACGGCAAAACCATCCATGGGCTTGCTCGTCTAGCCCAACGATTCCATAAACCTATCATTGCCTTTGCAGGGGAAATGCATCTTTCACCAAGCGAAACAAAGCAAATGGGGCTTACAGCTGCTTTTACCATTGCACCTGGCCCTTGCACACTCGAAGAAAGTTTCCGACATTCAACGATTTGGCTTCGAAATGCTGCTGCTCAATTGACACGACTTATCACCTCAAAATGAATTATTCCGAGGAGCTTTTGTGATGAGATACATTCGATCGAAAACTTACCTCAAAAAATTTTGGCAAGAAATGTCTCTCATGTCGAGACGGGATCAGCATGATAGCATGACAATTTAGTTGAAGGCCTTTATTTTCCTAAAAAATCCAGTTTTTCACGATTGACTATTTATTCCACAACTGGTCGCAGGCATGTGCGACCAGTATGTTTAAAACTCATTTTTGGGTGTTTTGGGTGAGACGCATCATAGTGTCTATCTTGATAGGTTTTGGAAGAGGCTTGTCTCCAACATAAGATGGTGGAACAGAAATTTGAAACGTTTGCTTGCTTGACCAATCTTTATAGGTAGCTTCTAGTGTCAATGTACAGGGTCCGGATTCCCATCGGACACTCCCTGCTGGAATCGACAGGCCTGTGACAACTCTATACCAAAAAGCACTACAAATACCATCGGGAGACGCAACACTACCGGGGAGAAGTATGTCCTTCCAATGAACAACGCCATTCTCATCGGTTGTGAGGGCAGGCACATTCAATTGATAATGACTATCCGGATTGAGAGGACCTTCAAAACGCGCTGTCACTTGAATACCTTTTTGCAGTGGACCACTCGCTCCTAGCCCGCATGAAGCATTTATAGTGACAAGATCATCTACCGTGTTATAGGGACCTGCAAAAATATTCTTCGGCCATCCGAACAAGCCCACTAAACCAATAAGAGTAATTAAAAGAAACTTAAACCTTTTCATCCATTTCCCTTTCCTTTTCTTATTATTTTTATTTCGTAAAAAACCCCTTCCGCACCTCTAGATATAGTTAGTATAGTTAGATTGGATGCGAAAACCGTGAAGACTACACCAGAAAATCTTATTTATGTCAATTAATTTTACTGGATGTAATCCAAAAACAGAGCGCATTCATGAAGGGCGAAGAAAAGAAGGTTTCGTAGCAGTAGACCAAAGGGAAGCTTCTGCGTTGGTTTCCTCGGCTCATCTGGTCGTGGAAGTTAGGGAAGTATTCTTATTCCTGAAAAGCAAATTTTTTTGAGGCGATGTTTGGAAGAGACATCTACCAATCCACGCACCAGCTGTCCTTGTCCTTACCGCAATGACAACTATGGATCTCTCTCCCCTTGCCCCTTTTGCTTGGATGGAGAATAGTGAATAACTTTGGAAAGAGAGCGAAGTTCCGCCTTCAAAAACCCTTGAGCCCTCTCATATCCGCCGCGTCGTCGTGCTATTGCGGGGATGATAATTTGGCGATGTACGTCAATGGAGTGGTCAAACAATTCTTTCCAAAGAATTCGAACATTCTCGATGGGATTTTTCCCATGTTCTTCATCGAAACCGGGTCTAAGAACATCCACTGCAATTTGAAGCTCATCCGTTAATTCTGATTCCGTGGGATGGCCGGTTCTCAAGCGAACCGTTCTGAAAGCATCAAGATCCTTTGGTTCCAAACGAATCAACTTCGAAATCAGAATATCAAGCTGGTGGGGAATGCGTATTTGAACTCCAAACCTGTTTACAAGGTAGGCACGATCTTTCCACTTAGGACTCGTTTGAAAGGTAAGCTCTTCGCAAAAATGTGCACACACCGATGCCTGACCTTTCTTCAGGCCGGCTGTTTGAATAGCTTCGTTCAGATCACGATCGGAGAATAGATCAACATCACCACTAAGAAAACCTTCATCAACAACAAGCTGCAGAGCAGCAGATCCAAAGACCGTAATTATTCCACCTTCTTTAGGCTCAAGCGTCTCAATAAGGTGATCGAGAAGCTTGCCGGCAGGAGTATTCCAGTTCACCAGTGGTGGCCAACTTAGGCTCATTGACGCGAATGGGCTTGTAGAGAAGACAATGCCTGATCGAGCAACCGGTGTGTAACTGACTCGTCCGCAGCCAACCACGATGCCCAAAAAGCATCGCGGCGAGAAAGCTGACCCGTGGTTCGGTGTCGGCAAATCAGTCTTGCAGCAACACGTGCTTTGCGCCACGCCCGTGTGCTCAACTTGGTTGGGTTGTTCGCATTGTTCATAAGAGGAAGATACTGGAAACACAACAATACCGCAAGTCTACTCGTTTTCGAACAAAAGCGATTGTTCAAGTTGGCTCGCTTTTCTATCGCCGCGACACGTCCTTTTTTCCAACATTGACAACCATTGACTTCCGACGAAGTTTAAGGTGTGATGGATCATGGAAGTTTTAACTCCGCCTCCTCTTTATACTGCTCGTTTCGGCACCGCTTCAGTGGATTGTCTTCAGGTACGCCCCGTTCGACCTCCAGAGGTAACTGGGCAGTTACAGAGGGATGTTCTCGAGCTCAAGAAAAAGCAAAACGCCATTATCTTGGCCCACAATTATCAAGAGGCCGAAATCCAAGATGTTGCTGATTTTGTAGGTGACTCACTTGGCCTTGCCTACCGGGCTGCTCAAACCTCTGCAAACGTGATTCTCTTCTGTGGTGTTCATTTTATGGCAGAGACAGCGAAAATTGTTAATCCCACTAAGAAAGTTCTTATACCCGATATCAATGCTGGCTGTTCACTCGCAGACAGTTGTGATGCCGAGCAAGTCGCCGAATACCGCCAAAGGCATCCTAATGTTTATATCATTGCCTACATCAATTGCACGGCAACAGTGAAAGCGTTGGCTGACATTATCTGTACCAGCGGTAACGCGGTAAAAGTCGTTGAACAAGCTCCTAAAGATCGTCCTCTCCTTTTTCTTCCTGATGAAAATCTAGGTCAATGGGTCATGGAAAAAACAGGACGCAAAATGGATCTTTGGCGAGGGGCGTGCCATACCCATCTCATTTTTACCAGTGAAAGTCTTCAGAAACTTCAACAGAAACATCCAGGGGCTCCCGTAGTTGTCCATCCAGAATGCGTCCGTGTGGTTCGACTGCTCGCCGACCACATTTGTTCGACTGAAGGCATGGTCAAATTCTGCAAAGAACATCCTGCAGATACTTTTATCATCGTTACAGAGTCAGGCATGTTACATCGCCTGCACAAAGAGGTATCTGGAAAAACTTTTATTCCTGGTCCAACCAAAACCTGTGCGTGCAACGATTGCGGGTTTATGAAAATGAATACACTCGAAAAGGTTCATCAAGCCCTGGCAACTTTGAGTCCAGAAATGACTTTAGACGAAGAAATCCGCCGTTGCGCTCTCATCCCCATTCAGCGAATGCTCGAAATTCGAGCGTAGGCTTAAGGACGCGCTCTTAAAGGGCACCTCCGGAAACTCTGATGGCCTGCGCGAAAATGCAATTGGGCGGATGGCAAGGTGCGAAGGTGGTGAATCTCCCAAACCGGGGCTTTGACAACTGAGCGACACCGCCAGACACCCAATTGCGTGCCGCCCAAAGGGTTGCGCATCTTTTTGCCAGCGGCAGCGTTGTGCTCGCGCTC
>OBEQ011803523.1_pt1 | contig 16881 bp, 19 predicted proteins | sample 1670901 | NCBI WGS metagenome assembly OBEQ01 (sample SAMEA104232315, study PRJEB22302) | groundwater metagenome | biome: forest; feature: aquifer; material: groundwater | place: USA | collected 2011-08-07 | depth 5.4 m
AAAAATTGAAAATTTGGCTTTCGCTTTACTTGTTTTGTTGTTGGCTTTTGCTAATGTTGCGAGAGCGTCCACCGGCTATTTGGATAGTTCGGCCCAGAATGTGGTAAAAATTTGCAAAGATGTGACTTGTGGCAATCCATTACCCGGGTTGATTGATTTTAAGCTGGGTCCGCCGGACCAGCAGATTGTTGTAGACACCGTTGAGGGCATCAGCGGCATGGCTTGGGGAGGCAAGCTCGGCTGGATTAATTTTAATTCCGATAAAGGAAATGTGTATTTTGCCGATGCGGCCACTGGATTGCTGACCGGAAATGCGTGGAGCGAGACATCCGGCTTTATAAATTTTGCGGTCACTGGACAAAAAGTTTTTATTGACCCCCAGACCGGCGAATTTAACGGTTGGGCTTGGGCCAGCGGACCGGATGGAGGATGGATAAAATTTGATTGCCAAGATACATATTATTGCGTTCGTACCACCTGGCGTCCGGTTGCCCCCGGAATGACTGCGAATGTCTTAGACAGTCTGGCAAATAATTCAACCAATCTTTTGAATCAGGTAACTAGTGTGATGAGCAATATCGGGAATATTTTGCTGAAAATTTATAACACTGTTATTCCCTACTTAATAAATGGGACAACTTCCCTCTTAGAGCAAGTAAAAAACATTTTTCAATCATTCTCAAAGTTGCTCTTGGGCAATGTGCAGAATGCAGTGGGAAGCTGGAAAATACACCCGCACACTAATAATTTTAGTGTGCGGGTAAATAACTACCAGCCGGAAAAAACAACCCCGACTAAAGTCGGAACTGGGACAAAAACCAACCAAGAAAACCTGTTTCTAAAAGACCTCCAAAACAAGAGCAACAACTTCTTCGGAACTATTTTAAAGAAATAATCTTGATGCGCGGACTAGTGAACGAAGTGGGAACTGCTATTCGCAACCATAATGGTTATATTTATATACCAAACCTACGAGAAAAACAAACTACTCTTTCTTGAAGTCGGTATACTCTTTCGGATAATCTATAATAATTCTTCTACCTCCTTATCATTATGAACTATAAATACCTTCTTGGTATCTTTGTATTGTTCAAGCATATCCAATATCTTCTTTTTTGGAAAAATAATAAGTTTCTTGATTAAGTTGAAAGATAATTTATTAAAGTTCCCTTCTGGCTTATCAAATGGCTGGGCTTTACCCATAGCTCTTTTGCATATTCTATAAAGACATAAAAGTTTGTTGAAGTTGAAGAAAATTATAGTATCTGCTCTTGGCATTCTTATATTCAAAGTGCTGTTGTAGTGTCCGTCAATAATCCACTTTTCTTGAGAAACTAAATCTCTGACTTTTTGTTTCCATTCATCCCTAGTTTTGTGAGCTACCTCCCAACCAGATTTGTAATAAACACTATCCATATGTATAACATCCCTGTTGAGCTTTTTGCCTAACTCATTAGCAAAGGTGGATTTGCCAGCACCGTTTATTCCAATTATGAGTATTCTGTCCATAATTTTTACTCAATTATAATAACTTCACCATCTCTAATAGCTTTATAGGGAATGTTATTTTCTTTACAGTAAGCAATCTCTTTATCAATATCTGCTGATTCGGGGTGATTAGAGTCCCAATGTGGCATAAAACGAAAATCAACAAACCCTAGTCCATCCCACAAAACTTCTTTCTGTTCTTCGTATGGGGTATCAAGTGGGTCAACAAGTTCCATTCCCTTAAGGTCTGATGCAAGAACACATCCTGCCGCACTATATCCAGCATATAGAAAATTTGTATCAATAAATTCTTTCAAAATCTCATCCAGTCCGCTCAACTTCATTGCTTGTCGCAGCACAAAGACATTACCACCACTTATGAAAATAGCTCCGAGTTCTTCAAGTTTCTTTTTTAATTCTAGTTGCTTTCCAAAGTAATCACCCAAATTAACCATCTCAACTTCAAGACCAAGTTCCCGAAGCGATTGCATATCGTTCTTGTTTCGTTTTTCTCTCCTTTCTGGGTCAGCACCAGTAAAGTCGCGGGCGTTTGGTATATAGCCAATCCTTCCTTTCGGAACGAGCTTTTTTAATTTCTCTGTTTCATTACCCAATTCGTATGATGATAAATAGAATTTCATAAATTATTTTGAATTAAGTAAATTCTTAAAGTTTTCTATAAATCCTTCCGTGAAATCATTTGGCTTTTCTTCCATCCACTTACTGAGTTCTTTAGGGTCTATCCAACGCACTTTGGATACTTCTTCAGGGCTTGGTTTTGCCTCACCATCATAAGTTGCTGTATAAATCATATTAAAACGTTTTACTATTTTACCTGGTTGGTCTTTTTCATCTGTAAAAAACTTTCCTTTTTCGGTAAGTTCAATACCTTTTACTCCGACTTCTTCCTCTAACTCTCTTTTGGCGGCAGTTAAGTAATCTTCCCCCTCGTCAACGTGGCCAGCCGCAGATTGGTCATATCTACCAGGTAAAGTAGTAGAGTTGTCTGACCTTTTTTGTATCAACAACTCTCCTTTGGAATTAAATAAAAAAATCCTTGAGATTCGGTGATATATACCTTTTTCTCTGGCTTCTTTTCCAGTTCCTGCTCCTATCACATTATCATTTTCATCAACAAAGGTAATGTTTGGCATTATATTTCCATTTTAAGGATTTCATCTCTCAGCACTTCGGCAAGTTTTTTGTGAGCTTCGGGTTCAAGGTGAAAACCATCTATTGTGCTTGAAGTAATATATTGCCCAGCATCTATAAAGTCGCATCCATTTTTATCTGCAACCTCTTTATAGAGCTTTTGTAGTTTCTTCATTTTGTCTGCACCGCCTGTAAATCTTGGGTCTGGAATGCCACTTTCAGGTATAACAAAATCAGGCGGACATATAATTAAGATATTCTTTATGTCCTCTGTTCGTATTAAATCAATTGTTTGTTGTAGGTGTTTTGCAATATCTTCTGCCTCTAGATTAAATTTATCCTTAACATCGTTAGTCCCAAGCATTATTAGCATTAAATCAATTGGCAAGTTGTTTCTTAAAATTGATTTCAGATGCGTAATGCCAGACCTCCAAGGATTTTCTGGGTCTAAAGCTACCAACGTCCTCCCTCCAACTCCTTCGCTTACTACTTCATAGCTATTACCAAGTAATTTTTGTAAAATACCAGTCCACCTTACACTTCTAGGATAACGCCCAGCTTTAGGAACACGACCCCAAGTATTTGAATCGCCATAGCAAACTATTGTTTTGGCTGTATCGTTGATGTTCATATAATTTTCTTAGCTTCTCTGAGAAGTATTAAATCACGCATAGTAATAAAATTACCCTCATAGTGTTCCAAATCTTTTTCGTTTTCTATTATCTTGATTGCTTCGTCTATGTTTAGCCAAACTGTCTCAAAACCATCCTCTATTTCATCAGCTTCAAGATGCGGAGTTCCTTTTTCTCCTTTTAGGTTCGCAATAAAGCAATAAGAAAGTTGATGCAGTGAGAATTTATTTCTATACTCCTCAACTATCCCCAGTTCTTTTATATTATCAATCTCACACCCTATCTCCTCCATTGCTTCTCTGTTTAGGGCTTCAATAATATCTTCACCTTTTTCAACACCTCCACCTGGGAGTTTGTGATAACTTTTATTCGTAGCGTGAAGAAGTGCCACATTATTATCTTTATCAAACACTATTGCCCGAGCCGCCTTACGCTCTTGTTTATAAGCTTCTGGGTCTTCAAATGGTAGACCCAAATCTTTGTCTCTAATTGTCTTTAGTATTTTCACAATAAATAGAGTTTATCATAATCTGCTAAAAACAAAAAACTCCCAAAATGGAAGTTCTTTGTTAGAGTAGCACTCTTGATATACCCGTAAGCCAGTTATCGCTTTTCACCGCTACCTTCTGTCCTTTCAGACAAATCCACCGCACAAGGCGGATGACGGACTTAATTCACGACCCCTGTTTATAGCCGAAGCTACAAAATACCAACTCTGGCTACTCTGTATTTATTATACCAGTTCCCACTTCATTCGCTAGCGCGGACTAGTCAACGAAGTGGGAACTGCAATTCGTAATCATAATGGTTATATTTGCATACCAAATTTACGATAATAATGATAGTATTGAAGTAATTATGAATGAAAGAATGGGTAGCCCAGCGAAATACGAAGACGCAATACTCCAATCAACCCTTGATGAAATCCTTGGGATTAAGGGAGTTGTCTTAACTGACAAATATAGAACAGAAATTACTCGGTATCTCGATACAGACCCCGAGGAAAACAAAGAAGAGACGGCTGCTTGGTTAAAAATAAAAAAATCCGCTGCTCGTAGAAATATAATGGAAATTTATTGGAGGCCGAGAACAGCAACTGATGTAGTAAATTTTTATCCAAGTGGCGACTCTCAGCAGGGGTTTCTTGGATGGGGTGAGCAACTTGAAGCGGTTATTGCAGAAGACGCTCAAGAGCTTGAGAGGCTTGGCAAAACACCTAATGAGGTTGGTATGAAACTAAAAGAAATCTTAGATGCCGCATTTGAAAAGATGAAGGGTCGAGAACTGGAAAGTGTTTCAAGGACTCCAATCGATATTGGTAATCACATAATTGAAGCTCAAGGACATATGGGATACCAAAACTGTCCATTTAAGACATGTGAATTTCATAACGCACCTTGCCAATATTCTTCAATCGACTTCAAAGTAACAAACAAAAAGACAGGCGAATATGTAAAAGGTCCTGGTCTCATCTGGCATCTAATTACTGAACATGAATTTTTCGAAGGTAAGAAAAACGAAGGTAAAAGGTCTTTAAGAACGGAGCCAGCTCAGATGGTAAAAGTTCTGTTTGAATAAATACAAATAACGCAGTTCAAGTCCGCTACACCCGTGAATTAACTTAAGTAATTATTTAACTGTTTTTTTAGATATTTTCTACCTGAACCACTTTTTAGGAACCTTTCTCTACCTTCTGCATCTTTTTTGTTTAAATATGCTTCATAATAAATTAATTGCCAGCTTTGCTTGTTCTTTGTAGTTTGACCACCATGACCAGATTGATGTTGTGTTAATCTTTTCCTTAAATTCGAAGAATAACCTATATACCAACCTTTATCATTTTGGTTTTCTAAGAGATATGTGTAGTACATAAACTTAATTATATCTCTTGTCGCGTAAAAGCCAAAGCTCACGCGACACGCATAAAATAAAAACACCAAATGGTGTTTTTATTCACTCGTCTTCACCATTTTATGGCGAAGCCGCGTGATGGTTTGTAAACAAACGATTTTACGCGGCGCGACCGAGCGGATTTGAACCGCCAACCTATCGCCTGACAAACGATTGCTCTAACCAGTTGAGCTACGGTCGCATGTTTTCATTATACATAAAATCGTCCGATTTCAAAGAGTTTGAACTTTTGTGTCGGGGGTGGGGATTGAACCCACGACCTGAGGGTTATGATTCCTCCGCTCTACCAACTGAGCTACCCCGACAATAGGAGAAATATAACAGAAAATTTGCAAAAATTCAATTTTTGCTATAAGATTCAAATACACAGCGGGGTGGAGGAAAAGTACCTCGTCAGGCTCATAACCTGAAGGAACTGGAGCGTTACCAGTCCCCGCAACAATAAATTTCCCCTCTCCTTCACAAGGAGAGGATTTGAAGAGAGAGTCTTCTATGAATTCCTCCCCTCCTTGTGGAGGAGGGGCTAGGGGTGGTGATTTAAATGTATCCGTATTGCCGGAAAATTTGCTCGTAAAGAGCGATGGCTCTTTTGGCTTCGCGCTGGGAGAGTTCAAAGGATGTTCCCTCGTGAGCTATTCTGTTTCGAATGGTGTGCACTTCCCAGGCTGAAGTCAGACCTTTGAATTTCTCTTGATCCGTCGATTTTAGTTTGTCTCCAAAAGTCTCACCTTTAAAACCCAGTTGATCCATCAGACTTTCCAGCATTGAGTCAGCCTCAATAATTGCCAACTTCCAGTCACTGGCGTGCTGTGAAAAAAGATAGCTTAGAGTTTTCAACCAGCGTTCGTTTTTTGATACCGCCTCCCCGGCCTGCAATTTTTTTTCTCTTTCGGCTTGACGATGCGCATATTCATCAATCTCATGTTCTAAATGCTTGCGCTCTTTAGCCCTAATTTCAAATAAGCGAACGGTGGCGTAAGAAATAACAGTCAGAAAAAATATTGACAGGATGATAAGAATATTATGATAGACCGACACTATTCCAGAACCATTGCCAGTGATGAAATCATAAAGACCGCGAAAAAACGCCAGACCTTGATTGAATAAATAATCCGGATTGAAATAGTTGGAACCGAGAACCGTGTCTTTCAGAAGATTATCTTGACTTAGTTGTTGTGACGGGCCCATAATTTAATTATAGCATGATAAAAAGACTGATCTTTACAGATAGAGTTTTAGCCTCTATCTAGAGTCTAAAACTCTATCTGTAATTGCTTCAAATTTCTTACCAACTTCAAAAAGCAATTCCTCGGCCCCATGCGGCGTCATGAACTGAATTCCCAACGGCAATTTTTTGCCCTCTACTTCTGTCCAACCCGAGGGTAAAGAAATAGCCGGCACACCGACGATATTGGCGGTAACGGTGAAAATATCCGCTAGATAAACGGAAAGCGGATCGCTCTTCTCCCCTATTTTCCAGGCAACGAACGGCGCAGTCGGCGTGGCAATAATATCTACTTCCTTAAAAGCCCGGGCAAATTCTTTTTTCAACGCACTGCGAACCATCTGCGCTTTTCCATAATATGCATCATAATATCCGTGCGAAAGCACATAAGTGCCGAGAAGAATTCTCCGGCGTGTTTCTTTGCCAAAACCTTGTCTTTTAGTTAATAAATAATCTTCCAGCAAATTTTTACCATCAACATGCAGCCCATACCTTACTCCATCAAAACGAGCCAAGTTGGTCGATGCTTCAGCGGGCATAATGATGTAGTAGACAGCTAAAGCAAGATCAATATTTTTTAAAGATATATCTTTGATGTTACAACCAAGTTTTTCTAATTTCTTGACAGATTGCGTGAAATTTTCCTTCACTTCTGGATTAATACCCTCTCCGTTTACCAATGACCACGGCACACCGATAGTCAGATCTTTTTTTACTATAATTTGCTCGTAAGTGGTGTCATTAATACTCGTACTATCTAAAACATCGTGACCATAAATTGCATTAAACAATATTGATGTATCCTCTATATTTTTCGCAATCGGACCGATGCAGTCAAGAGACGAACCCAAAGAAATCAGACCATAACGAGATACCTTGCCGTAGGTTGGTTTAAGCCCAACTATTCCACAAAAGCTTGCTGGTAATCGCACCGATCCACCCGTATCAGAACCAAGAGCACCTAGTGCAAGATCGGCTGCAACAGCTGCGACCGGCCCCCCCGAAGACCCTCCAGCCACGCGAGATGTGTCGTGTGGATTTTTGGTTATAATGTAAGCAGAATTTTCAGTAGAACTTCCCATCGCAAATTCGTCGGTATTAGCTCTCCCCAAGAATACTGCACCCTGTTTTTTTAATTTAGCTATCACTGTGGCATCGTAAGAAGCAATATAATTTTCCAAAATTTTTGAGGCGGCGCTGACTTTTTTGCCCTGGATTAAAATAACATCCTTAATGGCCAAAGGAATACCGAGCAGCGGATAGGACTCTCCTCGGGCAATCATTTGGTCAGCATTTTTTGCCTGATCCAAAACATCATCAAAAACTTCTAGATACGCATTTAATTCTCCATTCTTCTTTTTAATTTCATCTAAATAAGCTTGCGCTAAATCCACCGCGGAAAATTCTTTGGCGTCAAGCTTTTTTCTGGCCGTTGCTATTGTCAGATTTTTTAAATCAATCATCTTTTTTATAGAATCTTTTTCACTTTTAAAAATCCGTCTTTTGCCTCCGGAAATTGCCCCGAGATAAGTTCCGGAGAGAATTCACGTGGTTCTAATATATCTTCTCGCCAGACATTATAGTCACTGTTCAACCCTGAGGGTTGAACATCCACTTTCACCTCTTCAATTTGCTTCACATAGCCTAAAATGCTTTCCATATCAGACAGTAATTCCTTTTTTTCCTCTTCCGAAAGTTCAATTCTGGCCAGTTTGGCCAAGTTTTCAACGTCTTTAATATTCATATTTTGTTATTATACTCCAATTTTACTTCCCTATCAAAGCCTGAATTCGCTTGGATATTGGTGGATGAGTTGCAAAAAAGCCGGTAATTTTTTTACTCAAAGTAGAGCCTTTAGGATCGGCAATGTAAAGATGGGCAATCGCGCTGGATTGATGCATCATTGGTTTGCTATATTGGGAAATTTTTCGTAAGGCGTTGGCTAATCCTTCCGGATAACGAGTGAGCAGAGCTCCGGAGGCATCGGCTAAAAATTCCCGCTTGCGAGAAATTGCCAATTGAATCAGAACGGCAAAAATCGGCGCTAAGATTGATAAAATAATTCCGAGTATCATCAAGATATTGCCTCCCTCTCTGTCGTTACTATTTCTTCCCCTACTAAAACTACCAAAAAATAAATTCCGCCTAAAAATATCCGCCACAATGCTAATAAAACCCACTAGCACTACGACAACTGTGGAGAGCAGCATGTCCCGATTGCCGATGTGGGAAAGTTCGTGGGCGATGACACCTTCTAACTCATTTTTGTCCAAAATTGCCAGAAGTCCAGTCGTCACCGCCACTACCGCATGCTCTTTATCCCGTCCAGTGGCAAAAGCGTTGGGCGCAGGATCGTTGATAATATAAATTTTCGGCATGGGCAGTCCGGCGGTAATAGCCAGATTTTCAACACTCGTCCATAAAACAAAATTGTCTTCCCTTTTGGCTGGTTGAGCCCCGGCTAATTTAAGAACAATTTTGTCCGAAAACCAGTAAGAAAAAATATTCATCAGGATGCTAAAGATCACGAAGAAATAAAGGATGTTCAGATTGCCGTAATAAAGACTAAAAAACCAACCCAGTCCGATGACCAAAACAAAAAACAAGCTCATCAGAACCCAGGTCTTGGTTACATTTTTTGATTGCTCGGTATATAAATTCGTCATTTAGAATTTTACTTCCACTGGATTTTGGGCAACATCATTATCTGGAAGATCAAAGAATTCCATTTTTGAAAAGTGAAACATATTGGCCAAAACATTCGAAGGGAAAGATTCAATTTTTGTATTCAAGTCGCGAACATTGGTATTGTAAAACCGACGGGCCGCCTGAATTTTATTTTCTGTGTCTGAAAGCTCATTTTGTAGAGCTAAAAAATTCTGATTGGCTTTCAGCTCCGGATAAGCTTCAGCAATAGCAAATACGCTCTTGAGAGCGCCGGCTAGCATATTCTCGGCAGCTCCTTTCTGCGCCAAACTACTCCCCGCCCCCATGGCCACCGATCGGGCCTTGGTCACATTTTCAAAAGCTGAACTCTCGTGCGTCGCATAACCTTTGACGGTATTAACCAGATTGGGAATCAGATCATAACGGCGTTTTAACTGCACTTCAATATCCGCCCAAGCTTCTTTAGCGCGATTGACCAGCGAAACAAAACCATTGTAAATAAAGATTACCCACAAAACTATCAGCCCCAGAACAATTAATATGTATTTCATAGGTTTAGTATACCATTATTTTTTCTTTTGCCACTCTTCTGCGAACACTAACAAGGGCGAAGCTAGGAAAATTGAAGAATAAGTTCCGAAAAACATTCCGGCGGTCAGCATTAAAGCAAAATACTTGGTGGTTGCGGGACCGAAGAAGAATAAGGCGAGAAGCACAAGAATAACAGTTAAAGAAGTGCAGATAGAACGGACATAAGACTGATCCAAACTTTTGCCGACTATTTCACTAAAGTTGGGAGCGGATTTTGTGTTTTGATTTCTCAAATTTTCTCTGATGCGATCAAAAATAACGATTGTATCAGAGACAGAAAGACCCAAAATAGTCAGAACGGCTACCACAAAGAGAGTGTCCAGCTCGGCGCCGTAATAATGCGACAAGGTGGTAAAAATGCCGACCGGGATAGCTACATCATGAAAAAGCGTCACGATCGCGATCAAGCCGTATCTCCAAGACGAAACTGGACGAGAGACTTTTCGGAAAGCAAACGCGATGAAACAAATGATGGCCAAGGAAATCAAAATAACAGCAATGATTGCTTTGCGGGTGAGTTCGCGTCCGACCGAAGGGCCGATAGAATTAAAACTTGTTTCTGTAAGAGAATGATCAAGCAGGCCATTGCTAATTTCTTCTATCCCATTTTGTGAAAGTGTTTTTAATAGTTGTGCATGTTCAGTATCATTTAAATAACGGGATTTCACGATATAGCCCAATTCCCCTGTCGTCCCTCGACTTTGCTCGGGACGACCCTGAGATTCTTTCGAACGGGTCGGTTGGAGAAGAATGGGACCAAAATTTAAAGTTGCAAGATTTTTATTTAAATCAGCTTGAGTTGGACGAGAATTTTTATACACAACTTCGGTCAAAGCGCCACCCTTAAAATCAATGCCAACATTTAAGCCAAATAAAAAGAGAGCTAAAATAGACAAAACTACCAGGGCAATTGAGATACTGACGAATATTTTTTTGTGTTTAATGATGAACATAATGTTTGGGACAGCGCCTAAAGCGCTCCGAGCGCTTTAGGCGCTGTTACTTAGTAATTCCGGAACTAAATAAAAATCGGGCAACTTTTCCCTCTCCGATAAACATAAGGGTGGAAAGAAAAATCCTGGTAATGGTAATGGCCGAGAACATTGAGACGATTACTCCCATTCCCAAAGTCAGGGCAAAACCTTTGATTAAAGACGTGCCAAACCAGAAAAGAATAACGGCGGTGATGAAATTGGAAATATTTGAATCACGAATGGAAAACCAGGCGCGAGAAAAACCGACCGAAATCGCCTCAGCGACGCTACGACCGGAACGCAATTCTTCTTTCACCCGTTCAAAAATAAGCACATTGGCATCAACTGCGATGCCGATAGAAATTATGAATCCGGCAATGCCGGCCGCCGTTAAGGTTACCGGCAAAAGTTTAAAGAGGGCTAAAATGATGGCAATAAAAATACAAAGGGAAAGGGTGGCGATTAACCCCGGCAGACGATACCACAAAATCAAGAAAAGAATCACCAAAAAGAATCCGATAATGGCTGCCTTGACTCCGGCATTGACAGCACTTTCACCCAAGGTAGCCCCAATCGTTTGAGTGGAAAGAAGAGTGATCGGCACGGGCAGGGCACCGGAATTTAATCTACCAACCAATAGTTTCGCTTCGGTTGGTGTAAAATTGCCGGAGATAACAGCTTGGCCGTTTGGAATTTCTTCGCGCACTACCGGAGTAGAAACTGGGGCGCCGTCCAAATAAATTGCCACCATCTTGCCGACATTTTCCTTGGTGATTTTAGCAAATAAAACTGTGCCTTTATCATCAAACTGCAAACTGACTTTCGGCTCTCGAGTATTCTGATCAAATTCCAAAGTTGCCCTCTTTAAATATCGGCCGGTCAGCTCAGTCGAAACAAATTGAGAACCTACGTCTATATTTATTTTGCCATTTTGGCCAACCGTTGCAGTCTGCGGAGTTTTCGGCGCTTCGGTTTTAAATTCCAACAATGGAGTCTGTCCGATCATGGCGATCGCGCTTTTGATATCAGTGATCCCAGGCAGGTCAACGATTAACTGCTCGCCGGCGCCAGAAATCAAGCTGCCTCTTTGACTTTGCACCACTGGTTCGGAAACTCCGAAAAGATTTACCCGGCGTTCAATCACATCTCGCAACGCATCCATCGAATCAGAAACTTCCCCGGAGGGCACGGCGCTAACATCAGCCTTGTAGATCAGATGACTGCCGCCGGAAAGATCCAGACCTAAGCGAAAAGGAAATTTTTTAAAAAAAGATTTTTGCGTTTCAAAATTTTTGTTTAATTTCGGCTCTGTCTTAAAGACAAAAAAGGCGACATTGGCGCCCAGCAAAAGCAAAACAACAACTAAAATTATCTTTTTAACCATAAGAAAGATAGGAGCATTCTATCTGTTTTTTACAAAATATGCAACCAGAGAGCCGAGAATGCATAGCTAGGTCTTGCCTAGCTAGATTCATAACTAAGCCATTCTAATATCTCTTCAATAAAAGATTCTTGATTTGGAAAATATTCTGGAAAAGCTTGTATGTTTAAAATTTTATTCTGCACCCTTTTGATCCCTAGGTAGTCTAAAAAACTTGAGTATTTATAATTTTTTAGATAACTTAATGATAAATTTTTATTTTTAATACCATTGACTTTCCAATCTTTGTCTATAAGTTTTACAGGATTTAAATGAATGTAAGAAAATAAGTATTTTAAATACCTATCGTTACTTGCGTGTTGCGATTTAAATTTTCCTTCAAAAAGTCCACCTGTTCTCTTATATTTTTTATTATAATACATAACATACGCGGTGGAGATTTTTTGCATAAATTTACTTATATTACCATTATCCCCTTGCGTGATTAATATATGAAAATGATTTGGTATTAGAACATATGCGCCGATGTCTACTAGCATTTTACCCCTATCAATACTAAACAAGTCTTGACCTTTCGATATATTAAAAATTTTAAAATTTTCTTGATTATTGCATGCATACAATAATCCAATAAAGCGTTCATAATCCTGTTTATCGTGAAAAATTTTCTGTTTACTATTCCCACGATTATAAATATGATAATATTCTCCCGAAACAAATGAGACTTTGCGAATTGACATATTTCAATTATATACCAGTGCCTATAGCTAGGCAAGACCTAGCTAGAAGACCTAGCTAGATTCATATTTTTTCACCAAAAACGCAATAGCGCCACCCAAGATGAATCCCCCAAAAATATCCATTGGGAAATGCACACCGGCGATGATGCGAGCCAGACCGATCAGCAGGGCGAAAAATATGAAAATGTAACCGGTTTTTTTATCGTCAAAAAAAAGTGAGACAGCCAAGGCGGAAAAGAAAGCGGCGTGTCCGGATGGAAAAGAAAAACCAGTCTCCGGGAAAAGACTGGAGACGTGAGGTAAGGCTAAAAACGGTCGGGGGAACTGAAATAAAATTTTTAAGATCACGGCTAAAAAATAAGCTAGAAAACTGGAAACAAAGGCGGCTAGTATTTCTTTTTTTTTCTGCAAAAAAACTTGCAGGGAACTTTCGGCCTTGAAAACTTCATGATGAAAAAGCAAAAAGAGTCCAGCCAAAATAACCACCACGTAAGGAAAATAAACAGCCAGAAAAATAACTACCCAATCAAAAATTTGCGCCTGATGCGCCAAATTATAAAAAAAATAAAAAATGCTATTATTCATGTTGATTTAGCGAAATCATGTCGTGCATCGTCCACTTTAGCGCGACTTTTTGCTACTATTAATACATTGTTGAGAAGCATTGCCACGGTCATCGGCCCCACACCCCCAGGAACTGGTGAAACAAAACCTGCGACGTCCCGTACAGACTCTAAATCTACATCCCCTATTATACTACCTAGAGACTCGGAGGTACCCGCATCTATCAGCACTGCTCCCTTTTTAATCATATCACCTTTTATATATTTCCCCTTCCCAATTCCGGAAATTATAACATCCGCCTGTTTTATAAGCTCTTCTTTATTCTCTGTTTTACTACTAACGATAATGGGAGATAAATTCCTGAAACTAAGGAGTGCCGCCATGGGACGGCCTACCAGCTCCCCTTTCCCCAAGACGACTATTTTCTGTTTTGCTAAATCTAGATTAATAGAATCTAATAATGCCATACAGCCGAGTGCAGTCGGAAAACCTATGGAAATTTCACCCTCGTAAAATTTTTTACTCGCAGAAGTTCCTAAAGAATCCACATCAAAGCGTGAATCAATAGCATCGAGCACCGCCCTGCGGTCAAGGTGCGCCGGTAATGGAAGCTGAACGATAATCCCGCACATGTTCTTTACTTTATTTAAAATCTTTATTTCTTTTATCAGTTCATCGGTTGTAATAGATGCCGGAAACTTCGCAGGGTGGAAATGGATACCGACGGTTTCTGCCTTGCGTGCTTTCATTTCGACATATTGCACAGATGCGGGATCATCGCCCACCAAAACATCGCAAAAAACCGGCTGAAAACTCAAAGAAGCTACCCCGTTTTTTACTTCAGATAAAATTTCTTTGCTTAATTTTTTTCCGTCAACTATAGTCATAATTTTATTTATAAAATTTCATATCCCTAAAAATTCATTTTTCATTTCATCGCGATGCGCGGATCGCTGATATCTGCGCATACTCATTAAAATTCCCAAGCCGGCAAATTCAACCAATAGATGCGAACCGCCATAACTCATAAAAGGAAGCGGAATGCCCGTCACCGGCATCAATCCGAGATTCATCCCAATATTCACGAGTATATGACTCATAAAGAAAATAGCAATGCCCATGCCAAAAAGTATTTCAAAATTGGATGCTCCCAATGAAGTAAAATAAAGAATTCTCCAAATCACCAATCCATAAAGCAAAAGAATCAGCAAGGCGCCGAACAGACCCCATTCTTCAGCATAGGCGGCAAAAACAAAGTCGGATTGAGGTTGGGGTAAAAACTTCAGGCGCGACTGGGTGCCGAAACCCAAGCCCTTGCCCCAAACCATCCCCGAGCCCACCGCAATAGTGGACTGGAATGCATTGTAGCCGGAACCATGAATATCGGCCAAGGGATTGACAAAGTTCAGAATGCGAGCTTTTTGATAAGGGGCAAAAACTAAAAACCAGAGGGCGGCCAAAACCGCCAGGCCCGAGATAAAAACCAAAAACAGATGGGTTTTAGAAATCCCGGAAACCAGCACCATCCCCAGCCAAATAAAACCGATAATCATGGCCGAACCAAAATCCGGCTGGAGTAAAACTAAAATCAAGGGCACGAGCGCGTAAAAACCGGATATAAAAATATGTTTGGTGTCTCTGATTTCTACGTGCCGGCGGGAAAAATACTTCGCTAAAATAAGGACTAGAACCAATTTCACCAGATCAACCGGTTGAAAAGAAAATAGCCCAAAATTGAACCAGCTTTTCGCGCCGTGAGCACTATTCCCAAAAACAAAAAGCGCCAAGAGCATCAAACAAGTAAAAAGAAAAATAAATACTAAAACATCCGTGCGTTTCAAAAACCTAAAATCCAGAAAAGAAAAAACGAAAAAAATAATAAAGGCCAGCGAGATCCAAACAACTTGCTTATTAAAAAAATCACCGGTATCTTCCAGCGGGGTAAACGATTTCATTGTCACCAGTCCGGCAGAAATTATCGGCAGGATAAAAAAAATTAAAAGCCAATCTATTTTTTTAAGAGCTTTTTCTGCCATGAGCTTACTTTAGCTTGACCAAAAAAATGTTGAACATCGGAATGATTTCTTCGGCGATCACTTTGCTGGAAAAAGGTTCCGGCCAAGTGAAATTAATATCTTTAACTTCTTCCGGATCCAGGGCATCCAGATAAGTCCGACTGGTGGACACAGCGTTATGTGAAGCATCATACAAAATTGCAATTATATCCACCTCGGGAATAGTAAAAAAAGAGTTGTTTTTGACGGTGGCTGAGAGTCTGGGACTGGAATCTTCGTTTTCTAGTTTTAGACCCGAGACTAAAATTTGAAGTTGGTTGACTTTTTCTTTGGGGACCTGAATCCACTGCGGCATTTGGGTAAATTCAAAAGTAACATAAACCGGAATTGAATTTCCGATATCTATGGCTGGCGCAAAGACGGCAAAGTTTCCGGATGGAGGAATAAAAGTCGTGCCCTCGCGTTTGCCGATATAAATATTATTTGCGTCAGCAAAACGAAAGCGGTAATTTATTTTATTGACAGCAGTGTTCCTATTATGGTTTTCTAAATAAGCGATTGCGTTGTAACGTCCCGGAACAACTTTGAAGGCGCGCGCCCAGAGAACAGAAAGCGCGTCGGTTTGGGCAACGCAGGCTCGAGCGCACGATCCTCCGCAATCCACGCCTGTCTCATTTCCATTCTGCTTTCCGTCGGTGCAAGTCGGTCCATTGCTGACACGAGGATAAATTATTAAAAAGCCGAAGACAAAAATAAAAACAACCAGAACAGCGACATAAAAAATTTGTCTCTTGAAAGCCCAGGTCATAACTGTATTGTATCATCAAAAATTAAAAAACAAAACGCCCTAAAACGACGATGGACCCGGCTTGCTATACGCAACTCGGGTCCGACGACTATCGGAGCGCCGCCTGTCTTTCTAAGCGGCACTTGCGGTGCCGGCGACGCGCTTCGCGCCGCCGCTCTCGGATCTCCTGAGGCGGGAAGAGCCTCAGGACTCCGACCGCGGCCACCGCACAGGCCGCGATTACGAAAAGGTCCCTAATTGTCATGGGGGACCTCCTTTCATCTAGAATTATATCACATAAAATATGCAAATGTCAAGCATGTAAAAACCCCTATAAAATATAGCTTTTTAGCTCCTCAAATACATTGTTCTGGCACCTACCTACTTTCGCCGTTAAGACTATCATCGGCACTAGCGGGCTTAATTGCTCTGTTCGGAATGGGAAGAGATGTGACTCCGCCGTCAAAGTACCAGAACATTATATTCGAGTTTTTATTGTGGAGACAGAGCCTAAAGCACTGTCTAGACAGTGCTTTAGGCTCTGTCTCTTTATTTTTGTGGTTTCCAAATTTCTTAACAGGAATCGAAACATTAGTACTTCTCAGCTGAACCCAGCCCCACTTTTGACACTTAATCAAAATTATCAATGAAAGATAAAGTAAGCATTTACCTTTTGTTAAATAATAAAAACTAAAAATCAAAAGTGGAGCTGGGCTACACACCCCTTGCGGGGTTTACACTTAAAGCCTATCAA
>OBEQ011419175.1_pt1 | contig 16880 bp, 16 predicted proteins | sample 1670901 | NCBI WGS metagenome assembly OBEQ01 (sample SAMEA104232315, study PRJEB22302) | groundwater metagenome | biome: forest; feature: aquifer; material: groundwater | place: USA | collected 2011-08-07 | depth 5.4 m
ACCAATGCCGAGTACCGGCGCGATCTGGTGCGCGTCGTGGTGCGCCGCGCGCTGGAGCATTCTCAGAAATGAGCGGCCTTGCCACCAAAGGTTCTGGGGCAAAGTGGGTCGGCCGCGCCATCCGCCGCTTGGAAGATCCAGCGCTAGTCAAAGGCCAAGGCCACTTCACCGCCGATCTCGCCGCCACCCATTGGGTACGCTTGGTGCGCAGCCCGGTCGCCGCCGGAAAGATCGAAAGCATTTCCAAGCCGAACGGCGCCGTGGTCATCACCGTCGCCGATCTCAAAGGCGTGAAGAAGATCACGCCGATGCTGTACAAGTTCGACTACAAGCCAGTTGGTCAATCGATCCTAGCGGACGGGCAGGTGCGCTTTGTCGGCGAAGCCATCGCGGCCGTGGTCGCGGCGAGCGAGGAGGAAGCGGAGGACATTGCCGATCTGGTCGAGCTTGCAATCAAACAAACGAAGCCGCTTGTCGATGCACGCGCCGCGCTTGAACCGGGCGCGCCGCACATCCACGCTGAGGCGCCCGGCAATGTCATTCTCAAGGGTGAAGTTAAAACTGCCGAATTCGACAAGACCTGGGGCAGCGCCGCCAAGATCGTGAAAATCGATGCGCGCTCGCACCGCCAGAACGCGACGCCGATGGAAGCACGCGCGGCGCATGCGGCTTTTGACGCAACGAGCGGGCGCGTGACGTTGACCTGCACGACCCAGATGCCGCATCTCTTGCGCACAGCCATCGCCGATGTACTGGGCATGCGTGAAACCGATTTGCGCGTGATCGCGCCCGATGTCGGCGGTGGCTTTGGGCAGAAGATGTCGCTGTGCGCCGAATATGTCGTGCTGGTCTGGCTGGCGCTCAAGTTGAGAAGTTCGGTAGCATGGACCGAGGACCGGCGCGAAAACCTGATCGCCTCATTTCACTCGCGTGACCAGTACATCACGCTCGAAGGCGCCTTCGACAAAAATGCCAAGCTGCTCGCGCTGCGCGCCGATATCGTCTCCAATGTTGGCGCCTATTCCTGCTTTCCCACCACTAGCGGCGTTGAGCCATTAATGGCAATGACGGAAATGCCGGGCCCCTACGATGTGCAGCAATACCAGTGCCTGGCGCGCGGCGTGCTTACAAACACTTGCACCATGGCGGCGTATCGCGGCGTGTCGCGGCCAGTCATCACCTTTACGCTCGAACGGCTGATGGACAAAGCGGCGGCGGCTTTCAAGCTCGATCCCGTCGATATCCGCCGCCGCAATCTGATCGACAAGTTTCCCTACACTTCTGCCACGGGCCTCGTTTACGACGAGGCCACCTACAAAGAAACTTTGGAGATGGCGGTGAAGGCCATCAATCTGCCGGCGTTTCGTGCACAACAGAAGCAAGCCCGCGCCAAGGGCTGCTATCTCGGTATCGGCTTTGCGACTTTCTCTGAGCGCACCGGCTATGGCAGCCCCGCCTTTGCCGCCCGCGGTATGGAGATCACGCCCGGCTGGGAGACTGTGCATATCACCGTCGACCCCTCGGGCTATGTCGAGGCGCGCATCGGCTCCTCACCACACGGCCAGGGCCTGCGCACGACGCTGGCGCAGATCATTGCCGACGAAATCGGCGTGCCACCCGAATTCATCAAGGTCATCCACGGCGATACCGATACTGCGCCTTATGGCTGGGGCACTTTCGCCAGCCGTTCGCTGGTAATTTCGGGCGGCGCAACGCTGATTGCGGCCCGCAAGGTGCGCGCCAAGCTGATCAAGATTGCCAGCCACATGCTGGAGGCGGCGGCAGACGATGTTGTGCTGGAAGACGGCCAGGCCAAAGTCACCGGCACCGACCGTTCCGTCACCATCGCCACCATGGCGCGCGAGGCCTACACACAGACTCATCGTTTCAAAGGCGAGATCGAGCCCGGTCTGAGCGAGAGCGGCACCTACGATCCACCTGGCACGTTTTCAAACGCCTGCCATGTCGCGGTGATCGAACTCGATACCGAGACCGGCCATGTTAAAATCAAGCGCTACCTGGTGGCGGAGGATGCCGGCCGCATTATTAATCCAATGATTGCCGATGGCCAGGTGCATGGCGGCATTGCACAAGGCATTGGCAACGCGCTGTTGGAAGAGATCGTCTATGACGAGAGCGGTGGTATCCTCACCGCCAACCTCGCCGATTACATGCCGCCGACCGCGCATGAAATGCCGCCGATCGAGGTGCATCACATCGAGACGCCGAGCACCATGTCGATCACCAAGGCCAAGGGACTGGGCGAAGGCGGCACCATCGGTGCACCGGCGGCGGTTGTGAATGCCATCAACGACGCATTGACGCCGTTTGGCGTCGCGATCGACGAAATTCCGGCGACGCCACAGCGCATTCGCGCGGCGTTGCGCAAAGCCGGAAAAGCAGCATGAGCGATAAGTCCACCATTACGCTCACCATCAACGGCCGCGATCACGCGATCGCTGTTGAGGCGCGCCGCACGCTGGCGGACGCCATTCGCGAGGACTGCGGTCAGACCGGCACCCATATCGGCTGCGAACATGGTATCTGTGGCGCCTGCACCGTGATCGTCGACCGCGAACCGGTGCGATCCTGCCTGATGTTCGCCGTGCAGGCGGCGGGCAAAAAAATCCGCACCGTCGAAGGGCTGGCGAATGGCGACACGCTGCACGTCATGCAACAAGCCTTCATGGATCACCACGGCCTGCAGTGCGGCTTCTGTACGCCGGGATTCCTGATGCTGGCGGTCGGCGTGCTCGAACGCGAACCCGATATCGGCGATGAGGATCTGGTCGACGTGCTGTCGTCCAATCTGTGCCGCTGCACCGGCTACCAGAACATCGTCAAGGCCGTGCGTGCGGCGGCGAAAGCGATGCGTGGGCGATGATCGCGCCGGCGAAATTCGTCGGCCGCTCCGTTCCGCGTCTGGAAGACCGCCCGCTGCTGACCGGCAAAGGCCGCTTCGCCGCCGATATTTCGTTTCCCGGCCAGTGGTGCATGCGCGTGGTGCGCTCGGCCGTAGCGCACGGCAAACTCAGTTCCATCGACGCAGCCGCTGCGCTCGCTCTACCCGGCGTACATGCGGTGTGGACGCATGCCGATGTTGCGCACATTCCACCGATTCCATTCCGCCTCACCGGATTAAAGGCGCTCGAACCCTATCGGCAGCCGGTGCTGGCGAAAGACCGTGTGCGCTATGTCGGGGAGCCGGTTGCGGTGGTGTTTGCCGCCGATCCTTATGTCGCCGAGGACGCCGCCGACCTGGTCGCGCTCGATATCGAGCCGTTGCGCCCGATCATGGACGCGGCCACGCAGCCCGGCGCTTACGACAACAAATTGACCACCGAGCCCGATGTGATCCGCAAGGGTTACGGCGACGTCGACGCAGCTTTCAAGGAGGCGCATGCCGTCGTCTCGCTTGAGCTTTCGGTCGGGCGTCATTCCGGCGTGCCGCTCGAAACGCGCGGTGTGATCGCCCACTATGACGAAGCGCGCGACATCCTGGAAATGCACGGTGCGGCGAAGGTGCCGCATTGGAACCGCGACACGCTGGCGCAAATGCTCAGCCGCAAACGAGATTCCGTTCAATTGTTCGAGGGCCATGTCGGTGGTGGCTTCGGTATTCGCGGTGAAATCTATCCCGAGGATGTTTTGGTTTGCGCCGCCGCGCTAAAATTTCGCAAGCCGATCAAATGGATCGAGGACCGGCGCGAACATCTGATCGCTGCTAATCACTCACGCCAACAACATCATAAAATCCGCGCCGCCATCGACGACCGCGGCTGTATCCTTGCGATCGACGACGAATTTTTCCACGACACCGGCGCCTACATGCGCACACACGCTGCCACCGTGCCCGACCTAACCGCGGCGATGTTGCCGGGGCCTTATCGAGTTCCGGCTTATCGCGCCATCGGTCATATCCGACTCACCAACAAGACGCCCTGTGGTACCTATCGCGCACCGGGCCGCTACGAATCCACCTTCGTCCGCGAGCGCTTGCTGGATGCAATTGCAGCTCAAGTTGGCGTCGATGGTGTTGAAATCCGCCGCCGCAATCTGATTGTGAAAAGCGCGATGCCGTACAAACTAGGCCTCGATACGCTCGGCACGCATATTGTTTATGACTCCGGCGACTACGCCCTTTTGCTCGATAAGGCGCTGCGAGTGGCCGGCTGGCCGGCACTGCGGGACGATTTGAAAAAGCGCCGTGCCGCCGGCGAAAGAGTTGGCGCCGGCGTTGCGATGTTCGTCGAAAAAAGCGGGCTCGGTCCGTTCGATACCGTGCGCGTCGACGTCAAACCCGACGGCGCGGTTGAAGTGATTACTGGCGTCGCCTCCATCGGCCAAGGTGTGGAAACGGCAATCGCGCAAATCTGCGCCGACGCGCTCGGCGTCGAGTACGCCAAGATCAATGTCGTTCACGGCCAGACCGACCGCATCGACAAGGGCATGGGCGCTTTTGCCTCGCGCGTGACGGTGATGTGCGGCGAAGCGACACGGCTCGCAGCCACCAAATTGCGCGCGCAGGTGTTGCGAGCCGCCGCCGAATTAATGCAAGCGGATGTCGACCAACTCGACATCGTCAACGGCGAGATCGTTCGCGCTGGTGGGCTCGGACCATCGATGCCACTGGCCGAGCTCGCGCGTGCGCGTCCAGGCGAATTGAGTGCCGAAGACACCTTCGAGTCCAAGCACATGGTCTACCCTTACGGCGTGCACATTGCCGCCGTGCGCGTCGATACCGAGACTGGCGCCGTCGCCATTGAGCGTTATGTCATCGCTTACGACGTCGGCAAGGCGGTCAATCCCAAGCTGGTGGAAGGCCAGATTGCCGGCGGACTGGCGCAAGGTGTCGGTGGCACGCTGTTCGAGCAGTTCCTCTACGACGAGAACGGCGAGCCACTCTCGGTCACTTTTCCCGACTATCTGATGCCAACCGTGCGTGACGTGCCCGAAGTGTCCATTCTCATTACCGAGGATGCGCCGATCCCGCTCAATCCACTCGGTCTGAAAGGCGCCGGTGAAGGCGGCGTCAATCCTGTCGGTGCCGCGATTGCCTCTGCTATAGACGATGCACTGCAAACTCCGGCTGCCATCACCGAACTGCCGGTCACGCCGCAGCGGCTAAGGGCGATTTGCCAAAAGGGCCGACCAAAGGGAAACATCCATGAGTGAACAAAGTGCGCCGAAGCTGAAGGCGCCGCCAGGGGCCATCGACTGCCATATTCACACCTACGATCACCGTTATCCGACCGCCAAGACCGCCAAGATCCTGCCGCCCGATGCGTCGGTTGAGGACTATCTGGCGACGCGCACCTTGCTTGGAATCGACCGTACCGTGGTGGTGCAGGCCTCCGCCTATGGCAAGGACAACCGCCTGCTGCTCGACACCATGGCCGCGATCGGCCCAAGCGCGCGCGGCATTGCCGTTGTCGATGAAACCGTAACTGACGCCGAGCTCGACCGGCTGACCAAGCTCGGCATTCGCGGCATCCGGTTTTTCATGCTGGCCGGCGCTCCACTGCCGCTGGAGATTCTTGAAACCATGGCGGCGCGAGTAGCCCCATTCGGCTGGACCGTGAATTTTCAGACCGACGGTCGCATGCTGGCCGACCATGAAGCCATGCTGGCGCGGCTGCCGACAACCGTGACCATCGACCATGTTGGAAAATTTCTTGAGCCGGTCGAGCCCGATCATCCCGGCTTCCGCGCACTGCGGCGCCTGATCGACAACGGACGCACCTGGTACAAACTGGCAGCGCCCTATGAAACCTCGAAGCTCGGCCCGCCTTTTTACGACGATGTCGGCAAGCTCGCAAAACTGCTGGTGAAGGCAGCGCCGGAGCGCGGCCTGTGGGCGAGCAATTGGCCGCACCCAATGGCCGCCGAGCGAACGCCGCAGAATGCCTGGATGCTCGACATGCTGCTCGATTGGGTGCCGGACGAAGCGACACGCACCAAGATACTGGTCGACAACCCGGCCAAACTTTATAGGTTCTAATTTTCGCAAATACTCGCTAGCCGAGTTTTTTCAGAAGTTGCGTAACGATCCGCTGCTCTTGCGTCGTTAGCGGCGCGAGCGTCTCGGCGGTGATCTTAGCGGCAACCACCATCGCAGCTTCAGTCACCGCGCGGCCGCGCTCGGTGAGTGCGACCGCACGACGGCGGCGGTCCTTCGGATCGGCAAGCGCCGTAATAAAGCCACGCGCACCCAGGCGATCGACCACGCCTTTGATAGTCGCGGCATCGAGAAAAATGAGCCGGCCGAGATGGCTCTGCGAACAAGGTCCAACCTCGTATAGTTTTGCAAGCGCCGCGAACTGAGTTTGGGTCAACCCCTCGATGATACGGGTGGTGAAAATCGACGTGTGCCGCTGCATCGCCACGCGCATCAGAAAGCCGACCTGCTCGTCGAGCACATAGCGCCCGGCGGGGGCCTGCTCCTTTGCTGGCACCACGATTTTCAGCTTATCGCGCGGCATCGTTGGACCGTTCTCAAGTGTCGCCTTTCACGCCAGCCTGGCATGCGTGCAAATCATGACTGGTAATCCAGGATGGTGAAAGCCCAAAATTCGACTAGCATTTCCTGCTAGCTAGCGCTCATTTTAGCCTTTGGGCCGGTCGCGGAAGCGGTCCATCAGCGCCTTGTCCTGGCCGCCGTCGATTTCAATCATGGTGCCGTTGACCATTTCCATCATCGGTGACGCCAACATGACGACCAATGTAGCCACCTCCTCGACCTCGGCAATCCGGCCCATCGGGATCGAGGCAGGCGCCAGTTTGTCGGCTTGCTCGCGTGGAATCTTCATGTCGCGCGCCATGGCGTCGACCAGGCCGGCCCAGCGTTCGGTGCGCACCGGGCCCGGATTGACCGCAACAAAACTGATATTGTCGCGCCCGTATTGCGCGGCGAGCGAGAGCGTAAGGTTCTGACCCGCGGCATTGGCTGCGCCCGGGCAGATTTCCCAATAGGACGGCTTAACGCCGTCATTGCCAATCAGGTTCACCACGCGGCCGCCCCCTTGTCTGACCATGATTGGCAACACGTAGCGCAGGCACCGCACATAGCCCATGAATTTAAGCTGCAGCCCCTTCTCCCAATCGTCCTCGGTCAGATGCTCGATCACACCCCCGGCGGCCGAGCCGGCATTGTTGACCATGATATCGATACGACCGAGCGCCTCCACCGCCTGCTCGATGAAATTCTTTGCGTCCGATTCTTTGCGCAGGTCGGCTGCGATCGCGACGATCTTGCGCCCGGTGGCCTTCGCGATTTCAGCGGCGGTGGCTTCGAGCGGTCCCTTACGGCGAGCGCAGATCGCGACATCGACGCCTTCTTTCGCCAGTGCGAGCGCGATGCCCTTGCCAATGCCCTCGCTGCCGCCGGTCACTAGCGCGGTTTTGCCGCTGAGTTTAAGGTCCATTGCAATTTCCCCTTTAACCGCCGCGATGCGCCATCCAACGCCCGGCTTCCGAGGTCGCAAACAGTTCGGTAAGCGCCGTATTGAACGCGGCCGGCTCCTCGCTGGTGATGGTGTGGCCGGAGCGCGCGATGACACAGAGCCCAGCCGTCGGCACTGTCCGTTTAAGGAAAACGCTGCCATCGATGCACCATTCGTCCTCATCGCCAACCACGACAAGCAGCGGCGGTTTAAATTTCTTCAAGTCCGCTTGCATGTCCCATAGCGTCGGCCGCTTGGCCTGCAAATGCAGCATGGTGAGCGCATGGCCAGTGGCGGAGTGCTCACTGAGCATTTTCACAAACTCGGCGTAACCGCGCGGGTCCTTGTGCTTGTGGGTTTGGCGCGTCGCGCCATCGGCATAGCGCGGTGCCATTACCGCCATGCCTTCGGCGGCAAAGGCCTTGCCGGTTTCGCGCGACGTCGCACGGCTCTCCTCGACGACCTTCGGATTGGGACTGGAGCCATAGCCGCAACCGGCAGCCACTACCGAAGTGCAGCGCTCGGGGTGGTGAATGCCGACATGCAGTGCGGTCAGAGCACCCATCGAGTGGCCGACCACATGCGCTCTGTCGATCTTGAGCGCGTTCATCAGATCGATGACGTCGTCGCGAACAATGTCCTGGCCGTATTTTGCGCCGTCCTCCGGCACGTCGGAAGGCGGATAGCCACGCTGGCTATAAGTCACGCAGCGGTGCGACCGGGAAAAACGCCGCATTTGCGGCTCCCAGCTCCGGTAATCGCCAGCATATTCGTGCACGAAGACGACGGCCGAACCCTGGCCCGCCTGTTCGTAATACAGCCTGACGCCGTCGCGCGTAGTGATATACGGCATCGCCCCTCACTTACCGAAGGGCAATTATTTGCATGCAAATGAATTGGGGTAAAGCCGAGAATCGTAACTTGGCGGCAACCAGTTAAAGCAGGCCGCGCAATGCCAGATGCGCGCCGAGCGCCAGCAGGCCGAGGAAAAAGCACAGCCGAAAGGTTTCCGGCCGCACGCGGCTGCGCACCATTTGCCCGAGCACCATGCCGATCAACACAACGGCGAGCGCCACCAGCGACGGCCAAATCAGCGTCGTATTAATTTCACCGGCGTGCTGCAATGCTAACGCCAAGGTCACGGTCGAGACCGTGAAGGACAGGCCAAGGGTCTGAACCAGCTTGTCGCGCTCCATCTGTAGACCCTGCATGTAGGGAACGCCGGGCAACGCGAACACGCCGGTCACCACCGTGGTCGCGCCAGTCGCGACACCAACCACAAACCCGAGCCATAGCTCGGAGCGTGGCCGTACTTTGAAATGAATATTGACCAGCCCGAAGCCGGCATAGATCGCCAATGCGATGCCCAACCACATGGTTGCTTGGCTGCCGCCGCTGCGCGGTAGCCACACCGCGCCGGCCCAGGTGCCGATGCAGATGCCGGCAAGCATCGGCCACATCCGTCCGATAAGAGCGACAAGGCCGCCACCGGCCAGCATCTGCCAGATGTTAGTGACCAGCGATGGTACCACCAACACCGCGGCGGCTTGCGCTGGCGTCAGTACCAGGCCGAGCAGACCGACCGCCACGGTCGGCAGCCCCATGCCGATCACGCCCTTGACGAAGCCCGCGAGCAGATAGGCGCCGGCGACGGCGCCGAGGATGGCAATTGAGTCCACCGATGGCCTTTCCTGCAAAGGGGCGGACCATGCTTGAAGTCGCGCGCCACGGCAATGCGTGGGATCGCAAGGCTGAGTTCATGATTCGCGAAGGTGCTGCAAATCCATTGTTCCAGGCGATTGATCGCAGTGAGCGAGATATACGCGGCACATATTTCTTATTTTTTCCTATTTTCTTGTTGCAGCCGATCGAGACGACGGACATGCCGTAAGTCGCCGCATCGAAGGAATAAAATCAACTCCAGCGCCCGCTGCCGGGGAAGCTATTTGCACGCCTCTATCGACAGATAGCAAAATTCGCCTGCGCCGTGACCGCAGGCCATCCGCGTGTTATTGCCGGTGAAAATGCCTATAATGCCGCCAACCGCGCCGGCTGAAACCGGCCACTAATAAACGACGAGGAGAGAGCCATGGACAAAGCCGTCCGCCAGATCAGCGCCGAGGACATCAATCCGCGCCATAATTGGGGCCGCGCGCTGCCGTCGCTCGGCATCATGGGCGTCGATTTTGAGGAGCGCGTCGACTACCGCCGTTTGCACCGCTACCGGCTCGGCCGCGCCAAGCAGGCGCTAGAGAGGTCCGAACTCGGCGCCCTCTTGGTGTTCGACGTCAACAACATCCGCTACCTGACCTCGACCAAGATCGGTGAGTGGGAGCGTGACAAGCTGGCGCGCTGGGCGCTGCTGACTCGCACGGGCGAACCGATTTTGTGGGACTTCGGCTCGGCCGCCGTGCACCACAAGCTCTATGCGCCTTGGCTGGCGCCGGAAAACTGCAAGGCCGGTCTGATCGGCTTGCGCGGTACCGTGCAGCCCTCGTTCGGCCTGATGAAACGCCATGCCGAAGAGATCGCCTCGCTGCTGAAGGACGCCGGCGTCGCCGACATGCCGATCGGCGTCGATATCATCGAGCCGCCGATGATGTTCGAACTGCAAAAGGCTGGCGTCAAAGTGTTGGACGGCCAGCAGGTCATGCTGGAGGCGCGCGAAATTAAGTCGCAGGACGAGATCGCGCTGTTGAACCGCGCCGCGGCCATGGTCGATGGCGCCTATCACATGGTCAACGAGGAGCTCAAACCCGGTGTACGCGAGAACGACATTGTCGCCATGGTCAACGAGTTCCTTTATCGCCACGGCTCCGACGACGTCGAGGCGGTCAACGCCGTTTCCGGCGAGCGCTGCAATCCGCATCCGCATAATTTCACTGACCGTCTGATCCGGCCCGGCGACCAGGCTTTCTTCGACATTTTGCAAGCGTTCATGGGCTACCGCACCTGCTACTACCGCACCTTCAATGTTGGCCGCGCCACGCCGGCGCAGCACGACGCCTACAAGAAGGCGCGGGAATGGCTCGACAATGCGATGGCGCGCATCAAGCCGGGCGCTTCGACCAAGCACATCGCCGAAGCATTTCCGACCGCGCAGGAATTCGGCTTCCCCGACGAAATGTCGTGCTTCGGGCTGCAATTCGCGCACGGCCTCGGCCTTGCACTACACGAGCGGCCGATCATTTCACGCGTCGTCTCGATGGATCATCCGACCGAGATTAAGGAAGGCATGGTGTTTGCGATCGAGACCTATTGCCCGGCGACCGACGGTTACTCCGGCGCGCGCATCGAGGAAGAAGTGGTGGTCACCGATAAGGGTTGCCGCGTGATCTCGCTGTTCCCGGCGGAAGAGCTGCCGATCGCCAATCGATATTGAGTTTGACGTTGGCGCGCGCGCATCCGCGCCTTCATCATCTGGAGTGTAACGACGCTCGTCATCACGCTGCTGGTCATGATGTATGGCTATGCCGATCAGGCCCCTAGCTGGCTGCGCGAATTTGTGTTCAAGCTGGACGGTTCATTCGGCTTTCCGGTACTGGCGCTGATCAAGGCGATTGCAAGCTAGAATTAGCCCGCGCTTTTTGCCTCAATATCCTTCTGCGCCAGCATCGCCGCCGGTAGCGCGACGCTCATGGAATCGACCATCGAGGTCGGCATCAGGATGGTGGTGCCGCGCTCCTTGGTGATTTCATAAATGATATTCATGGCACGCAGATGGAGCGCCGCCGGCTCGCCGGCATAGGTCCTTGCCGCTTCGACGAATTTGGCCGCGATCGCGGCTTCCGCCGAGCCCAGGATCACGCGCGCTTCCTTCTCGCGCTCGGCTTGCGCCTGGCGCGACATGGCGTCCTGCAAGGCGACTGGAATCGCGACGTCCCTGATCTCGACCGAATTGACCGAAATGCCCCAGTCGGCGGTCTTGCGCGCGATCTCGGTGCGCAACACCTCGTCGGCGGCCTTGCGCTCGGACAAAAGCGCCGACAACAGCGAGGAGCCGATCATTTCGCGCAACGACGTCTGCGCCACCCGGTCGATGGCCTGTCGGTAATCGGTGATGTTGAGCGCGGCGCGCTGTGCGTCATGCACGTGCCAGAAGATGACGGCATCGACATTAACCGGCACGGTATCGCGGGTGAGCGCCTGTTCGGCGTTGAACTGCGTGGTCTGGATGCGCTCATCGATCACTGCGGTGACGGCGTCGAAGATTGGGATCATCATGAACAGCCCCGGCCCCTTCACGCTCGATAACCTGCCCGCGCGCAAGATCACGAAGCGCTCCCAGTTGTTCGCCATTTTGAGCGAAAAGAAGGTGAGTATGGCAAGCGCGGCGAAGCCAAGCGCCGGCAGCAGCATTTGGGCAAGGAACAACACCGCCGCGACGCCGGCGAATATGACAGTAATCAGCAGGGTAATTGGATTCATGATGCGGCCTCCTTGTTTGAAAGGTACGGTGCGACCGGGAACTGGCGTTGGCGCCTTATCTAAAGATAGTGTCTCGGAAGATGGAGGCGAGACCCGTAGCGGTCGATAGCAGTAGCAGGTCGCACGACTTCGTGCCCGCTCTTTGCTAGCAATCGATTGACGACGGGTGCCATGGCCGACAGCGTGTCAAGGCGCAGTACGGGTGGCATACCTATCCGCCGCCGCTCGCCGATCTCGACAGCAATGCTGTCCGCAACCGGACGGAACGGAGCGACCCAAAATTCCTTGCCGCTCATTTTTTTGGCCGGACGACAAGCCGCGCACCTCGCTTACAACAATCCCGCCTGTTCGGTCCCTGGCATCGATCGCTCGGAAGCAAATCTCGCACACAAAAGCGGGTTGGCCGATAAGTATGAGCTGAAAAACTCGCCGAACCGTCCAATCTCACTGAACGGCGCGCCTTGGCGGGCGATTTCTTTTGCGCCATATGGCGCCTTGGTCACACGTCTTTCCAGACCGGCCGAACGGCGGTATTGCGTCAGATTAGATCACCCGGTGCAGGCAGCGGGTTACACACGCGCTCCCGCCTTCTCGCGCAAATGCGGAAACCGCTCGGTCAACAGCGAGCCGTGATAATAGGTCGGCACGAAAGCCGGCTGCTTGCGAATATTGTCGAACCAGGTCTGCACCCGCGGCAGGTCCTGCCAATCCGGCATGCCGAGATCGTCCATACGCACCAACGCCGGCATCGCCGCCACGTCGGCGAGGCTGATGTCCTTGCCGAGCAGCCACGGACCGCCGCTGTTTTCAATTTCACTGTCCATACGCTCGTACGAGCGGCGCAGGCGGGCGAGCGCGGCATCCATTTCTGCCTTGGGAAATCCGGTCTGGCCCATGGTCAGCATGAATTCCTTGCGCAGCGGCTTCGACTCCGCCATCGCGACAAAGGCTTCGCGGCTCATGGCCTGAAACTTGGGCAGGAAGGCGAGATTGAACGTCGGCACGCGCACCGAAGCCGCCGGCATCTCATCCATGAAATGCATCAGCGCCCGCATACGGGCGCGCTTGACCGGATCCTCCGGCGTGAAGCTGTTGTCGATCTCGACTTCGTCGAGATATTCGGTGATGACGGTCGAGTCGGTGACGATGGCGCCGTCATGGTCGAGCGTCGGCACCACGCCATTTGGATTCAGCTTAAGGTAGTCGGGTTTGAGCTGGTCGCCTTCCAAGAGATTGAGCTTCACCTCCTCAAAGGGAAGTTTTTTCGTATTAAGTACGAAGCGCACCCGCTGGCTGCAGGTCGATTGCGGCGCGTTGTAGAGCTTGTAGGCCATCCCGGTCTCCCATTTCCATCTGGCGCGGACGATGCGTCGGCAGCATCACCCAACTCGGTATCTTAATTTACAGCCTATTTACTTGTGAACGGCCAGCGCGACCGGTTCACTTACAATTGTGCGCAGCCGCTCCTTCCCTTCCTTGGGGTTCAGACAGCGGCACGAATCCTCCACCCTTGCACACAGGGCCCCGTATGGGGCCCTTTTTTTAAATGCGCGCATCCGCAAGCGCATGCGCGATGCCCCGCAAGGGGCTTTTTTTAAATGCGCGCATCCGCAATGCCCCGTATGGGGCCCTCTTTTTGAATGCGCGCATCCGCAAGCGGATGCGCGATGCCCCGCAAGGAGCCCTTTTTGGGCACGGCGGCCAAGCGCTATTCCAATCCAGTCGGGACGTTCTTGTTTTCCGGTGTCAGCTTCATGCCGGCGGCGAGCGCCATGGTCTCAGCTAGCGCGGCAAAGTCCTTTTGCAAATACTCATCCGGATTCTTTTGCAACGTCGCTGCGCCGAAGTGCCCTTGCAGCACTTCGCGCGTCGCCGCCGTCACCGGCATCGGCACGTCCATCTCGCGACCGAGCGCGAGGCCGAGGTCGAGATCCTTGCGCAGCAGCTCCGGCGTAAAGGTCGTGGTCCAGTCAAGATTGACGAGCGCCGGCGACTTGTACTTGGTAAACATCGAGCCCATGACGCCATTGTTGAGGAAGGCGAGGAAGGCGTGGCGCGGCACGCCCATCTTGTTCACCAGCAATGTGATTTCGATCAGATTCTCGATCACCACACCAAGCATGACGTTGTGCGCGATCTTGCAGACACGCGCCAGCTCGCCGTCGCCGACATAGGAAACGCCCTGCGGCGCCACCACTTCCATCAATGGCGTGATGGCTTTGCAGGCGGCTTCCGGACCCGACAACACCGATGACAGCCGACCGGCCTTGATCACTTTGGCGTTGCCAGATACCGGCGCGGTTACATAGTCGGCGCCGCGCGCCGTCAATCGCTTGCGGATGTCGGCAGACTCTTCGACCGAGATAGTCGAACAATCGACGACGACACCCGGTACTTTGCCGCCGCCAGAAAGCACGCCGTCCTTGCCGAAATAGACCTGCTCCAGATCCTTGCCAGTTGAAACGATGGAGAACACGACATCGCAAGCGGCCAACTCGGAAAGCTTGTCAACGATCTTGCCGCCCTTGGCCGCGAGCGGTTCAGCCTTGGCGCGGGTCCGGTTCCAAATCGTCACGTCGTGGCCGGCCTTGAGCAGACGTTCCACCATCGGCGCGCCCATACGGCCCGTCCCGATCCAGCCGATTTTTTGTGTGTTCTTCGACATCACGAAACTCTCCTCGTTACGACTGTTCCACAATAGCCGCGGCTGCCGCGCGCTTTAGCCGTTCTGACGCCAAATCGCCAGTGGGCTGATGGCGAGGCGGCCATATGGCAATGCGGAGCTTGTGGTTTTCTTTCAAAGAGCATTATCCTGTTTGCAATACCGGTCACAAGACCGGGTCAATGGCCCGCTGCAAGAGGCCAGAAAAAGACGATGGGACGGAGCGCCAGTACCGATGCAGGAAGCGGTCACCACCATTTCCGTGGCGAAGTCGTCCAGCCGTTCGCTCGGCACCAATGAGCGCTGGCGTATTGTCGCGCGCAATATTTTTCCGTTCATTGTGGTCGGCACGATTTGGCAGATCGTCGCCATGGCCGGTGTATTTCCGCCGCGTCTGTTTCCGACAATCGAGGCGATAGTGCTGTCGTTCTACGATCTAACAGCCGCCGGCATTCTGCCGCACCACGCCATTGAAACGGTGATCCGCCTGCTCTCGGGCTTTGCGCTCGCCGGCATATTCGGCGTCAGCATCGGCATACTGATGGGCCGTTCACGTCTGGCCGAGGATATTTTTCTCCCGCTGGTCAGCATCTGCGCGCCGATTCCGGGCCTCGCTTACACGCCACTGTTTCTGCTGTGGTTCGGTCTCGGCAATTTCTCGGCGATCCTGCTGGTCGGTTTTGTCTCGGCGTTCCCAATCATCTTCAACAGTTGGACCGGCGTGAAGGCTGTAAAGGAAATCTGGGTGCGCTCGGCACAATCGATGGGAGCCGATGACCGGCGGCTGTTCAGCCATGTGATCCTGCCGGGCGCGCTGCCTTACATTCTCACCGGCCTGAGACTCGGCTTTGCGCAAGCATGGCGAATTCTGGTAGCGGTTGAGATGCTGGCCGCCGTGCCCTGGGGGCTTGGCTGGCTGATCTTTGGCGCCCGTGAATTTCTCAACACCGATGCCATGCTGGCCGGCATCGCCGTGATCGCGATTATCGGTCTCGCGCTGGAAAAGTTTGTATTCCAGAAAATCGAGAATTACACCGTCGTGCGCTGGGGCATGGTGACAGCGTGACCGAACAAGGTAAGAGCCGACGCTCGCTGATCCGCGCCGCCATCGTGCTAGCGATTGCCGCATGCATCTACGAAGCGGCAGCGCGCAGCGGCTATTTCGCGCCGGCACTGACGCCGAAGATCGCGACCGTGTTGCAAACTTTGTTCGCGACCATCGCCGACGGCAGCATGATCGAACACGCCGCCTTCACGCTATACCGGGTGATGTTTGGCTTTTCACTCGCCGTCGTGGCCGGCCTGCCGCTCGGCATTCTGATGGCGCGCTTTGCCGCGATCGAGGGCTTCTTTCTGCCGTTGGTGAGCGCGCTGATGCCAATCCCATCCTTCGCGCTGGTGCCGCTGTTCATGCTGTGGTTTGGCATCGGCAATACCACCACCGTGCTGATTGTCTTCTACGCCGCCACATTCCCGATGCTGTTCAATACTTGGTCGGGTGTGCGTTCGGTCAATCCGCTGTGGCTGCGCGCGGCAGGCGCCATGGGCGCCGACGAGAACAGCCTATTCTGGAAAGTAATTATTCCCGGCGCCTCGCCCTTCATCATCACCGGCATGCGGCAAGCGTTTTTGCGCTCGTGGATCGCAGTGGTAGGCGCCGAGATGATCGCGGCCTCCGACTGGGGGCTTGGTTGGGTGATCTTCGACGCCAAGGAATTCCTCAACACTGATATCATGCTAGCCGCACTGATCGTGATCGGCGGCATCGGCTTCGTGTTCGAGCGGCTGGTGTTCGGTTCACTGGAGCGCGCCACGGTGCAGCGCTGGGGCATGACACGCGTGGCCAAAGGCTGACAATTGGGAATTGATAAGACGGTATGTAGAGAATGGTCCCGATCGAAATCGACAACGTGACGCTGGAATATGACACACCGGCCGGCAAGGTGACCGGCGTCAAGGACGTTAGCTTTGGCATCGGCGCCTCCGAATTCCTCTGTATCGTCGGGCCATCCGGCTGCGGGAAATCGACGCTGCTTAATGTCATTGCCGGCTTCCTGACGCCGGCCGAAGGCGAGATCCGCATCGCCGGAAAGATCGTGACCGGCCACGGCATGGACCGCGGCGTGGTGTTTCAGGATTTCGCCCAGCTGTTCCCATGGCGCACAGCGCTCGGCAATGTTTCGTTCGGGTTGGAAATGAAGGGGATTCCCAAGGCGGAGCGTGATACCATTGCACGCGAACAGTTGCGTCTGGTGAAACTGGAAAAGTTCGTCGACGCGTTTCCGCATCACCTTTCGGGCGGCATGCAGCAGCGCGTCGCCATCGCGCGTGCGCTCGCCTATAATCCG
>OBEQ011600154.1_pt1 | contig 16879 bp, 17 predicted proteins | sample 1670901 | NCBI WGS metagenome assembly OBEQ01 (sample SAMEA104232315, study PRJEB22302) | groundwater metagenome | biome: forest; feature: aquifer; material: groundwater | place: USA | collected 2011-08-07 | depth 5.4 m
TACATAATACTTGATACTTACGCGGCTTTTTCCCTGCGCCTATCTTTATAAAAATTATAAAGCAACAACATCGCTACCAAGACAAGAGCCGCGGTCTTCCAATCCAAAACCTTTGACCACCAATACTTTGGCTTGAGTTCTATGTTTAAATGCACTCCCCCGCCTTCATCTACTATAAACTCATCGCCTTTGTAACTTAGATAGTCTGGCGCTTCTACCTTTAGATAATATTTCCCGCCCGGAACTAAGAAGGAATAACTGCCGCGCACATCTGTAAACTGTGGATTGCTTTGTTGGAAATCTTTCGCCGGCCACTCTTCGTATTTTTTACTAAGGGTATTAAAATGATAAAGTGTTACTGACGCGTCGGGAATGCGTAATTCTTTCTCGCCTATTTTTTCAAACACATATCCTTCCGGATCTACCACTGTAATTAACCTAATTTGTTTTGCGCCCAGTTCCGGATCTACATAATCTATAACTGTGATGATTTCGTATTCTCCGGTTGGAATTGGTGATTCAATATCGGCCGTAAAAATCCCGTCACCATCTGGGTCAGTGTACTCAAATTCCAATAATACTAATCTTTCTTCGATTTCTATCGGCTGTTCCTGAGTATAAGCAAAGGCCGGTTCCGCGAAAAACAAAGAATTTATCAAACTAGCCAGAGGCATCTCTACCCTTGCTTGTGGTTTTTTTGATCTAAATACCAGATACCCTCTGACACGCTTGGCCGGACTGTCCGGCCTAACTGTGAGCTGTAAAGTTTTGCCAGAAACGGTAGCAATTTTTTGTTCGGGACGATTTTTAGCCGTTAACGACAGGGCTATTTTGAAATCGACCAATTGGCCGGCAGCGCGCGCGAATACCACATCGGTTGGTATGTTATTTTTAAGATTTTGAGGTAATTCACCCAAAGGAATAGCTGTCTCTGGGCCAAATTTCCCGGGTTGTACTTGAGGATTATTAAAGGTGGCAGCTTGAGTTAAACCAGGCAGATACATCTGCACGGATCTTAATTTATCCAAATCCGTCAAGCGTTTAACACCCACTTTTTCTAAAATACCACGCACTTGCGGGAACTTTTTTTCTAAAGCCAAAAATTCTTTTGGCAGCGGCGCGAACACAAATCTGTTGATTGGCACCGGATCCAGGTAATTCCACGCTCCCCTAAAAGACAACGGCTTTTGTTTGGACACAAAACGCTCAACCGGAATTTTTGCTATCTACGGCGATCTAAACCAGCTTGGAATCCAAAGCTGGAGTTCGGAATATAATTTAGCAAACCTACTAGGAATTAATTTAAACGGAAATAATTTAAATAAATTTTTTCCAATAATAGTTGCGACTTTGTCTACTATACTTCCGATTATTGTAGAAGTCGGGTGAGGGGCTGGGGGTGGAAAAATGGGCGGCGGGGTAACGACAGCGGTTGGTGAATAAAAAATAGAATTTGAAATTAAACCACTGCATGTACCCCATTGATTACAAAATTTTGCATAAATTGTTTTCCAACCCGTGCCCGGACTTAAAACAAAAGGGATGCTTATTTCTGTGGAAGTCGGACTAAAATTTACTCTGGTGGCATTATTTGTAAACAAAGAATCCTCTGCAACCCAGGCATAAGTGGTATCAGCGCTCCCGTGAAGGGTAATAATTATGGTGGTTGTATTGGTTTGCGTTGCGCCATTATTTAAAACAATAAAATAAGGCGGTGCGGGTGGAGAGGAAGATCCGGGAGGCAAAGGAGTGCCGCCACCAGAGACAACCCGCGCGCTAGCCGGACGCCAATCGGTTTGGATTAAACAATTTGTGCAGGCAAAATTTATGGCTCCGGTATTGTCTCCGTTGGCTGTGCCGGCAAAAAAACCGGTGGCGCTGATAGTAACACCGGTAAAATCTATCCAACCAATATTTTCTCCCCAAGCGCTTCCCGACAAGACGCCTTCAGCGTTATTTTTAACTCCACTGGTGGATGGGTTTAATTTTATCCAACCGTAATTCTGACTCCAAGCATAGCCAGTTAGTTCGGTGTCGGTAATATGTACATTGCCGTTGGTGGCAAGAAAATTTATCCAACCAATTTTTGTGCTCCAGACATTTCCGGAAAGACTGGAGCTAATTGTACCGTTCGTTGTAGACGCAAAAACAGGCTTCACTAAAAAAAGTGTTGCCAGCGTTAACAGTAAAAACATTCGTATTTTTCCTCCTGAAACCATAAAAATAGTTCAGACTCGGACTCCCCTTTTTTTAGGAGAATAACAATATAATTGTACCACATTTCAAAACGAATGACCCTGTGGACACATTTGTTTTTGAAACTAAACGCTTTTGACAAAACAATTACGACAAACGGCCTGATAAGTAAAAGTGCCGTCTTCCGGTATAACCGGCGGCATACCACCTGTGAGCGGCTCTCCTTGATTAAAAACTTGAGAGTAAACCGCGGTTGGCTTGCGGCACTTTTCACAGACCGCGCGCTTGTACTTAACATCTTTTGGGCCAAGTTCTAAAAGTTTTTTTATCACATCAAACATTTCACCGCGGTAATCCATATCCAAACCACTACCGATTACACGCACGCCTCTGTCTAGTAATTTAGCGATAACTTCCACATCTGAAGGTAAAAACATATGCAATTCGTCAATACCAATGACCTGATATTCCTTATCCAGAGCATCGGCCAAAGAGGATACAACCTTTGCTTCAATTACCGCCCCGTTGCGGGAATGAATATTTCCATCGCGCACATGCCGCGCGGATTGATAAATAACATGAGGAATATCGGTGTATTTTAACGGAGCAAAGTGACTTATTAAATCAAATGACTTTCCGCTCTTCATCGGTCCGAGAATTAAAGTAAGATCCATAACAATATAATAAATGAAAAAACCAGCGATATTATATCACATATAAATTTGTTTACAATCAAATGTATCCGCCAAAGGCGGATTGTTAGCCAGACGTCCGCCTAGGCGGATCGTCGCTAACAAAAAGAGTCGCCCGGTTAAGAGCGGCTCGAACAAACCTAGTTTGCTAAAAATCAAATTTTTCTTCCGACCACAAGCTTAAGGCCCCATGAGTATCTTTCCTCCTTAAAAATACCCCAATCAAGACCTAGCGACGCGCACAGTTTTTTCCGGCACCATTTCAATCCCGGGGTGAGATAAATAAAGTTGGTGGAATATTCAAACTCTCTATTTACCTTGTCGGCATCGTAATACAAAGCTTCCAGGAACCTTTTACCTTCACTATCCAGCTTCACTTTCACGCTCCCGTGAAATCTTTGCCACAATACGGCAAAAGTAATAGAAAGGTTTTTATAAAGCGGAAATTTGGCTTCCAAACCCGCCTCCAAGATGTCCAACTCTCCGTTGCTGGTCAAATGCTCGGCGGCAATATCCCGGACATCAAACCAACCGCTGCCAAAATCTACCTGCAAGCTATCCACATGAAACCTACTGCTGTGAGTCTGCTCCAACCCCAACAGTAGGCCCAGCTTAACCGGATACAGGTCAAAAAGAAGTTTCAACCACCCCTTAAAACCCATTTCCGCATAAGAAGCAGAGCCCTTGAGATTGTCTTCTTCGTGACGGAGAAGAAATCTACCGAGGTAGGATTCCAGTCCTGCGGCAAAGCCAAACCGACTTCTGTGATTACCGTAATTGCAAGTCACACCTGTCCCCATACCTTCTCTAGTCAGATGGTCATTACCATCCGAAGGGCTAAACTCACCGATCATATAACTCCCGGCGAGATACAGACCGCAAGAAGAAAATCCCGTCCGAGGGTGAGTTTTGGGCTCCACAACGGACTTTTTGGGCTTCTCGGTCTTTTTCAAAGGCACTGTTTCGGAGTTTACCTTCTTATGTTTACACACCTTTTGAGCAAAAGCAGGCGCCGCCGCGCTAATGATCAAGATGACAAACAAAGACATCAAGCCGCGATTTTTCATGGGTACTTCTCTCCTGCTGTTAAGTTTAAACAGGTATCCAATTTGTGTCAAACGAACAAACAAAGATAATAAAAAAGATAATTAAATAATTAAAAAATGATTAAGAAAATTTCCTAATCATCGTTTTCCCAATTTCCTAATCATTTTTTTAATTCCATCCCCTGTCCTTCATCGCCTGGGCCACCCTTTCGACGGCCAAAATATAAGCGGAAGTTCTAATATCACATTTGTACTTTTCTTTTCTAACCCAAACATCATTAAAAGCGGAAACCATTAAGGCTTTAAGTTTTTCCAAAACATCTTCCTCTGTCCAATAATATAAATTCGCATTTTGCACTTGTTCAAAATAACTTACCACTACTCCGCCGGCATTGGCCAAAATATCCGGCACAATTTCTATTTTATTTTTTACCAGAATAATATCAGCTTCGGGAGTGATAGGGCCGTTGGCTAATTCTATAATGAGAGGCGCTTTTATTTTACCGGCATTATCCGCCGTAATGGAATTTTCTAAAGCTGCCAAAACTAAGATGTCGGCTTCATGTTCCAAAATATCTGTTTTTAATTTTTTGCCGCCTTTAAAAGTTACCACTGAACTTTTATTTTTTTTATGTTCTAAAAGATTTTTTATATTTAAACCTCTGGAATTATAGGTAGCACCTTTAGAATCGCTGACCGCAATAATTGTATAACCATTTTCATTTAAAATTTCGGCCATATTTGCACCAGCATTGCCGAAACCCTGCACGACCACCTTCTTACTTCGCAGTTTTATTTTTTTCACGGCTTCATTAAGCGCATAAAATCCGCCCTGAGCAGTAGAATACCCTCGGGCTTTTGATCCGCCAATACTAAGCGGCTTGCCGGTAATTACTCCCGGCGCATGATGCCCAACTAATTTTTCGTATTCATCCAGCATCCAGCCCATTGTGCGGGGATCGGTATAAACATCCGGAGCCGGCACATCAATTTCGGGACCTAAAAATTTGTATATGGCTTGGATATACCCTCGGGAAAGTTTTTCCAATTCACGAACACTTAATTCTTTTGGATTTACTATCACACCACCCTTGCCGCCACCAAGCGGAATATCCACCACCGCTGTTTTCCAAGTCATCCACATGCTTAACGCTCTAACTTCGGATTCATTTACTCCAGGGTGAAATCTGATACCACCTTTGTATGGGCCGCGAGCGTTATTAAACTGCGAACGAAAACCTTTGAATACTTTAATAAGTCCGTTGTCCATACGGACCGGAATAGAAACTTCCAAAAATTTTTGTGGAGACTGAAGCTGCGCCGAGATGTTTTTATCTATGCTGATAAATTTTTTCACCTTTTCCAGTTGTTTGAGCGCGCTAGAAAATGGATCCAAATTTTGCATAAAATTTAACGAGGTTTTGTGTATTAAGAAATTCCTAAATCTTCTTGGCCAAATTCAGCGTCAATCTTATCTCCTGTTCCCGCGCTTTCCGTTTCTTCTCCGCTCACCAAAGCTTCTTCAAGCTTTCCTCCTCGGCCTGGTTTTTTTACATTATTTTTTGCCATTTCTTCAAGATACGCTTTAAACGCAGAGGTTGTTTCTGGCATATACTTATATAGAAATTAAAGTTAAGAAAATTATACCCCCATTATACGTTAAACTAACACCCTTGTCAACCAGACCTTCGCCAAGGCTTCGGCGTGGCAAGCCTGTGGATTACTGATAGAACTGGGCGTATTTTTGCCTGAATTTTGCCAATTTGGGAGCAATAACAGCCTGACAATAAGCTTGGTCGGGATTTTTGGCAAAATAATGCTGGTGATACTCCTCTGCCGGATAAAACTCTTTGAGAGGGTAAAGCTCAGTGACAATTGGCTGATCATACAACCTTTCTTCGGCCAGGTCTTTCATAATTTTTTCCGCGATATCGTATTGTTCTTTGGTATTATAAAAAATAACCGAACGATACTGCGTACCCACGTCGTTTCCTTGGCGGTCTGGAGTGGTGGGATTGTGAATCAAAAAGAAAATATGCAAAATATCGTCTAGAGTTATTATAGATGAATCATAAGAAATTTGTACCACCTCCGCGTGTCCGGTGCCTCCTCCGCTTACTTCTTCGTAAGAAGGATTTTTTGTTTTGCCGCCGGCATAACCGGAAACTACGGATTTGATTCCTTTGGTATGAGAATAAGTGGCTTCCAAACACCAGAAGCACCCCCCACCCAAAACTATTGTTTCTAAATTTTGCATAAAAAATATTTACTACTTGATAATACTATACTTACTAACATATTACAATTAAAAACGACCGCCTTTTGAGCAATCGTTTTCAATTTTTTTAGTATCGTCTGCGGAAGTTTTTGTTTCCTCCGGATGATTGTCCGCCAGAGCGGTTTTTGTTGCCTTGATAACCACCTCTACTACCACCACTTCGTCCTCCACCTTGATATCCGGAAGTTTCTTCATAGTGTTCGGCAACATTTACCCGGCGTGGCGGCAAGACCGGTAATGGTCGCACAGGAATAGTTTTTTTGATTAATTTTTCAATATGTCTGATGTCTACCCACTCTTGCGATGTGGCAAAAGAAATGGCTTTACCAAAACTTTGCGCGCGGCCGGTACGGCCAATACGGTGGACGTAATCTTCGGTGTTGTCCGGTAAATCATAGTTAATTACCAAAGAAATTCCGGTAACATCTATACCACGGGAAGCAATATCGGTAGCCACCAGCACACGGTGTTTTCCTGTTTTAAATCCTTCCAAAGCCATTTTGCGTTGGGATAAAGATTTGTTGGAATGAATTTCGGAAGCGGTGTGGCCCATAGCGCGCACGCCGTTGGCAATTCTTTTTGCGCCATGTTTAGTACGGGAAAAAAGCAGAACAGATCCTTTGTTGTCTTCCAATACTTTTTCCAAAAGCTGCATTTTAGCATCTTTGTTTACGATAAATATTTCTTGTTCCACATTTTTTGCGGAAGTGCCGGCCGGAGCCACTTCTATACGAAGCGGTGTCTTCATAAAACGAGTCGCTATATCGGAAATAGCTTGCGGCATGGTGGCCGAAAACATTAAAGTTTGTCGTTCGCGGGAAATCATTCCCAAAATCTGTTTAATTTGCGGCATAAAACCAATATCAAACATGCGGTCGGCTTCATCCAGCACCACAATCTTCATGTTGGTGAAATTAAGGTTTTTTTGGTCCACGTGATCCATTAATCTACCCGGAGTAGAAACTATAATATGCGGACCGCGGCGTAACATTTGTTTTTGCTGATACCCGGAAGCGCCACCGATAAGCACGGCGGTTCTTAACCCCAATGGGCGGCCGATGGTCTGCAACACCTGGTCTACCTGAAGCGCCAACTCACGTGTAGGCAACAAGATTAAACCCTGAGCATTGCCGGTCATCTGAGATAAAATCTGAATCATTGGGATACCAAAAGCCAGAGTTTTGCCGGTGCCGGTTTGAGCAATTCCTACGATATCTTTACCCTGTAAAGCTTGTGGGATGCACTGGTGCTGAATAGGTGTAGGGACAACAAATTTCAACCGTTCCAGGTTGTCCAATAGTTTTGGCGCGATGCCAAGCTCGCTAAAACGAGCCTGTGGCTGTACATTCTGTGTCATAAATTATGTTTTAGTGACCCGATTCCTCCGATAAGGTCACATTATGACACAAAAGAAGTTCGAGCCTGCCTGCCGATAGGCAGGTCTATAGCCGCTCTTAATTGAGGGCTAGTTGTTAAGAACCCCGAGTATAGCAGAGAACAGCCATTTTGTCAATGGCTTGGCTTAGGCCGAGGCCTTTTTATAGGCTTCTCTTTCGCTAAGACGGCTCATCCAAGCCATAACATTTGGGTATGAAGATAAATCAAAATCAACAAAAGTAGCCAGTCGCACCACCGACATAACGGTAATATCGGCCAAAGTAAACTTGCCCAAAGCCACATATTCTTTATCAGCCAGATGGGCTTCCAACACAGCCAAATAATGAGGTATCCCCTGTTCGCGAGAAGCGGTAATAACTTCGTTGTCCGGTGTTTTTCTATATTTTTGTAATATTAGCGGCAAGAATTCCGCAGACACATCGGTGAGCGCCCAAAAATTCCACTTGTTCACTTCGGCATGTTCCTGCAAAGTAGTTCCTACAAACTGCATGGCCTGTTCTTTTTCCATTAAATAATAATTTATGGCCATTGATTCCCACAAAACAAAATCACCGTCCATCATTGTCGGCACTTTGCCGTTTGGATTAAGTTTTAAATATTCCGGAGATTTATTTTCTCCTTTGGCAAAATCTACCAAAACTGTTTCGTAAGGAAGTCCTAATTCTTCCAAAAACCAATAACAACGAAAGCCTGTGGATCGATTGGAGCCGTAAATCTTGATCATACATTTTTAATTTGTTATTTAATTACAATATTACGTTTGGCCATAATCTGCATAAGCACAAAAAATACGCTGGAAAAACCCAGAATAATAGCCAGAGAGAAAAGCGGGTTAAAATCGGAATAACCGGTAAGGGCATAACGGAAAAAATTCACATTATGATGAATCGGGTTGAAAAGACTAATAATACTCCACGGCTTTGGCAAACCGGCCACGGGATAAAAAACTCCGGCCAAAAAAATCATCGGCTGCATCACAAAAGCCGTCACAAACGTTAGCGCCTCAAAATTCTTTGCCCAAAAACCAAAGGCCACTCCCATCATACCGAATTCCAGACCGGTAAAAAAAATGGCCATAACAAGATACAAAGGATGACTGGGAAAACCGAGCCCGGGGATAAACCAAATCGTAGCCAAAAGCGCAATGCCTAGAGTAACCACACCGCGCGTTAAAGCCGCCAAGGCATAAGCAATCCCGATACGCCAAACCGAGATTGGCACCAACTGTAAATCTATTATGCTGCCCAAATTTTTGGCAATAACCAAAGAAAATGACGGATTGGAAAAACTGCTGTTTACTATTTGCATTGCCAGCAGACCGGAATAAACAAAAGTAAGGTATGGCAAAGAACCAATTTCGCGGCCGGAAGTCACAATCCCAAAAACTCCCAAATAAAGAGCGATAGAAACTATCGGAGTAAAGACCGTATCAAGCCAAATTTTCTGAAAACGTTTTACTTCCCGGGCATATAACGCCCACATGTTTGTTTGCATATAAAGTTATTTGTTGTTTGTCCCGATTTCAACTTCGGTTGAAATCGAGGATCCTCGATTTTGCTGCTGCAAAATCGGGATTAACTTCAAAAAAATATGTTCCAAAGAAGCCGCTTCCGAACGAATTGATTTTAAATTATGAGTATAATGATTAGTAAGCTTGGCCATATCCGCGGCCAAATCGGTGGTAATTGGGTATTCGTATTCCACACCCACCTCTGTTACTCCGGCCAGCGGTGCTGCCGAACGATCAAACAGCTCAAAATGAATAGTGTTTTTGGAAAACTCCTGCTGGATATCTTTTAATTTTCCGCTCTTGATAACACGGCCGTGATCTATAAGTGTAATAGAATCACAAAGCTGCTCGGCTTCTTCCAAATAATGGGTGGTAAAAACAATGGTAGTACCCTCGTCGTTCAGCCGGCGCACCAAACTCCAAATTTTTTGCCTCAAACTTACGTCTACTCCGGCGCTGGGTTCGTCTAAAATCAAAAGTTTTGGTTTGTGTAAAATTGCTTTGGCAATCATAAGCCGGCGTTTCATACCGCCAGACAAACTGCGCGCTTTTTCGTGGATTTTATCTTCCAAACCCAAATCTTCCAGCACCGCTTTTATTCTGGCTTTGCGTTCTTTGCGAGGCACACCATACATGCCGCTAAAATAATACAAAACTTCTTCTACCGTAAAAGCCATTTCTATCACAATTTCTTGCGGCACCACACCAATCATCTGCTTAGTTTTGTTTGCATCCTTTACCACATTCAAACCAAAAACTTCTATGCTGCCGGCGTTTGGCGTCAAAATTCCACTAATCATATTTATAAGTGTGGATTTACCGGCTCCATTTGGCCCCAAAAGACCAAAGATTTTTCCCGGTTCTATATCCAAAGAAACACCGTCTACGGCTTTAAACTCTACGCCTTTGGCATTCTTAAAAGTTTTACTGACGTTGTTTACGCGAAGTGGTAACATACAAAAAATATTTACACTTTAACTTCCGGCGAGACCGAAACGGTTGGCTTGCTTAAAGCAAATAAATAAATCATTTCCAAGATTCCAAGCGTATTAACAAATAAAAATACCACAAACCAGACTTTGCTCCCAGCTCTGGCGGATTTCCACAAAGCCAGGGCTTTCCAGACAATAGACCAAATTACCAATAATCCAAGCACAAAGCCATATCCGATAAGGTTACCGGCTAGGTCGTGAGAAGAGATAAGCATAATAAATAAAGTTAATTATTAAATTCTATTTATTCAGCCTATCAAAAAACAAGGTTTTTCGCAACCTTGTTTTTGTAAACATCATTCAATCTATATCCAAGCGCCAATAATTGCGCCGGCGGCGAGCAAAGTAACTAACATATTTAAACTTTCCAACCAAAACAGTGTTTTGTTTCCACCCCAAGCCACATCACCAATTTTGATTGGCAGCACAAAACCAGCCCACATAATAAGTCCGCTCATAGCGCCTTTGGCCCAACCGATTTGGGCAAAGCCGACAATGATTCCGGCTAGCACATAAAACATCACCAAACTGGCCGCAAATTGCCCCGCATAGCTCATCCACATTTTTTTCTTCATCGCCGCCTGCTTTTCCGGAGCCCACTTGTCCATACCGCTAGCTGCGATAAACTTTTTGCCAAACAAAGGCCCATACCAAATACTGCCAATGACCATAGAAGCCACGGCGGCAGCTAATACTGCCCAACAATTAACGCTTGCCCACATACGAATTAATTTAATAATTAAACTTACCTAATTTATTATACCAAGAAATACTGTATTAAAAAACCCTACGCATCGCTGCGTAGGGCCCGAACGAAACTAGTCTACTACTACCAACCTGTTTGGGCAGACTCCACAAATCCGATGACCGGATTCTTGTGATGTGCCTGCCAAACAAACGCCTGCAAGTTCTTGTACTTCTGCTTTCGGTGGTGACTGGTAATGTCCAGCACCTGCACCTTGTGCCCGCGCAGCAGCCGGGCTTCTCCCCACCAGTGCACGTGGATCTTGTAACCCTGTGTGGTGGTGAGGTACGTTTCGTACCACCGATCAATCGCCTGCCTGAACTTTTCTTCTACCACCTCGTGCGTACACCGCAGAGTGTACACCGGGCTAAGTCCGCATTCCGGCACCACGTGAACGTCGGGGTGGTGCCACGGAAGGTAATTCCAGATTGCTGTTGCTACCATTTTCTCTTCTCGATGCGGCCGTTTGGTTTCCCGCTTGGCCGCGGTTTGAGTACTGCTCCCCTACCCGCCCAGATACCAGCTTGCTCGAGAGTGGCGCTTGTATAAAGCGCCGATGGTAGTGCCAATTCATAATGACACTTAATCATTGCCAATCATTGTTCATTTAAATGATATGATTGACGAAAAACTATATCACAAAAAACTCCTTTTGTCAAGGAGTTTTTGTATGATTTCTGGGAGTTTCCGACAGTGCAGCGGGGATACGAAAAATTACGAGGGGAATTTACGGAATAGGACGGGCGGAAGGAGGGGTTGGGGGAGGAATTCCGCCCGCCCACCGGCGCGCTTTTTGACGATTTCAAGTTTTTCTTTGACGGCAAATTCTTTAAGAAAAATCTATAAATTTAGCCTGATATTTGTCTTTCCACTGGCTTTTGGGTAGAACGCGTTCAGAGTATATCCCTGGAGGTGGCCAATTTACCTCGGAAACTTTTATACTACCATCCTGATAAACTTCTTCTACAAAGGCAACATGCCCAACCGCAGGATTTTTTAAACTTCCAACAAACGACATGGCGCAACCAGCCTTTGGTTCATCTAAAACTTTGTATTGTCCACTTCTTTGAAAAATTCCTGCCCACAATCCACCATTACGGGGTCTTTCTTTTGACCAATTAATAGCAATGCCCATTTGCTGAACTTTATAATGAACATACTCTACACACTGCAGATCATCTCTTCGCGCTCCTCCGCCAAACTCATCATTAATAATCTTACGCAATTTTATACTATTTGCGTCGGTTGCTAAATTTTTTTCGTGATTTTGGAAAACCGGTAAGACATCCTGGGCAATTTCTTTTTTCTGTAAGTTTTCCAACGCTACCGGAGAATTTTCCTCTAAATAAAATTTAGAAACCCAACCAGTGTTGCCCTCTGAAACCACCTTAACCCAATCCCCACTCTCTTCTACGACTTCAACTTTAGTTCTAAAAACAAGTTTTGCGATTATATTATCATTATTAACTTTATCTGGGCTAGAACGCATACGCAACCCATCGGAAGCGCTAACAAATAACTCCTTAGTTGAAAATTGTGGAGTAATATCCGCTACCTGTGTTTTTTCCTCAGAATCAAATGTTTGGCCGCATTTAGGACATGTTATAGGCATAAAATTATTTTAATTCATTCTTGTAATTATTACTGGTGAGATTGTACCACGGTGAAATATTACTACATTTCACCTTTGACAGCAAATTATTTGTTATTTAGTTATAAAGCGAACTTTGCTCTTAACAGCTGCACATCTTTATTATTAAATTTCTTTTCCAAATTATCTAATATTTTCTTTTCTGTTTCTGGTGTCCAGTAAATTTTTAGCTTTTCTTTTGCACGAGTAATAGCAGTATAAAATATATTATGCGTAATCATCTCCTCTGTTTCATCGGTAATAACAACCTTGACTGAGTTATATTCTAAACCTTGAGCTTTATGCATTGAGACAGCATAGGCTATCTGAAAAGGGACTACCGCTCTTGAAGAATCTTCGTCCTCATCTGTACTTTCTAGCTTGTTGACAAAAAATCTAATCACTGATTTACCATTATCAGACTCTCCCAACAACTCTAATTCATGTCCATAAGTATCTAGTTCATTTATAGACTCATCGATTTCAATATCAAATTGTACCTTACCATCAAGAATTTCTATACCAAGTATTTTTCCCTTAAGATTATTATGAATTAAAGGCTTAAATCTATTGGACTCATTGAATAGTATTGGATCATTAACTTTGTAAGTGTGGATGCCCCATTGTTTTGGTTCGTTTTCATTATTTCCTTGTAAAAATCTGTTGATATTATTTATTCCATACAGACCATCGTAGTTTAAACATAAAATTATTTCATCATCTTCCGAATGCTCAAATATTGAGTCGCTTAACGGCGTATTATAATTATTGTTTGTGATATGCTCTAGAATATCACCTTCGATATTTCTCACCTTATTCCACAAGGTAAGTAATTTTTCATTTTTAGTGCGATATGGTTTTGTCAACTCAAATACTGAAGTTTTTTGAAGAAATGACTCTGCTATTCCAAACCAGTTTCCAAAAAGTATAGATTCGATTTGGAAAATATCACCCACTAAAACCAATAATTTAAAAGATGCTTTTTTTAACACATTAAGCATATCTGAATTACTGACAGTACTACACTCATCAATAACCAACAAATCACACTCGGTGTTGCTATTATTTTTAGACAAAAAACTGGTTACTGTTTGAAATGTAGAATTTGTAACACCCACTCTTCTTTTTAAATTATTAACTGCTGGGTTGGTGTTGGCTAAATAAAGCTTCTTCTGATTTTTATGAAAATTAGAGATATGGGTTATTAATTTTGTTTTTCCAGTTCCTGCAGAACCATATATCATCGCTACACGTGAGCTTTCAAATATTTGCTTCATGATCTTCTTTTTTTCTTCACAATCAACACCGTGGTCATCTGATTGTAGCCACTTATTAACAGAATTTGAATAATTTTTAAAGCCTGAAGAGGATAATTCTTTTAATTTCTCAATAATGTGAACAGTATCTTCTTCATAACCTTTTATGTAAATATGATCTTTATAATTTTCAAGTTTACGGTTACCGTGTGTATAGTATAATTTTTTATTATACACACCCATTAAACTCTCAACATCTTCAAAGCTAGTTATATTTTTTAAGGGAGTGTATAACTGCCCTTTTTGTTCAGTATTATTTTTTATAAATCTTGCAAACAATTCGTGCTTATGACTTGTCGGATCTATACAATCAACTAAATCACGAAGTTTAGGGTTGTGTCCTATTGGTGAGGTATTAAACGGCATGTCGTCAAATGGTTTACACCCAAATTTTAGATTTAAGTTTGATAATAAAGCACAAGTTTCATGGTTATATTGTAATTTGAGAACTTTATTATTGAGCGTGTATAATAAATATCTAACCATGTTACATCCTGCCAAATCACTTTTTATTAATTCACGGCATTTATCTAAAACATTAAAAAAATGTGCCCCTTTGACTTTCGTTGTCACGACATTTTTTTTAAAACGTTGGTAATATTCATCGGAAAATTCAACTACTTCTACCAAATTCAAACAAGTTTTAGTTAAAAGCGACATCAATTCCTTAGACTCTATTGAATCGGCTGATATTTTTGGATGTTCGCCAAATATATCGGCAAGATGGTTAAGTTCGCATGGACGAATTGATACATTCCAACTATCGATAATTTTAATCGGCATCTTTTTGCCTAAAACCTCTATCACATCATCACTCGTGGCGAGTTTTACGGCATAGTTTGGCAATATATCTAATTTTGTAAAGGCGATGACTCTATCAAACTTACTTACATTATCAATGGCTGTTGTGAAAGTTATTTCATAATATACTTCATTGTTAACAAAAAATGGTTTAACTTTTCTAATATAGTACCTGTCATCATAAGCACTCTTTTTTCTTTTTGATATTGGCTCGTTAATTTTTTCGGCTATCTTTTCATAATACTCCTTAAGTGCAGAATCAACTGTGATAGGAAAATTGTTGATATTTTCTAAAACATCAAAGTTATATCTATTCTTTAAAAAAGATTTTATTTTAAGTAAATACTCATAGTATTTTAGCATTAGTCTTTCTGATTTTTCTTCATCTGGAAGATAATGAGAAAGAGTTTGTTGAAGAAATTTGTGAAATTTACTTAAAAACCTTAAATCAGCTCTTGATGAAACATAGAGCTTTGCTTTATTTTGATAAATAACGTAACTATAATCATCTTCGCCAGATGCTTTCACCGCAACAGCTTCAACAAAGGTTCTCAGCTTATCTAAAATGTTTTGTGACAAAAATCCTCTTTCGTCTGCTTTTAATTTATTGATAAGTTTGCATATCGCATCGTCAGAAATACGAATTTGTTCATCTACCTTACTCATATTATTATCGATTCCCCTTTGCTCGATTGTGAGTTTTACAGAGCATCTGGCAGTTCTTGACTGAAGTCGCTCCACCCTTGCTCCATGCCGCGACATGGTCAGCATCCATATCGCTCAAACTCCAAATTTTTTCCTTATTAGCATCATGCCCAAGAGCGCAAAGCGGACAGTTTGATTCTTTTTTCTTTTCAGCTTTAGTAGTCTGTTCTTTGTATACTGATTTTTTAGTTGCGTCATCAAAAACTCTAACATCAAGCAACTTTGTATCAGCAGAACCTCCTAAGATAAATTCAAAAATACCTTTGCGATTTTTGACATATGGATCTCCGTACAGTTTTTGTACTTCTTCCGAAACCTTTTTTGGATTGTAGGATTTTTTATGGTAAGCCTCATACAACCGTCCCCACTCTAGTCCGCACATCTCACTCTCGACATCGGTAAATACACTAGAAGCCCAATCAATCACACTGCTGAAATACTTTTTTAATTCGGTAATATTTTTATCAAAACGATGACTACTCATATAGTCTCCGATATTACCCTTACTTACCCAATCGAGCGCACATTCCAAAAAATCCTGCCTGTTAGCACTACCCGATAGGTATGCGCTCCATTTCTGGATGTTTGAGTTTTGACTATTACTAAACTCCTCCTTGCCAAGCGTCACAAACGGTCCTGAATATACAGCATTAAGCAACTCTTGAGGTTTGAGTGGAACACCGGCAATATTGATCGTTTTAAACCACTCTTTTATCTGACTTTCTGTTCCTTCACATTCATAAATAAGTAGTTTAGTCTCCAATATTTTGGCTTTCTTGTCTTTTGCCATACCGCCATAATATTGCTCCATACCGTTTTCGTCTTTGATAGGAAATTTATCAGTCACAAAACGTCCAACACTTGTAATGCGCTGCTGACCATCCAAAACTTCCAGATTTTTTTCAGAAATCTTATTAAAATAAATCAAGCCTATTGGATAGCCTTTGAGTATTGATTCAATAACGGCCGCCTCTCTTTTTCCGCCATCCGAGGCATAGATGTAGTTGCGCTGATATTCCGGCTGAATAGTGAGCTTGCCCGATAAACCGAACAGTCCTTTGCCCTCCAGTTCATTATAGACGAACCCGTCGCAGATTTCTTTGACAGTTATATTAGTTTTTAAACTTGTTTTCATACTATTATTTTTTCCTATGTTTTATTAAAATACGAGCATATTGTGGTTTTCCGTTTATATAAGTACAATCCGTTGCGGATTTTACCTTGTTCATTAAATGCTCTCGTTCTCCTCGCACATTAGAATTTCCCAATATTTCAAATTGTTTAGGATTATATTTATCAAGAAATGTAATCGGCACACCCATTACGCCTTTATAATCACTTGGAATTGCATCGGTAAAAGGTATTTCAATCGCATCATAATTATCATATTTATCATACGCTTTTTTACCTTTAATTTCTTTATGTTTACTATACTTTAGATTTTCCGTCATTGTCATAAGTGGCAATGGTTGATGACGGCGACCGTGATCAAGATTAGTTAGCCATAAACAATTATTAGTGGCTACAATTCTGTTTCCATTCTCATCTATTCGAGCCTCTGATCCGTACA
>OBEQ010949326.1_pt1 | contig 16878 bp, 12 predicted proteins | sample 1670901 | NCBI WGS metagenome assembly OBEQ01 (sample SAMEA104232315, study PRJEB22302) | groundwater metagenome | biome: forest; feature: aquifer; material: groundwater | place: USA | collected 2011-08-07 | depth 5.4 m
AGCGCATATCTCGACGAGGTTAAAGAGAATGATATTTACATTGGACTTTTTGGGGATCGCTACGGTGGTTCCGTTGGCGGAGGCATGTCACCTACGGAGGCTGAGTTCAGGGAAGCTCAAAAAAGTCACAAAGAAATTTTGATTTACATCAAAGGTGAGAACGGCACAACCGATAAAAAGCGCGAGCTTGGCGTTCAGAAACTCATCAAAGAAATAAAAGACTCGAAAGTCGGGTATAGTTATCGTCGGTTCAAAGCCATAAATGAATTGACCGGTCTGGTGTATGAAAGTTTAATAACCTTTCTGAAAGTCAAAGGTGTGGTCGGCCGGGCAGGATTCGATCAACGCATTTGCGAGGGAGCCAATTTTTCGGATATTGATGAGGAGAAAGTCAGGTGGTGTTTGAAGATTGCCCGGAAGAAACGCAACTATCCGATTGCGGCTGACGCCTCGACTGAAGATATTTTTACACATTTTAAACTGTTGAAAGATGGTCAGCTTACCAATGCCGCTGTTCTTTTGTTTGGCAAAGAGCCGCGCAAATTTTTTGATCAGGCCAAGATCAAATGCATCCAGCTTCCCAGCACCGAAGTTCAAAAGCCGTTTTCGTCTTATCATATTTACGATGGCAATCTTTTTGAGCAGGTGGACAAGGCGATTGGTTTTGTGTTTGATGCTATCCGGTTTCCGGTCATTCAGCAGAAACATACGGCACAGGTCAGCCGTCCGCTGGAAATCCCTGAATTCGCCATTCAAGAAGCGATCGTCAACGCCGTTGCGCACAGGGACTACAATACGACGTCGTCGGTGCAGGTCATGGTATTTCTCGACCGTGTGGAGGTTTTAAACTCCGGGACATTACCACCGAGTCTGAAAGTAGAGGATTTGAAAAAGACGCATACGTCTCATCCCGCGAATACGCTTTTGTCATCGGTCATGTATTATGCAAATTATATTCAGGAGGCAGGGTCTGGCACGATGGAGATGGTCAGGCAGTGCAAGGAGGCGGGCCTTCCGGAGCCGGAGTTTGTGTCTGTGCGGAATTTGGAGTTTAAAACGATTTTACCTCGAAATGTTTATACCGTTGAAATCTTAAATAAATTGGGTTTGAATGAACGGCAGCTGAAAGCGGTCAAGTACGTTAAGGAAAAAGGAAAAATTTCAAATAAGGAATATCAAGAGGTTAATAAAATATCTAAGGCAACAGCTACACGAGAATTGGCAAAACTTGTTGGTTTAAAGGTATTTGAACAAAAAGGGATTGTTGGACAAGGAACTAATTACGTTTTAAAGTAATTGGCTCATAATTGGCTCAATTGGCTCATATACGGTTCATAAAGGGCTCAATTTTTAAGGAATGTCCAATACGCAGTTGTGAGAGCGGTGTTTGGTATCTTGCTCAAAAGTATGTCCTGGCCAAAAAGTAATTGGCGCGTACTTGGCGATTATGGCGTTGATTTGGCGATTAGTTGGCGATTAGGCTTGCAGGTTTACGTCAGGAGACCGAGGTTTGGGCGAGGCGGAGCAGGTGTTTGACGTGCATTTGGCGCAGGATTTTGGGATTACTGCAATTAGCGAGTTCTGTGATAAGATTTGGCGGTAGGTTGTTGGCGATCGTTAGAAGTTTTGAAATGCGTTTTCTGGGGAGGTTAAGTTTGGCGGCCGCGGAGAGACACGTTTCATCCGGGTGCGCGGCCATAAAATCCTTCACCCGGATCGCTTCATTTATGATGTTGGGAGGTGGATCCGGTTCTTTGATTGGTTTTTGAGGCAATGCACAGTCGAGCGAGGCCTCAAGTTTGCCATACCGTCGGCGGTAGAATGGTATAACCAATTGAATTCTTTGAGGTTCGGAAACTCGACTTTTGTCCACCCATAGACCCCAGATGTTGTTTTGAGCGTATAAAGCCTCCCAACTATGTATGTTTTCAACGACTTGCAGAGGTTCGAACCGATTATGGAGGCTTTTTATTTCCGGAGCAAGTCCTAAAAGGAATGCTTTATTCTTCTCGACGGGAATATCGAGTATTTGATCTTGAAGCCTGAGGTTCGAACTTAACTCTGCGGTGATGCTTTGTTTGACTTGCCAATCGCCTTCCTGAAACCGTTTCTTAGCTGATTCCGCGAAATCAAAGACCTTTTCGGCTTCCTCAATCCAATTAGAGCGGGGCGTATTTTTTAGAGCCGATTCCCATCGTTCTTTTTCTTTTATGAGCTCATTTCTTTTGGACGAGTATTCTTCCGTGGTGATTTCTTCACTCACGCGCAAACTTAAAAGATTGTCTAATCTTTTTTTGACCGATTCCAGATTTTTATAGATCAAATTTTTACTGTTGTGTGATTCCTTTTCGTCTGTCTCGTTTTCTGTCCTTAGTTGCTTGATTACCCATTGGTGAAAGGGGAGAGGGATAGAAATTTTGTCTAAGAGATCAAGAATCTGTTGGTCTAATGCATCGTTACGAACAAGCTGTTGAGAACAATCACGCTTGATGCGTTTAGTACAATGGTAGTAGGTATAATGATGAACATTGCCGTTCTTTTGTTGTTTTGTTTTATGCTCTGAGGTTATGGCCGCCCCACATTCTCCGCAACGGATAAGGCCTCTAAAAGCAAACCCGTCCCGTTTATTTAATTGCTTGACTCTGCCGTCTATGATGTCTTGGGCGAGATCGAATTCCTCTTTGGAGATCATAGGTTCATGAACCCCTTTATATCTTTTTCCTTGCCAATCAAATTCACCGTAGTAAAACGGATTACGTAGCATTCTATAAAAGCTGCTACGCCCGAATTCATTCCCAGATCTAGTCCTAAGCCCGAGCTTAAAAGATCGTTCATAAATTTGTTCGACCGAACATTTTTCTTCCAATAAAACATTCCAAATTTTTTTCATAATTGGAAAGAAATAAGGATCCGAATAAATTGGAGGGAGATCAGGCAGATTGTGTTTGTTGTTTGAATAGCCAATCGGAGGCTTATGGGGAAGCCATCCTTTATCCGCTTTAGCTCGTTGGCCGCGTTTAGTGTTTAGACTTAGATCCAAAATGAATTGATTAGCCATCCCAAATTCAACACTCATCATCAAGACGTTATCCGTAGGGAAATATCCCTTTTGAAAAGTCTGAATGTGCTGAAGAACGCCTTGCTGAAGCATCCATGTGATATTCCCACCATCAACCGGATTACGCGCTAAACGGTCTAATTTCCAGCAAAGAATGCCATTTGCTTTCCCCTCATGGATATCCTGAAGCATCTGGTTAAAAACAATTCTTCCTGGTGCTTTAGCGGATTTTTCTTCGGTTAGAATATCAATAATCCGTAGATTATAATCCTGGGCTAACTTTCTAAGCTCTTCGATTTGAGAGGGAACAGAGGCCACCTGCTTATCTTCATTTTCTGAGGACTTACGGGCATATAAGAAATATTTACTGGCTGTTTGTTGGGGTGTCATTTTTCGATTCGTTTAAGAAGTTTTAATAGTTCAGACTTTTTGTAAAGCCGGTAATTATTCATCGGATGACGATGGGGCTTTAGCTTGCCTTGATTGTCCCAATTCCTTAATGTTTGGGATGTTACTTTGAGAAATTTTGCAGCTTCCTGAATACGTAATAATTCAGACATGATCGCCTCCTAACCTTATAAAACATTATAATCATATTTCTCTATTTTGAAAGAGTAATTTTGCCTCTTCTGGTGTTATCCCCATACTCCTAAAACACGTATCATATTTGTGGCTTTGCCGGCAGCTGGCGTAGGTTAGACTGTAACAATGTCTACAACCAAAATACTTTTGATCGCCTAAGTATAAAACACCCACACGGCGGTTACAGGGGCGATCATTTATGATCAAAGTACAAATAAACCACCATCTGCGTCCTCCAAAGTGACACGGCGTGGCAACGAGAGGAATTTTATAATCAAGACGACATCTTTCGTCTAATAAGAGATCTCTATAGACGTATGCTAACCGTATATATTCTTCCCCCGGGATAGTGGATATCCAGAAGTTAATACCGCCTAAGTTTTTTCTGTTAGAATACCAATCCAATTCGCCATAATGAACCCCCGCATCAAAGTAATGATGCTTTTTAAAGAACTTGGTTGAGATTGGTTTACATTGTTCTGTTGTATATCGGTAAACGGATGGCCAACGACCCATGGTAGTGCCTCCTTTTTTCCTAAATCATTTGTTTTATTAATTTTTGTTAATGCTCATTTGTTTTTTTCTGATACTGCAACTACATTTCCGTTAAATAATTTTTTGATATGGTGTATTTTTTTAAGGCTTTCATCATCAATATCTTGAATTCTTTGGATCTCTTCGAGCTTGTAAATAACGCCATCTTCAAAATGGACGCAATTGTCCTTAATTACAAAATCTAATCCGAGTTTTTTGGAGAGAATTTTTTCGGCATTTTCTGGGACGTTTGGGACGGTATCAGCGCTATTCCTTTGCAAAGATGATGTAGTAGTATTGACTACAACCTCTTTTCGCGCGTGAGTCTCATTAAGCCGTCCCAAGTGTCCTAAGATATTCTTTTGTATGACCATTGGTTTAGGTTTTTCTGCGGGTTTAATACTCATTGGAGATTTATTCCTCTTATGGGAAGACATCACATTTTTTCTACCAATGTGTTTTTCTTTAATGCCTACAAGTGCATGTATTTTTTGGCGGTGGCCATGACCCAGATCACCAGGATAAAGCACACACCCAAATTCTCCCTTAGGAGTAACAAAAAGGTGTTGGCCTTTTTGATCTCTGCCTTCTTCAGCGCATGCTGGACACTGGGCAATAATTTTCCCCCCATAGTATTTAACTTTTGAGAGTTGATTGATGTCCAACATTTTTATTTAAGCCCAACTCTTCGGTATCCTTTATTATCTTTTCCATCTCGGTAAATAGAGCCGGATTTGGGAGACGAAAATAACTCCAACATATATTTTTCTAATTCTTTTGGAATAACAGTTGGAGGTTTAGGATTCCATTGCTTGTTGGCGCAATAATCGGAATATGTATCAATTATTTCTTGGGTGGTGAGATTAGAGGATTCATTTTTGATTATTCGGTCATTAAGAAAATGTCGGATACTGTCACTTTCCGATAACAGCGCATCCACAGTAGCTTTTTGCTTTTCTTCAAGATATATGTCTCCGTATTGATCGAGATCTTCAAAAAGCATGGCAAGACCGTGTAGCGCCCAATTAAGAATGCCGGGGCCTTCTTCTTTGATAAGCAAATCTGCAAAATTAGGTATTTTTTTATTTGGAGGAGGGCATTCAAATCTGACAATTAATAGACGACGTTGCCAAGCCCCCGCGTCATAATACAAACGTACTTGGAGTCGGGAATTGGATGTGATCACAATACAAAAATCACCTTGGAATTGAAAATTTCCAATTCCTCCTTTTTTTTCGGCATCAAACCAATCACCACCCACCAGTCCTTTGATAACGTAGGCGCCCTTTTCGGAGAGAAAATTACCCGGGACATCGACCCCAACTAGAAGGGTTCTCTTTAAATAACGATATAACTCAAATCGTTCACTAAGATGTTTTGTACGTAGTTCAGTAAAATTTGCTTTACCTACAAGATGCTGAATGATTAAAGCTAATTGTGATTTACCTCGACCAGCTTCTCCATCAAGAATGAGAAATCTTTGGATCAGATTTTTGCCAAACAAACAAAGCCCAGCATATTTTTGTAGGAGTTTTGCGTCAGCATCACTGACAGCGGGCAGAAGTAATTCATTAAGAAATCTGGAGCATTTAGCGTCCCTATCATAATGGATTGGGCTTTGGTTTCTTGAGCAGAATTCCGGTGAAAAACTGACTAAATCTGCTTCATTAGAGTCGTTAAAGATGATGATCCCGTTTGCCAGGTGGACAAATTTTTTGTTTTCTTTATTAAAAGCATTTGATTGCTCGCTGATACCTTTTAATTGGGCAACGATATTGTTGAGGCAGGAGTTATGTCGTCGCAATTCGAGTGATGGGAGATTCTGTTCGCGTGAAATTGCTAACATCCGTGATGAAATTGCTTGTTTAATTTGATCAATAGAGATGGTTGTACGTAAACCAGTTTTATGGTCGTAAATATAGAAAGTCTTTTCATCAGGTTCGAAAAGCAGAATATTTTCGTGGTTGTACAAACCTGCCCAAAAGGCTTCATTAATAGCGTAAACATTTCCGTTTTTGTCCTGATAATACGGTTGTCCATATAGTTTGATAAGTTCTCCGAGACTATTATTAGGTTCTGTAGAATAAGATGCTTCATGGTAAGGAACGTTTTGTATTAATTCTTCAAATTGAGATTTTTGCCCTCCGGCTTCCATCCAATCAGAGAAATCCTTAACTGTAGTGCTATTTATGTCTGGTAGTTCAATTATTTTCACTCTGATTCCGGCATTGGCCAATTCATTAGCGACTTCAATGGCATGTTTACGCCCCACCTCGTCTTTGTCGGCCACAATAAGCACTTCTTTGCAATCAACGAGTGTTTGAGTGTAGTGAGGCCTCCATTTTCCTGCACCCATAGGGCACGTTGTTGAGACGATATCCCACGTTGCAGCATTCTCGGCATCCTTTTCACCCTCAAAAATAAAAATAGGGAGTCCATTTTTAATAGCATCCATTACTTCGGGTAGATGGAATAGGATTGGTTGTTTAGCTTCCAGCCAAACAGCACTGGGTGAAGGAGGGGTATCTTTATCATTTGAGCAGTTTCTAATTTGAGTAAAACTCTCTAATGGTATTTTTTGTTCGTACCATCCTTTGCTGAGCCCGAGAGCCCAAAAAAGGCCATGGGGTCGCCTTTGAAAGAAACCTTTAGGTTCTGTACGTACGACCTGAAAAATTAGATTGCCTTGATCATCCTTGTAATCGTATTGTTTAACTATTTTTTTCTCGTTCATTTTGCATCTCCTTTTGGTTAAGTACTAGTTTGTAAAATCTGATTAAATGTGTAGCCAATTCAGTGGCTTCGGCGATTGATAAATCAATACCATACGTTGAGCAGTAAATTGTTTTAAATTCACGAATGGCTTCTTGTGAAAGCATAAACAAATTTTTTAAAATATTTTTGTAATGAAGAAGGGATGTTTCCCTCTCGCCTGCAATACGAGCTTAGCAGAGAGATTTGGAGGTAATACTAGATTGGGTATAGAAAGGAAATTTGGGACAACTCGGGGGTATTTAGGGGGGCTATTTCTTGGTAATTTTTAAGCGTGGAATGCCAAATTTATCAAATTCGACTTTTGTAACAGGGTTTCTAAAGAAAATGGTGTCTTTTGAGACAATAAAGAATATCTTTCTAAGATCTTTTTTGAATCCTAAATTCTCAATGATTTTGTGAAAATCTTTTCCGATACTTTTACCTATAGATTCTTGAATTTTTGATTTTTTGATCGTTTTATTCGGATTTTCCATTAAATAGCTAAAAACTTTGAAATTTTCACTGTCATATTGTGGTTTTGCTAAAACTTTGTTATTGAGTTTGATTTCCTTTGAAAGCGGGAAGCTGATTTTGTATAAGATTTGATTGTTAGATGCTTTAGGGGAGGGAGACATTTTCTGAGAATCTGAAATGTTTTCTTTTCGAGTGGATTGCTTTTGGATAAATTTTTTAATTTGTGAATCAAATTTTATAAAGTTATCAACATTCAAAGTTGCTCTGATTGTGTAAGTAGGGTTTATGTCAGGGTCGCCTGTATTAGTGTAATCACTTAAAACGGATTGGTCATGTAGGAACTCTAAGCATTCGGCATGGTTTCGATCAGTATAAACCCAAAGTTCTGTTGAGTTTCTTTTTTGGAAGCTTTCGTTAATTGCGCCTGAGAGTTCCGATAACTTGTTAATAGTTTTTGGGGGTAGATTTTGAAGCTTACGCTTTATTCTGAGGAGATATGCGGAGTACCAGTTTTGCAAGTCCTGAAGAATTGTTATTGTGAAATCAGATTTCTTCTTTGATGTTAAAGATGAGCGGGAAACAGTTCTAATAACCCACTCCTTACATTCGAGGTCATACAGAATATTTGATAGTTCCGTTTTTGGGATTGTATTTAATTTATTTTCAGAATTTATGTTTAATTCGATGGTTGAAGAATTGGGGTCTCGCTTTTGAGACTTTAGAATGGCCTGAATGACAAGTTTACGGTTTTTGAGAGAGCCCATTTAGATAAAATTTCTATGTGACTTATATAGTTTTACAGGGAATTATTTTATCTGTTGTAACCAAAATCACGAGCGATTATAATCTTTTATAGCCTTATTGTAAACAATGGGGGGAGATGAAGAAAATTTATAAAATATAGCTGAATTTTTTAGGAACACGCTTTTCCTAATAAAAAACCAACGTCTAAGAGGAAAGGACTGTGTCCCGACGCACTTCGGTGCGCTCGGGGCAGGCGGTCTTTCGCTTTTACTTAGACGTTGGGCGTTAGACTTAAAAATGCTTGCCCCTTTTTTATTTCTTGGGGCAGAATACAGGAGGGAGACATGGCAATTGCCATAAGTATTCTTTTGTTAGAAGACGATCCTAATGGGGTTAAAATAATTGAAGTCCTAGGTGGGGATGATAAGGCTTTTATTATTCCCCGTCCTAGGTTAAAGGCCATCAAAGATCGGCCAGAAGTAACGAGTCCGGCGATATATTTTCTGTTCGGCGAAGGAGAAGACTCCGCCCGCAAGAAGGTATACATTGGGGAATCAGAAACGTTTTATTCACGTCTGGAGAATCATGACGGTAATAAATATTTTTGGAATATTGCTGTTGTTTTTACCGGGGGGTTAAATAGGGCACATGTTAAATACTTAGAAAATAAAGCTGTCCAATTTGCAAAAAAGGCTAGCCGATATGAGATAGTTAACCAAATAGAACCATTGATCAACAAGTTATCGGATTTTGATAAAACCAGAGTAGAAACATCTTTTAAAAGAATTGAAATTGTTTTGTGTCTTTTTGGATTTCCATTATTTGAAACAGCCCCGACAAAGGAAGATGCGAAAGAGTTGCTCATTCTTAAGATGGAATTTGCCTTAGCTAAAGGGGCATTGTTGGAATCCGGTGAATTTATTGTTTTCAGGGATTCCACAGCGAGAATCAAAGAAGTCGCGAGTTTTCAGGGCACAGGTGGGGCCGCGGTAAGAAAAAAATTGGAGGCAGAGGGGGTATTAAAAAGATTGGATGAAGAAAAATTTATATTCATAAAAGATCATATATTCTCGAGTCCAAGCGCAGCAGCAAATGCCGTTGCGGGGAGCTCGAATAATGGCTGGATTGTCTGGAAAACACAGGATGGGACTACGTTGAGCGAGATCAAGAGAAAATAGTTTCGATCAGATTATGAAGTAGTTGTGACCCAAAGATGTAGGCTGTAAAGGCCTGATTGGTACAAAATTGGCACATCAGTCGCCCTCGCCAGAAGAAATCCCTTGCGAATCAACCAGTTGCGTTATGTAAAATTGAAAAGTTGCTATAGTATTGAATTCTTCACTGAGGGCGATTATAATCTTTTACAATCTTTTTGTAAAGTATCAGGGTTTTATGAATTGAAAGAAGGGCAGCAATGTTCGAACAAACCTTTAAGAATATCGACGACATCCTCCACAAAGATGCTGGTTGCTCAAGTGAGTTGGATTATGTGGAGCAGACCTCATGGGTTCTTTTCCTGAAATATCTGGATGACCTTGAGAAGGATAAGAAGACCGCGGCTAAACTGGCGGGCAAGACGTATACAAATATTATAGGCCCAGAATATCGTTGGGACGTTTGGGCAACGCCTAAGGACAAAGACGGTAAACTGGATCACCACAAAGCCTTGACCGGCGATGACCTCAAAGATTTTGTTGATCACAAATTGTTTCCTTATTTAAAAAAATTTAAAACCAACGCTCAAAGCCCGGACACCATTGAATACAAAATCGGCGAAATTTTTAGTGAGTTAAAAAACAAAATTCAAAGTGGTTATAACCTCCGCGAGGTCATCAATCTTGTTGATCAATTACGATTCCGTTCCCATGTTGAAAAGCATGAGATGTCGCACTTGTATGAAGACAAGATCAAGAACATGGGCAACGCGGGTAGAAACGGCGGCGAATATTATACGCCTCGTCCGCTTATTAAAACGATTGTCAAAGTGGTCGCGCCTGAAATTGGGAACAAAATCTATGACGGTGCAGTTGGTTCAGCGGGGTTCTTGTGCGAAGCATTTGAATATCTAAAATCCCAAAAGAATTTGACAACGAAAGATGCCCAGACGCTCCAGAAAAATACTTTTTACGGCAAGGAAAAGAAATCGCTCGCCTACATTATCGGCACGATGAACATGATCTTGCATGGGATCGAAGCCCCCAATATCGTGCATACCAATACGCTGGCTGAAAATCTCGCCGATATTCAAGAAAAAGATCGATACGATATTGTCCTTGCCAATCCGCCCTTCGGCGGTAAAGAGCGTAAAGAAGTTCAGCAGAATTTTCCTATCAAAACCGGCGAGACCGCCTTTTTGTTTTTACAGCACTTCATCAAGATTTTGAAAGCGGGAGGCCGAGGCGGTGTCGTCATCAAAAACACATTCCTATCTAATACCGATAATGCCTCGGTCAGTTTGCGCAAATTGCTTCTGGAAAGCTGTAATCTTCATACGGTGCTTGATTTGCCCGGTGGCACATTCACCGGCGCGGGCGTTAAGACCGTTGTACTTTTCTTTGAGAAAGGCTCACCGACAAAGAAGGTCTGGTTTTATCAATTGAACCTTGACCGCAACCTCGGCAAGACCAATCCGCTTAATGAAAATGATTTAGCTGATTTCGTGAAATTGCAGAAAACCAAAGCGGATTCTGAGAACTCATGGACGGTGAATGTGGCGGATGTGGATAAAACCACGTTTGATTTGTCAGTAAAGAATCCCAACAAAAAAGATTTGTCGGATTTTCGTAGTCCACAAAAAGTATTGAAAGAAATAAAGGATTTGAATGAAAGAAGTTTCCATATTTTTAAGACTCTCACAGAGCTGGAGAGTGTTTTTGATGATCCATATAGTAAGTGGGAAGTGAAAAAAATTGGTCAAGTTTGTGAGGTTATTGCTGGGCAATCTCCTGAAGGAAAATATTATAATAAAGCAGGGAAAGGGCTGCCATTTTATCAAGGGAAAAAGGAATTTACAGATAGATTTATTGGCAAGCCAACAACCTGGACGACAAATATTACAAAAGAAGCTCGGCAAGGGGATATATTGATGTCTGTTAGAGCTCCTGTAGGGCCTGTAAACTTTGCGACAGAAAGAATATGTATAGGCCGTGGTTTAGCGGCGATAAGACCGTCTAAATTGATCAATAAGGATTTTTTGTTTAACTTTCTTTTAAAACATCAAAACAAGATTGTTGGTAATACTGGAGCTGTTTTCAATTCAATAAATAAAACACAAATCGAAAATATTTTAATTCCAGTACCACCACTTGCTGAACAGCATTCCATTGTTGAAAAAATAAATTCTCTTTTCATTAAAATTGAGGAACTAGAAAATATTTACCATCAAAAGATAAGTGGTTTAACTGAATTTAAAGAAAGCATGTTACAAAAGGCATTTAACGGCGAAATTGTGGGAGCGCGATCATGAACGAAGCCGAAACCAGAGCGGAATTGATTGACCCGAAGCTGAAAGAATGCGGCTGGGGCGTGGTCGAAGGTTCCAAAGTCTTGCGGGAATACCATATCACCGCCGGGAAAATCCAGACTGGCGGCGGTCGAGCCAAGCCACTTATTGCCGATTATGTGCTAGTATATCAGGGCCGCAAGCTGGCCGTGATTGAAGCCAAGAGCGATGAAGAAGAAGTCGGTGAGGGTGTGGCTCAAGCCAAGAATTACGCCGAAAAGATGCATCTGGATACAACCTATGCCACCAACGGCAAAGAGATTTATCAAATCTACATGAAGACCGGCAAGGAAGGCTCGGTTGTCAAATTTCCAACACCACAGGAGCTTTGGAACAAGACCTTTGTCGTTCAAAATCAATGGCGGGATAAATTCAGTGAGGTACCGTATGAGGATGTAGGCGGCACCAAGCCAGTTCGTTACTATCAGGAAATCGCCGTTAATAATGCGATGTCCGCTATTGCTGATGGGAAACCGCGCATTCTGCTTACATTGGCAACCGGAACAGGAAAAACTTTTATTGCCTTTCAGATCGCTTGGAAACTTTTTCATACCCGTTGGAATTTAAAGCGTGATGGCACGCGCAGGCCCCGTATCTTATTCCTTGCTGACAGAAATATTCTGGCTAATCAGGCGTTCAATGATTTTTCATCATTCCCTGAGGATGCTTTGGCTCGCATCAGACCCGATGAAATCCGCAAGAAAGGACGCGTCCCAACCAACGGCAGTATTTTCTTTACCATTTTTCAGACCTTTATGAGCGGACGGGACAAGGAAGGCAGGCCCGCACCGTATTTCGGCGAATATCCGGCGGATTATTTTGATTTTATCGTGATTGACGAATGTCACCGCGGCGGGGCCAACGATGAGGGCAACTGGCGCGGGATTCTGGAATATTTCTCTCCCGCTGTTCAGCTTGGATTGACTGCGACACCCAAGCGCCGGGACAATGTGGACACATACCGTTATTTCGGTGATCCGGTGTATATCTATTCGCTCAAAGAGGGCATTAACGACGGCTTTTTGACGCCGTTTAAGGTCAAAAGGATCAAGACTACACTGGACGATTATATTTACACGTCCGATGACCAGATCATTGAAGGTGAGGTTGAAGAAGGAAAGATTTATACCGAGCCGGATTTTAATAAAATCATTGAAATCAAAGAGCGCGAAGCTAAGAGGGTGAAGATATTTCTTTCTGAAATCAATCAGAACGAAAAGACCATTGTCTTTTGCGCGACCCAAGACCATGCGGCGGCGGTGCGGGATTTGGTCAATCAGTACAAAAAAAGCCAAGACCCGAATTACTGCGTGCGTGTCACCGCCAACGACGGCGCATTGGGCGATCAGTTTTTGCGTGATTTTCAGGACAATGAAAGAACTATTCCGACGATTTTAACGACTTCACAGAAACTTTCCACGGGTGTGGACGCCCGGAATATTCGCAATATTATTCTTATGCGGCCCATAAATTCAATGATTGAGTTTAAGCAGATCATTGGTCGCGGGACACGGTTATTTGACGGCAAGGAATACTTCACCATTTATGATTTTGTCGATGCATATCATCATTTTGCCGATCCAGAGTGGGACGGCGAACCGATTGTTGAGGTCTGTGGAAAATGCGGGGAAAATCCATGTGTATGTGCGAAATCGCCACGCGGGTCATGTCCTCGATGTGGTCAACGGCCTTGTGTATGTGAGAGACCACCTGAGCCGCCTTGTCCCCGGTGCGGGAAAAGTCCTTGCGAGTGTCCCAGAAAAGTGAAAATAAGATTGCGAGATGGTAAAGAACGCGAGATTCAGCACATGATTGCGACCTCTTTCTGGAGCGCTGACGGAAAGCCGATTTCAGCGGAAGAATTTTTAAAGGGCATGTTTGGGACACTGCCTGATTTTTTTAAAAGCGAAGATGAACTGCGCAGAATCTGGTCTAGTCCTATTACTCGTAAGACATTGTTGGAAAATCTCACCGCCGCTGGATACGGCAAGGATGAACTATCCACTTTACAGAAATTGATCGATGCGGAAAAAAGTGATCTATTTGATGTTATCGAATTCGTCTCTTTTGCGTTGAAACCAATTACAAGGGAAAAGCGTGTTGCTTTAGCACAATTTAAAATTTTTGCAGGGTTAGATGATAAGCAGAAAGAATTTTTAGAATTTGTGCTTTCTAAATATATTGAAACCGGCGTTGAGGAGCTTGATCAGGAAAAACTACCCGACCTTCTAATGCTGAAATATCAGACAATCAGCGACGCGGAAGAAATATTGGGCGGTGTCGATAATATTCGGACGACGTTTATTGAGTTTCAGAAATATCTGTATGAAGAAGTAGCGAGTTAAAATTAAGGTGAGTTATAGTGCAATCGAGGCATAAGTGTCTAAAAAGAAGAAAAGAAAGAATTTTACCCCGATATCAAAGCACTCACAAAAAGGCGGGGTATTAAAAACAAAGGCATCGGATCTCAATTTTGATATGATTGATTGGGAACGAGATCTAATGCCGGAACATATTTGGATAGATTTATTAGCCGAGGAACACAAAACACTTAACTGGTTTAAGATATACGAGGATTTTCTTGATAAACTCGATAGTTGTTTAGAGTCTCAGCCCAAAACGCCCCTTTTAGGATTCATTTCTGATTTTTCCGTCCCTACTGAAGAAGAGCAAAAAAAATTCTTAACCGAATACAAAAAGTTTATATATCATGCTTTTTTTAAGCCTATTGGTAAGATTCTTTCGTTTTATCCTGAAAATCCAGCAAGTTGGCTGATCTTGGATGAATGGAAGAGCCTTGAGAAGATTGAATTCACTGTCGAGTTGAAGAAGCTTGCCCAATCATTGTCCCGTTTGATTAAAGCCAAAGATTTGTATGCGGGCCATCTTAGAACCATTCCTTTAAATCGAATCTTCAAACACCGCAAGATATATCTTCCTTCCCCTGGTATGGAGGAAACAATAGATCTCCTTCCAAAATATCCAGGACAATGTAACGAGCAAGAGAAATATCGAGTACAGCAGTTTGCTAGAATCCAGATGAATTTAACTTTTATGACGGAAGATCGACTTAAGAACCATGCATGGGCTAAATATTTTTGGCAACAGAACTACAATTTGGTTCCATGTTATCCTGTATCAGGTTCCCTTGATAAGGGGGACAATTTGGATACAGAGAAAATGAAAGAGTTGCAAGCTAAGCTGTGGGATAACTGCGTGCTTTTGATGAAATATCTTGACAAGGTTGGGATGCAATATAAGTACGATTTATATGATCCAACCATTGACGAAATAAAATTAGGCTTGTTTTCAAGAATCGTGAGGCTTTATATTTCATTTGTATCGAATCCTTTCTTTTGGAATCGTGATTTGTCAGGAATTTTGTTGCGATGTCTCGGAGAAACAACAATTATTTTCTTCTACCTCGTGAGCAAGGGAACGCCGGAAGAATTTATGCAGTTTAAGAATTACGCTCAAGGGAAAGAAAAGTTATTAATGCTCCATTTACAAGATAATTTGGACAGCCCAATTACAATCGATGGGAAAACAATTGATGATATAGCGCAAAGTATGGGTGGTGGATTTACAGCTGAAATCATGAACATTGATCTGAAGGGCTGGACGAAAAAAACAATTTGGCAAATGGCACGTGAAGTTAATCTGGAAAATATTTATCGCTGGGTCATCGATCCTTCAAGTGCTGAATTGCATGGCTCATGGACAAGCATTAGGAAGTCGAATCTTGTTGTTTGTAGTCAGATCCTGCACAGATTTCACATGATCCCTAAATTTTATGAACCCCCTATTTATGTGATGTCGATATTTATAGCTGAACAAATATATTTGAGGTGCCAGCAGTTTGCTATCGATAAGTTGGGATTCCCAAAGCCGGACGAAGAAATCAAAGAAATTCCCGAAATCAGGGACATTGTAAATCAGCGCATTGCAGAAGCTAAAAAAGAAGAATAGGCATTTGAGAAATAAATTGACAAATATTCCATTTAGTAATATTCTGTTGTATCTCACCCAAGAATATGGCATACTTTATTACAGATAGGAATTCTTATGACGGAATGGCGTATTGAGCCAACAGACGCCTATGCGAGGGCTCACAAGTATTATGAGAAAAAGCAACCGGCTGAATTGATTGCGGTCTTGGATAATCTTGACCGATATTTCAAGGCTGTTTCGCATGGCGTTCATCCCCAGTTTGTGGTTGCAGGGTACATTCATGATGAAGGCAAAGGTGTCCGGGCACTTGATCAGAAGGGTGGCGGTAAGGGAAAATTGAGGCAAACGCGGTTATATGTTTATCCAGATGTTGATCAAAAGGTTCTCTATTTGATCACAATCGGAGATAAAAATTCACAAAAAGATGACATAAAACTTAGCGCTGATTTTGTGATCAAGCTAAAAGGAGCATAAAAATGGCAAAACAATTTAAGAATGTTAATGAATTAATTAAAGGAATTTCTGAGGACGAAAATTTCAAGAAAGACGCTATCAAGCAGATTTCTGAGAATGGATTAGGTAAATTCCTTTCTTTCCTGCGCTGTGAACATCGTATGACTCAGAAAGAGCTTGCCGAAAAGATGGGATGTACTCAGGGGCGTGTTTCCAAGATTGAATCAGCCAAAGACGATAGCTTATCAATCAAAGATTTTATTGATTACGGAAATGCGCTCGGTTTGGAATTGGAGATTGGATTCCGTAGTAAAGAAATGAAATGGGTGGACATGGTGAAGTATCACGCGTTTCAAATGCAACGGTATTTGAACAATATAGTTCAGGTTGCGAAAGAGGATAAAGCTTTGGAAGAAGGAGCTTTGAATTTTTGTTTTGAGACCTTAAAGAATGTTCCTATTTTGATCCTCAATACTATGTCCAAGCTCCCTAAATCCCGCTTCAATAAACCGATTGACGGGTCAAAAACGAAGGTTCATATTTCCGGGACGATTCAACCTCAACGTGATGTCAACGCGAATAATGAGGCTGTTGCCTCATAAAATAAGTCTATTGGCTGATTAAGCAGGTTCGAACATCGTCCCGCCAGCGACCCCAGATTGTTTAATAGACAGAACTTCGCTTGTTGAGGTTCTGTCTTTTTGGTTGTGCGCCCGGCAGGGCGCATTTACTAGAGGGTGAAAGTCCCTTACAGGCCTGATAGGAGGAACTGTTAGCCGGACGGCAAGGGTGTCCATCGCGAGGTGGAATCTGAAGGAAGCCGCAG